>Ga0116149_1002067_pt1 | contig 22919 bp, 16 predicted proteins | sample AD_UKC057_MetaG_FD_89787 | JGI IMG/M metagenome (GOLD analysis project Ga0116149, IMG submission 89787) | Active sludge microbial communities of municipal wastewater-treating anaerobic digesters from USA - AD_UKC057_MetaG | ecosystem: Engineered > Bioreactor > Anaerobic > Digestate | place: USA... | reverse complement strand
GGTGTCGAGGCCGAGGCTGGTCCAGCCGGTTTCGTCGGCGGGCACGCCGCCGCGGGCGTATTGGATTTCACAGCCCAGGACGCCGCGGGGTTTGGCGTTTTGGCGTTCGTTGGCGGGATTGGGGCCCCAGTGGATGCTGACCTGATGGCGGATATGGAAATCGAGGAGGAGCAGGGGCGGTTCGAGTTCGGCGACGGTGTCGGGTTTGGTGCTGGTTTTGTCGGTGTCGGGGACCGTGATGCCGGCGGCTGCGCGTTCGGCGTCGGTCAAGTCAAGGTCGTGCTGGAGTTTCTGGGGATACGCGCGGGCGGTGGCTTCGGCCTTTCCGATGGCCTGGTCTTTGTTGACGGTGGCGGCGCGGGCCTCGTTCAGGACGATATACGCCTCCGTAACCGCCGAAGCCGCCTGGCCCGCCTGGCTGTGGCATTCAAACGCCTGCGCCCACGTGATCCCATGGGCCAGCGCATTGGCCCCGCCGTTGTCGGTCAGCCAGCGCCCAAAGTGTAACAGCCACGCGATTCTGTCGAGGTCCTTGGTCGGTATGTAGTCAGACATCACCTATGCTTCCTTACTCCCCTTTTTGCTCTTCAGTCTTGCATCGTCTGAATTAGCCTGGTTGTGTGACACTTGTGGGTCTCCCGCACCGTCATTGCGCGCAAACCACCCCGACGCGTCGGCGTTTATTTTTAAAGAAACATGGTCATGATTTTCGAGTATGAGAGGAATACGATTACTTATCAGCCGACTATTATTCATCGTCATTGCGAGGTAAAGAATTTTTTGAAACTCGTTCCCAAGTTGTACTTGGGAACGCACTTGTTCTCGAAGTTCTACTTTGCAGCCATGGTCGAGCGCCGGAATACATCGGCTTAAACGATGTGAAAAGGGAAATAGAATTTCAACAGAGATTGCGTTCCCAAATGAAATTTGGGAACGAGAGGAAATGTTTGAATTCAATATCCCAACGGGATTTAGGAACAAAGCCCAGGGTTGCGGTACCCCGCTACCCTGGGTTGGAAAGTGCCCCCAATTCCCGTTTACCCCAAAGGGGTTGCGTCACATGGATGCAAATGCCGTATGGGAAAACCGACGTAACTCCGTTGGAGTAGAAAAAAGAGAAGGAGAGACATCGCTTACCCAGGGTAGCGGGGTACCGCAACCGCTGGGCTATGATAGGGAATCCCGTTGGGATTCTGAATACCTATGTCGGCATCTCAATACCCCATCCTGAACGGAAAGATGTGGGTAATGACAAGAGTTGCACTTGGGAACGTTTCTGCACGCCCGCAAGTCGTCCATACTGCGAGAAATAAGGGAGTTTATGCGATTTGACGCAAATGGAAGAGGAAGTACAACTTCAGGAGCACGTGCGTTCCAAAATGCAATTTTGGAACGAGTCGAAACAGTCCCATTTTTTCTTGTGGATCGAGTCGATACCTTAAATAGAATCGTCTGTGTCCTCGAAATATCAGCCCGTTTCCTGTTTCCCCCGTCTTTGCGCTAAAATCAGGTAGTGAGACGGTATCCAGAACCCCCTAATAAACACCGGAGTATCTCGCATGAATACGAACAGCGCAAACTTACCTATAAACAGACGCTCTTTTTTACAGATAAACACCTTGTTGGGCGCGGGGCTGTGCGCGGGCTGGCCGCTTCAGGGCGCGACGGCTTCGGAAACGCGCAAGCGCCGGTTCCATGCGAGCCTGTCCATTCAGGCGCTGGAGGAAAACCCTGAACTGCTGCCCACGGTGGTGCGCGCGGGCATTGACGCGGTGTGGGTCGCGGCCTTCCTGCAGGGGGCCTGGCATTATCCGCCCGAAAAGGTGACGGAATGGAAACAGCGCATCGAGGCGGCCGGCGTGGAAATGCATCACATCACCGTGCCGCTGGGCCATCCCTCGTTTACGGAGGCTGCGCCGGATTACATGCAGGGGGCCTCCTATTTGCCCTGGCAGGCGGGCATGCGCCCCGACGGTACGCGGTATCATGGCGTGTGCGTGCATCCGCCCGCGGCCGAGGTGAACGCCGAAGCGGTCGCCAAACTGTATGCCGCCGCGCCCGGGATTATTTTCCTTGATGATGATTTCCGCCTTGCGCCGTCGCCCCATGATATCGGCGGCTGTTTCTGCGAAAAGCACCGCGCCGCCTTTCTCCAAAAGCACGGGTACACCGATCCGCACTGGGAGGAACTGATGGATGCGGTGAATCGGCGGGCATTGACACCCCTGTTACGGGCGTGGCTGGAAGCTGCCTGCGATGAGTTGACGGCCTGTTTCCGCGCGCAACAACAGGGGTTGCCTGAAGGCGCCCTCGGGATCATGGTCATGTATTTCGGCTCGGAGAAAGCCGGGATTCGCCTGGCGGACTATACCGAAGTGCCCATGCGCGTCGGGGAGTTCATGTTCAGCGATGATGTTTTCAAGCCGGTCAAGGGCAAAACGGACGAACTGTTCAGCGCCCTGTTCCATCGCCGCTATGCGCGTCCGGAAAACGCGTATAGCGAGTCTACGGCGTGGCCGCCCGACGGGTTGTCCGCGGCAAACCTGGCGGCAAAGTTCGCCGTTTCCACCATTGCCGATGTGCGTAATACCATGCTGATGAGCGGTATCACGCCGTACCCCCTCGCCTATTGGGATACGCTGGGTCCGGCCATGAAGGTGCATGCGCCGATGCACGAACGCCTGGCGGGGCATGTGCCGCGCGGGCCTTTCAAGCATTACTGGGGCGAACATAGCCGCTGGGCGGGCGACTCCAATCCCTTTAGCCTGTTCCTGGCAACGGGCGTGCCCTTTGAGGTAACAGGGGAGCTCTCCCCGGAGGGTTATACCTTTTTGGCCGACGCAGACTCCCGGGCACTATCGGAGGGGGCGCTCAAGCCGCAGGGCGGCACCTTGCTCCACCACGATAACGCGAACCTGACGGTGGAAGGCGCGCGTCCCCTGCCGGAATCCCTGGAAGCCTTGTTCGCCCTCAAGCACGAAATGTTGCCTCAATTGCGGGAAACGCCCTATGTGGTGGAGGATCTGCCCGTGGTATGCGCCTGGTATCCCTCGGCGAAAACCGTGGCCCTTTGGAACCTCTCGGAACAGCCGCAGCGGTTTACCGTGGCCTTCAAGCAGCAGACATCTACCGTGGAGACGGCAGCGCTGGGCATGACCCTGGTAGAGGGACTGGGTTAATCCCTCGACGTCCGTCCCGATTCCGTGAATCGTTTCCCGATTAAACCTGGTCGCCTTGCGATGTACCGTTCAGGAAAGCGTTGCAGTCCGGTATCATCCGCCGCTGCCCGTTTCGACCACCGTTTCCGCTGCGAATTTCTTTTCCAGTAACGGGTACACGCCCTCAAACAGGATCCCCGCCTTCGCTGTTATTCCTTCCTGTGTCATGTGACAGAAATCGGTAAACAGAGAAGTTCCCCCCTGCAGGTTTTCCGCCACGGGGATATAGATTCCATTCACAGCCGCCGCCGTTTCTTGCAGCAACCTGTTACTTGCATCCATATAATCCCCATAGGTGGCCAACTCGAAGGCGGGAAACTGCCACGTATACTGGCTTTGATAATTATAGTACTGCCGTTCCGCCGCCGCAATGGTCCGCGGGTCTGGCCAGGCGATGGAGGCGAAGGCGACGGCGGCGCCCTGCCGCTGAAACAGAACCGACATTAATTCCAGGTTGCGTACCATATATTCGCGATGAAACGCCCTGAACGACTCCAGAGACGGGGCTGTCAGTGAGGGGAAAAACCACCGTGCACTCCGCAACCGGGAAGGAAGAAGATTCACCCTCCACGCATCATACATAAGGAGCGTGTCATTTACGCCCGCGTGAATAATCACCAGGTCGGGTTCCAGCGCGCTGTAGTCCGCGAGCCGAAGCAAATGGAGGGGGGTGGCAATCCCGGGAATACCCGCATCCACCACTTCTATCACTCGCCCGGGGAATGCCGCGCCCAACCGCTTTTCGAGCAAGGCCGGGTAGGTAGTTTCGTTGGCGTCCCCTTCCTGGGTCGTTGAAGCGCCTACGCACAGGATACGAAATACGCCTGCCGGCTTGGGCACTGCGCGCTCGACATCCCGGAACCCCAGGCTATTTGTGGAGAACCCCGGATGCGCCTCCCCGGTGTAGTTGGGTTTGAACCTGAAGTGAGGAACCACCCAACGTGAATCTTCCGGTAATTGTCCTGCCGGACCAGACACAATTTCGTCCGGATTCAGGTTAACAAACACACCAGCCACTTCCCCTTCCGCCTTTTGACGATTGACGGGTATACACACGGCGGAAAGAACGGCGAGAGGCTCACGGGGATTCGGCCAGTACAAGGAGAACTCCTGGACGGCTCCCGATTCCAAAGCGGCGTCCACCGCTTTGTACACCGCGGGAACGACACCCGTCCCGCAGGTCGCGGCCCGAAACAGAAGCCACTGAACTCCTTCAAAGAAGAACTTATCCGAACCATAGGCCTTGACCAAACGCCGATTGGCATCGAAAATCAGAACCATCTCCTTTCCCAGGCGGGCATAGACTTCCCGGGCAGTGGTAGAAAGTTGAAAAAAATCGGCACAGCGGGCGTTTCGGGCCGCGTTGTCCAGAACCGGTGCATACGGCCCCCAGGAAAGCACTTTTTCCGTATCGTCATCCATGTGAAATGGAACCGGATGCGTATCCCAACCACCCACCTGAAGCGGTAGTGAAACCCGGACGGGCGCTACCGACATGGAGGAACCCGGGGGAAGCGGCTGTCCGGCACGATAGGCTGCAATAAAAGGATTCGTGCGTTCCATGCGGAGTTGATAGAGAAGCGCAGCACCCTCGAGACATAAAACGAAAACCAGCCCCCACAAGAAGACAACGGCGGCGGTGCTTAATCCTTTCAGAAGACGCTTTTTCATAGAGAAATCCCACGCATAGGAAAAACAACACCGTACGGGGAAAACACAGGTAAAACCGTCCGGACGGTGCGCGGTTCTTTAACAGGAAAAGGAGAGGGCATGATCTTACCCGCCCGTCGCAGCGACACGGCGAATTTCCTTTTCGAAAGCACGCAATACAATTTCCCTGCCCGTGTCCGTCAGATGGCAATGGTCGCCCAACAGGGTTTCGCCGGGTACGCCATGGGGTTCGGCTTCCATAATTAACTTTTCTCCTTCAATCAGAGGCAGGGAAAACTGTTGCGCCACCTCTCGTATGATGCCGTTTTCCGTATCCGAAGCCTGGTGCCTGGGAGACCGCGCCAGCGTCTCCCGGGCGAGGGTCATCCCTTCCTCATATTTTCCCTCGTCATAAAGGGTCTGTATTTTCTGTGCCGTTCCTGAAAGGCTGTGATGCAACTGGGGCTTCCAGAAATTAGAGGCAACCGTGCTGATGATAACGGGAACCTTGCGTTCCCGGCACAGGGAAAGGATGGCAACCAGGTTCTCCCGATACAGGTTCATGTGCGCCTCTATTTCCTCCATGGAGAAGGCGTACATACCGGTACTGGCATCGATTTCGGGGGGTACCGTTTCGCGCAGTTGCTGGACGTCGAGACAGGTCAACTGCAGGCTTGCCAGGCCATCCCGCAACAGGCGCAGCATGGCCAGGGAATAGGCCGCCTTTTGCGCAGGAATGGCTTGCACATCCACCAGCGCCTTGTGGATCTGTTCCTCAAACTCGTTGTGCCCGGAGTAAATAAGCATCACATCCGGGTCATAGGCCAGCAGTTCCGGTACCAGGTTCCGCAACCGGGTCGAACCGTACGCGCAACCGCCGCAATTGATAATCTCAAACCGGCGCTGTTCTCCGGAAGTATGGGAAAGGCGGCTCGCCATCTTATACAGGTTGTGCTGCATATAGTTGACATTGGAGCCGCCGATGATAATCATTCGGTACACATCCGCAGGCTTGGGCATATCAAAAGACTGCTTCGGAAAGGAGATGACCTTCTCCGGCCGCGTGACCATCTTGTTGCGCAACATACCCCCCGGCTCGAATACACGGCTGCCCTCATTGAATCCCCATCCGTAATCCATTGCCAAAGGAGGTCTCCAGATTTCAAGGAGCCGCGCGCATCCTTCGATCGCCCCAAATAAAACCAGTGCCGGAAGGAGGGAGTAGATGACAGTCTTGCCTAAGGAAAATTGCTTAGGCGGCTTGGATACACTCTCTTTTTGTCTCATGAAGTAACCTGTCCAAAATCGTCTTTATAGAGATGCACCACGGATGCCGCACGACCGACATGCCATGATATCCCGCCAATGCTGTCCTGCGGTGGGCACCGTAAAGTGTAGCACTACCCGTTCGAGGGGAACAACCAACAATCGAGCAAAAAAGGGCATTATCCTTTTCTCCTGAAATTGCTTCCATGGCACAACCACACACACGACAGGAGGCACGGGTATCCGCCTATTTTGCATGAGACAGCGTGGTTTCTTTATGCTGTATGCAAACCTCTTGACTTGTGACTGCTGGTTATATAAATTTTTGTTTCCTTTTTATTTACACTTGTATTATAGGTGATTCCAGACTGTTTATCAGGTTGTGCGTGGAAAATGGTGATTCTGACATGATAAAGGCGCATATGAAAACAAAAACCATCTTGTACACGGCAACAAGCGGATTCTTGTGAGTATAAGCCAAAATGGTTAAATATCTTTGGATGCACCGGAAGGGGGCCGTGCTTCTGTTCGTTATCGCATCTGTATTGCTCGCGGGTATATGGTTGCCTATTTTTATTATATCCTTGGAAACAATTAAAATCAGCCCCCTAACAAGTGCTTATGTGCAGACCCCAATGACGGAGCATAACCTTTCATGGGCTGAGGATACCGGCAATACCGCCTCGCTATCTTCTGTAGTCTTTCAAGGGGAAAATAAATTTCTGACGGGCGCGTGTTTCCCTACGGAACCCGATATGAATTTTATAAGCGGTGGAGAACAGAGTGGTTTCCGGGAACTATACCACCGAACCTATCCTGAAAGAAATCTTTTTCGCAGTGTCGGTTTTAATTTTGAGCATATTATTTCCGGCAGACTTGAGGATGAATTTCGCAATAGTTTCGCTCCACGCAAAGAACCTGCTATCTTGAGGCAACTCACGGAAGATTCCGTCTCCATCTTCTGGCCATCTAAAACATCGTCCTGGGGCATCGCGTCCAAAATGACCTGTACCTTTGGCTCTGGTCCCTATCTCGATATGACCTTCAATACCGTCTTAAAAGACCCCTTGGAGCGGGACTATCTGATTTACATGTGGGCCAATTATATGAACAACGCGCGCAACCATCATATTTATTTTTTTGGCGTCCGCGATACCTACCAGTTTCCCTACGGGTACTATAAAGGGGATATCGGATGGGTCCGTTTCGGAGAACGCAAAATGGCCGGGGGCGTAAATGAAAGCTCCGCCATTCCCTTTCTGGGGAGTACGACCCTTGATTATGAAAAAATCAAGGCGCCTTACAATATTGAATTGTATACCCGATGTTTTTTCCTGCTGCCTTTTTTCTACGGACTCATGGATGGCGACGGCGACCTAACGACGCCGGATGACACTATGGTATATTTGATGATGTTTGATCAGGCAGAACCGATTCGCTTTATTTTTTTTGATTCCGGAAAATCGAACATGCCCGTTTGGGATTGGCAATATGTGGTTTGTAACCCCCAAATCAATCAACCTTATCAGTATCGGGCACGTCTGGTTTATAAGGATTATCAGGGTGTGAAGGATATTACGGATGAGTACGTGAACTGGGTCAAGGATTTAGGAAGGCCCCTTCATGAAGTCACATTCGCGGTGGAACCCGAAGAAAGCGGCACCATCTTCCCCGAAAATCTGGACGGCGCCTATGGACACGATGCCCGGATATATTTCGGGGTTAATCCGGCGGTTGGCTGGATATTCGACCATTGGGAAGGCCCGGTAAACGACCCCAAGCGTCGCTATTCAGGCATGCAGGTTAAACAGTCGTCACAGGTTCGGGCGGTTTGCAAACCGGCAGGACTGATGACATGCCGCGGTTTATAATGACATAATCTGCATTCAGGGCAATGGAAAACAAATAATGCAACGGGCATGTATCTGGGCAAAAATAGCGTTGATTTCCGTTATAACTACAGGTTTCTTCCTGACAGCGTTGTGGGGGTGTGATAAGGCAATCCCGCTGTTCAGGTCCGTGCCTCCGTATTATCCCGAATTATCCACCTTGGCGTCGCCCGGCAACGTGATTCGTTCCGTTGCCAAGGAATTTGACTTTATCGCACATATCAATGCGCTCGGATTGCGCGGTCCCGAAATTGACTTGGAAGAAAAAAAAGCGTTTCGCATTGCCGTATACGGTTCTTCGTACACGTATGGGTGGGGCGTGAATGAAGAAGACAGTTTCGTATTCCGGCTCGGGGACGCTTTGCAGCATGCCGGGCTTTCGGTCGAAATGATTAACCTCGGGCGCAATGGCGGCGCACCGCCGCAATATGCCGCCCTGGCAGCGGAAACCATCCCGCTACTGAAACCGGATTTGGTTATCGTTGCCGTGGGACAGGGGTGTGACCTGTTTTGGACCGGACCGCCGACAGTTAGCGAATACCTGTATCGTATGTTTCACCGCTATCTACCGAACTTGACGGCACTGGCACATCAATTAACCAATCCGGTTCCGCCTGCGCCCCCGGCGCCCTACATTCCGGAGACAGAAGAACAGCTGAAACAAATGCAGGAATCAAATCAACAGTTCGCCCGTGAGTGTTATAAAAAACTGCCTCCGGCTCAAAAAGACCGGTTCAACGCGCTGGAGGAAACCATCCGGGAGGTTTTCTTTTCCGGCCTGTATAACGTGGGCGGGGTTTTACTGGCTCTGCAGACGCCTGATTTATATGCAAACGCCGTGGACCCGGATCGCGCGGACCTACACCGCGGCAAAAAGTGGCTCAAGAAATACCTGGCAACCATTGCCCGTTCTGCACGCGAGGTGGACGCCCAAACTTTGGTTATCTCGGTGCCGTTCGGATCCTATGTAAACCGTCCTGCCTGGGAAAGAACCCGTCGAATCGGGTTTGATACGCCCCCAGATATGCTAACCAGCACGGCCATGGATGACGTCATAGAATCGTCAGCACAGGACCTTCCTTTTTTCAGCACCACGAAAGCCTTCCGAGACCATATAGATAAACCGGATTTGTTTTTTGAATACGATCTACATATGGCGTCCGAAGGACACCGTCTCTTTGCACAGACGATTGCGCCCTGGGTAGAGGCCCATGTCCGAACTTCAATGAATAACCTCGCGGCCTCCCCCGCAACCAACAAATAATACCGGGCTTGATACTGTGAAGAAAACCATTCTTGTAAATACGCTTCTTATCCTGACGATTGTATTCATTTGTTGCCTGATACTGGAAGGCGGCATACGCCTGCTCTATCCCCGGTTTGCCAATTACAATCTCGAGATGTGGCGCTATATTGCCACGCTGAAAAAACCCTGCAGCAATCCCCGACTGCCGTTTGTCCATTATCCCGACCGCGAAGGCATATTCTACGGCATTCCTATCCGGACGAACAGCATGGGATTCCGTAACCCGGAGATTACACTGGAAAAACCCGCCGACACAAAGCGAATCCTCGTACTTGGAGATTCCCTGGTATTCGGTTGGGGTGTCCCTATGGAACAGACAATTCCTTATCTGCTGGAGACAAAACTTAATGCACACGGTAAACGTTGCGAGGTAATCAACCTCGGCGTTGGTAATTACAACACCACCATGGAGGTCGAACTTTTTAAAGAAAAGGGTTTGCCTTTAAAACCCGACGCAGTTATTCTCATCTTTTTTGTAAACGACACCGAACCTGTACCCGGGGAAAACGCTTGGAAGTATGCGTTCAAACAACGCTCCTTTTTGTACGCCGTGTTGTTTGATGCCTATTTACGTCTGCACCCACACTGGAACACCCGCTTCAACTGGCTTGACTATTATTCCTCCCTGTATCACCCCAACGCGCCAGCACTTGGGAAAAATCGTGAAGCCCTGCGCGAACTGGTACGCATCTGCCGTGAAAGGCATATCGCCGTGTACACTGTAAGTTATCCCGAACTGCATCAACTGGAAGACTATCCGTTAAACGCCGCTACAGAATACATCGCCGGATTCGCGAAAGAAGCCGGTCTGCCCTTTCTCGACCTGCTCCCCGTTTTCACACCACATAGGCCTGAATCCTTATGGGTCAGTCCCGAAGACGCCCACGGTAACGCCAAAGCATCAACACTTGCCGCCGAAGCCATCTACCAACATTTTGGAGAGGCGCTGATGCCATAATTATTTATCTCAGCGTCACAGGTCCGGCGAAAATATAAGACTATCCTATGGCTCTGCACTCTTTTACAGGTCAAATCCGCTCCATAGCGTTCTTTTCAGTCGAGCCACTTTCATCAACTTACCACGGCGTTCCGGTGCAGCCATTTGGCCCGGATAACCATGAAACTGCCCGTAATCAGCAACAGCCCCCCCGCCCATTGAATCCAGAGCAGCCGTTCATCGGGCCAAAGCGTCAGGGCAATCAAATGGGTGATAAAAGGACTCAGTAGTTGAATGCTCGTGCAAAAGGAACTACCCAACCGTACTTGTGCATAGTGAAACGCGCAATGCGCCGCCGCGATACAGATGACGCCGGAGACGAAGGCGATCCCATTCATGCGCGCACCGGCGGACCATAATGTTCCCGGATTACCGAATACGATCATGGGAATGATAAAGGCAATACTTACATAAATACTGAGAACCGTGAACATGGGAATGGGAGGAAGTCCCCTGGCAGTATGCCTTCCCCATACCGCATAAACCGACCATGACACACTCACAAAGAGAAGGAGAAGCAGTGCGAGATCAATGTAGATCCGGATGGTCCCCCCAATATCACGCATGAAAACACCGGCCACTCCAACCACGCAAAACAAAGTGCCCGAGAGGTACAAGGGGCTTCGTATCACGTTGCGTTCGTCATGAAACAAAAGAAAGCTCAACAGGATAACCAGCGGCGCCTGCAGGGTCGTCACGAGTTGCGCCATGGTCGCCGTAGTATGATAAATGGCGATTGTCCATGCCAATTGCATCACGGTGATTAAGAGACTCATAGGCAACAGGACACGCCACATGCGCAAGGCGCGCAGAAGTTCGTCCCGCCGGACAAACGCCGAGTAAACCACGAGGACCACGGCCGCGCTGGCATAGCGAACAAAGGCCTGCGTGTACGGGTCATACGCCCCGCTCATGTAACGCACAAAAACCGGGGTCAACGCCCAACCGGACACAAAGATGAATACAGACACACAGGTGGCCATGAAAACTCCCATAAGCGCGAGGGATACCACGACGACCCTCACCGCAGCGCCAGTCCCCACGCAAGGCAGCCTGGACACCTCTTACGGCGCTCTGCGCGGAAAAACGGCCGTATATCAGGACACCGTATTCACGCCAAAGATATCAGAAGCCGTACCATGACAGTCCTTTATCGCGTTTGTACCGTACCCGCTCCCCCGGCGGCTGTTTCGGCTATGGATGCCGTGTTTTACGCACCCTCAGTAACCGGTTCAGGTTATCCTGATTTTCAATCCAATCCACGGCAGGCGTATATTCCGGATAGTCCCTTTCCAGTTTCTTGAACTTCCCGGAATGAATTTGCCGCCGCCCCGTCTCATCCTTACCTACCCCGAGGGAGGCATGTAACATTTCGTGAAAAACAATATACCGTATTACAAATAAGGGCACAAAGGTCTGATCGAGCCGTTTGTGTATGCGGATCAGGTTGGTGGCCTCATAGTAGCTGCCGAATCGTATGGAACGCCCGGATGAGGCGATGTCACGACCCCAGGTGATCGCGGCGTTAACTTTTCCGTGAAAATACACGGCATTCAGTTCATCATAAATATCGCGTAAATCATAAACGACGCCCCTGGGTTGCAACTTGGCGGGAGCCCGATGCGACGAGCGGATTTGATGCTTGCGCGATGCAATAAAATTCCGAATGCATGCGGCATATTTACGTGATTTCGGGTGTTTGACGAGATAGGCGAGGGCGGTTCGCACTTCGTCCGGGGCGTCCACGAACATATGGTGGAGCCGGACACATGCCCTGTTCGCCCCCTGTTCCAAGCGGATGGACATCATGTTGGAGGTATTGTTTGTAATGACTAAAGATACCCGGCATTTAGCCGCGCCCTCAAGTTCAAGACGCAACGCCTCGACAAGTTTTTTTATATCACGTTCTTCAACCTTCGCAGGTTCTTCCTGACGCCGATTGGAAACTTTGGGGGGGGCCATTTCCCGGGCGGTTGGACCAAATGCCCGGTTCGAAGGCCGGGTTTCAGATGGGCCTTCTACTGGTATTTGTTCTTCCGGAAAAAGTTCCATCTGTTCAATCATGGGATATACTTTCACATCTACACAACTACTATCGTTCTCCGGTCATCAATAAAACACGTCGCCTCGCGTCAGCCGTTTAATACTTCCGCCGTCATTTCAGCGAACCTGCGGGAGCTTCGCCTTCGGAAGGAACTTCGGTGGCGGTAACCGCATCGGGGTCCGGCACTATTTCCCCTTCAGGAACGATTTCGACACCATAGAGCAACCGTTGAAACCTCGGATAGGCACGCATCGGGTCAAAGTAGGGGTCTATAGCCGCATCGGTTATCGAGGAGGCACTGAGGCTGATGGCGAGTTCCAAGAAATCGCAGGCATCCTCATATAAGCCGATAATGCTGTACAAACATGCCAGGTTATAGGGAGGTTTAGCATTTTCAGGTTCCCGTTCCATGGCTATCGTGTAATGGGCTTCCGCCTCTTCAAAGCGCTTCAGCACAACGAGCAGGTTTGCGTAATTGTTATGTGCCGCCACATCATCGGGCGCCAACGCAAGCGCCTGTAACGCGACCGCTTCCGCCTCTTCAAAACGTGTTAACATCCGCAACACCACGCCAAGGCTATTGTAAGGCCTCACCCAGTCCGGCTGCAACGCTATCGCCTTGCGCAATAACTGTTCCGCCTCATCAAGACGGTCATCACCTGCACGGGCCAGCAACGTACCAAGCGCCACATAAGGCCAGCTCCACGCATCCGCCTTTTCAATCGTCTGCCGGAGCACCTCTTCGGCGGCCGCGAGGTCACCCTCGCGTTCATATTGAAGTGCCAGAACGTAGGTGGCTTCCGGAGAAATGACTATTCCCGTTGCGGCGGCAGCCGCCACCACGCGCACCGCATCCTGTGTCTCTTTGTAGTAGACTGCGGTATCGCTTTCCAACAGAGATACGGCTTCCTCCACCTTTTCAGACAAGTACCGGGTATAGGCGCGTTCCAACGGGTCGTACATCCTCCACACCACCGCGAACAATGCGACAATGGCGGATGAAAGTGCAAGCATCCATGGCTTCCAGTGGTTCTTCATAAAATTCCCGCCCCGGTCCCCCATGGGCTCTGGAATACTATAATCAGCGCAATGGAATACATTTGAGTTCTAGCCCCTGCGGCTTAACCACCTGCTTTCGCTGCGGCGACCAACTTTGAACACTTTTCGGGAAGGGGAAACAACACAGCGCATCTTTTTCGTAGATACATGCACTGCGTCCCGGTGGAGCGTCCAGACTTTGCACAATGTATTATCTCACAAAAGAGAAAAGAAAAAGGCTTTTCATCCTCCGCCGGGAAGGACACCTGTAATACCGATGCCGCAACACCACTCCTCCCCAAAAGCAGATAGTTGCACCTGTTCAGGCATTACGCGTAAAAGACTCGATATGCCCGATGGGCGCACGCATCTCTTCCAGCAGATCGTTATAATTGCGTTGGGGAACGCTCAGTAATACGCCGATCCCCACCATGGTTGTCAAATAGAAATTCCCGCCATAACTGAGAAACGGCAGCGGTATGCCCGTCACCGGCAATAAACCCGAAGTAATTGCGATATTAACAAATATATGAAATGCCAAAATGACCACGATACCTGTGCACAGGAGGGTTCCAGACATATCGACAGCTTCCCGCGCAAAGGTAAGCCCCCGCAACAACAGCAGTGTGAAGAGAACGATGACCGTAATAGCGCCGGTAAAACCGAATTCTTCAGCCAACAGGGAATAGATAAAGTCGGTATGATGCTCGGGCAAATAATTCAGCCGGGTCTGGGTGCCTTTTAAATAGCCTTTGCCTTTCAATCCGCCGCTGCCGATAGTAATACGGCTTTGAAGAGTATGCCATCCACTTCCCTGTGGATCATACTCTGGGTGAAGATAAGTATAGATACGCATCTTTTGATAATGCTTCAGTTCGAAGAAATACCGGGGTTCTTCCTCCTTTTTGGGATCGAAATCTTTCATCTGCCACCACACCATGGGCACTACGGACAATCCCAGGATTACCACCACGGCGAGGTGCCACCGCTTGCAGCCCGCAACGTATATCATGGCCAGCGTCAAGGGTGCCAGAGAAGCGGCCGTACCGAGGTTCGGTTGCTTGAGTATCAGTCCCATGGGAATGGCGACCAGCATAAAAGACACCAGGAACCAGTGCAGTTTTTTGATCCGCGCACCCAGTTTATTGAAATACCAGGTGAGCGCGAAAACCATGCATAATTTGGAGAATTCAGAAGGTTGCAGGCGAAATAAGTGAAGGTCAATCCAGCGTTCACTGCCTTTCGCCACGGTTCCGAACATAAGCACCAGCAGCAGGACCCCGATGGCGACCAGATACAGGATCGGGCCAAGCCATACGATGAAACGGTAATCAATACAGACACACAAAGCCGCCAGAATTAGACCTGCAAAGAAAAAAAGAATTTGCCGATAGAAATACGTCATGTCGCTACTTCTGGCGGCACTATACATGACCACCCACCCGCAGACCACCAGCGACAGGACCAGCAGCGGCATCCACCAATCCATACGCGCCAGGTTGCGGATATTCAACGGCTTGATGCTGATATCCTGGTACTGCACTTCTTTACCCAAATAAGGCATGGCTTACCTACTCCCTATCCGCCGCCAGTGTTTCGGGTTCGGTCGGTTGTCCCTGATAAAAATATTTGATGACCTCGGCGGCTATGGGCGCGGCGACCGTTCCTCCGGCATGGCCATGTTCGATAAGCACCGCGATGGCGATTCTGGGTGACCTATCGAGTACGCCGGCAACAAACCAGGCGTGGTGGCGTTTTTCATACGGGATGTCTTCAACACGGGCATATCCCTTGATATTGGCAAGGGAGGTGACCTGTGCCGTGCCGGTTTTCCCGATCACTTCCACGCCCTCCACTTGCGCACTTCTTCCTGTGCCGGTGGGCCCGGGACGCCCCTTTTCCACACACATGCGCATGCCCTTGAGTACAATTTCCAGGGTCTCGTCACTGAATATTTTTTCGGAGCGAAGCATCTGCCTGTTCCTGTTCAGAAAGGGCCTGACCCGATAGCCACCATTGATGATACAGGCCATCATGACCGCGTTCTGCAGAGGCGTGGTAGTACAGCTGCCCTGCCCGATGCTGAGGTTGACGGTTTCTCCGGGATACCACCGTTGTTCCCACTCCGGTTTATCAGCATTCAACATGGCCTTCCACTCGGGGCCCGGAACCAGTCCGGTCTGTTCCCCCGGCACATCGATTCCCGTGGACACGCCAAGTCCCATTTTGTTCGCGTAAGCGACAATGCGCTCCGCTTCGAGCCGCCTCCCCACATTATAAAAAAATACGTCGCAGGAATAAGCGAGCGCCTCGACAACATTCATACCCCCATGACCGTAACGGTTCCAGCAATGCCAGGCCCTTCCCTTGCCCTCAATCATGTAATTGCCGTTGCAGTAAAAACGAGTATTCGCGTCTATCACTTTCGCCTCCAGGGCCGCGGCGGCAAGCATCACCTTAAAGACGGAACCCGGCGGATAGACTTCCCGGTAGCCCCTATGGGTCATACGGTTGGGAATAGAACCTGACAATAAATCTTTTCTTTCCTCGTCGGCACCGCGATTCACAAATACACCGGGGTCATAGCCGGGCTCGCTGGCCATGGCCAACACCGCACCGGTATCGGCGTCAAGAACAACGATACTCCCCCGTTCACCCACCAAGATTTCTTCACATTTCCGCTGCAGCCCGATGTCGAGGGTGAGGTGCAATGACTCTCCCGACAGGGGCAGAACCGGCGGTGCTTCAATGTCGAGAAGGTGACCAATGCTGTCTCGCCTCGCAATCACAGGCAGTCCGGCCTTGTCAGTCCTCAACTGGGGCTGTCCCGACGCATATTTGGTAACCAGCATGTAACCGTCGCTTCCGTGCAACAGGTCTTCGTAAAACCTTTCCAGCCCATCCTTGCCGATAAGGTCCCCCATGAAATATCCCTTTTCCGAAAAGCGGTCCAGTTCTTCACGATTTATTTCGCCCAGGTAGCCCAACAGTTGCCCGGCGGTTTGCGCGAATAAATAGCGCCGTTGCGGGTGAACGATAATGGTAACGCCGGGAAGCGCATGCAGGTTTTCCTCGATACGGACGCGGTCGGCTTTGGTCACATCGCGTTTAACGAGGATCTGGGTAAAGGGCCTCTTTTCCAACGCCTTGATTTTTTTCTTAAGTTCGTCGATATCCACCCCTATCCATCGTTGCAGGCGCACACACACCGCATCCAGAAGTTCCTCGGGACATTCAGCGGGAACCATGACCACATCTGCGCTGGCACGATTATCGGCAAGCACTTCGCCGTTCCTGGCATAAATGAGTCCCCGGTCGGCTTCAAGCCGTTTTTGCCAGACCCGGTTGTCCTCCGCCATTTTGCTGAATTCCGCCAGGGACAGGACTTGCAGATACCAGAAGTGGGTGCCCAGGCACACCATGGCAAGGACCAGTGCGAGGCCCACGAGGCTGACCCGTTTTTCCACCCCTTCATACCGTTCTTTTTCTTTTTTACCGGGCATGGCTACATTCCCCCGGTAAGCGCTTCCCGACGGTGGAAAACGCGTTCAACCGTAATGAATACAATCGGGGTAACGACCGCCGAATAGAAGGCGCAGGGGATCGCGTTCGTCAGGAAAGGATATATCATGCCGCCGCCCGGTTGCTGGACATATTGTATAGCGAAAAAAAGCACCCCCTGAAGCACGCTGGCGATAAATACCAGTCCAGCCTTTATCGCCTCGTGTTCGGAAATAAGCCGCGTGGACAGGCGCCCACAAAAATAACCAATCAGCACATAACAAAATACATGGTGTCCAAGCGTGGTATTGCTCGCCACATCAAGATAAAGCCCCCCTGTTAAAGCCGTAATCATGGCGCGTTCTTCCCCGAAGGCGATGGCGAAATAGACGACCAGCACCAGCACGATATCCGGGGACACTTCCTGCAGTTTCAACAGTTCGGGCCAGTTCGTCTGGAACAGGGCGGCCAATATTACGATGCCAAACCAGAACAAGTAATCCGGCAGGCTGTGACGCTTGATGCGTATCATGGTGCAAACCGCTCCTGAGGCGCGCGCATGTCGGGCATATCCGGCGCATTGGACGGCGAGACCGGAAGTGGCCCATCCGGATCGGGATTCGGCGAGTTTCCACTTCCCACTCCGGCGATCGTATCGGCATCATCAATAATCTGCATAACAACAAATACTTCATCAAGGCGGTAGGGGTCGACGACCGGCTCAATTTCCGCACTTTTCCAGAGACCCGCACCGGTTTGCACCGACTTGATGCGTCCGATGGGCAATCCTGCGCCGAATTGGCTTTCCGGACTGGTAACCACCCATTCCCCGGCACGGACATTTTCCTTCATGTCGATGTACTCCATGGTGCACAGCCTGTTGAAATCGTTGCCGCTGGCGTGGATGATGCCGTCATAGGCGCGCAACCGGTTGCGGGACACCATGGCGCCGACACGGCAATCCATATGATGCAGGGTGGCCACCGTGGCGGTGAAATCAGCCACTTCAGTCACAATGCCGACAACGCCTTCCGGCGTTACAACCCCCATGGACACATCGATACCTTTTGCACTGCCTCCGTCGATGCGCAACAGCCCTTTATAACTTTCGAGAATCGCCACGGGCAACAAGGTCATACGCCCTTCGGACCGTGCGTAATTCACCATTCGTCGAATACGCCGGTTCTCCTGCTGCAACTCATGAAGCCGGGAAACCTGCTGTTTCATTGTTGCCATTTCCTCAACCAGTGCCTGATTTTGCTCGAAAACATCCTGGTATTCTTTAACGAATTTGTAGGAACGGCTGAACGCGTGCGAGGTGGTCTGCTGCAGTTTCAGCAACGGGTAGGCGGTGAGGCTGACCATCCTGGACAACCCCCGCTGAATGAAAGAGCCTTCGGTTCCCATGACGAGCGAAAACAAAGACCCCGCCAGCAGTACTATCAGAAGCACTTGCGGCCGGTATTCACTTATGATCCTGCCGGGATTCATGGAAATAACGTTACCCGGTAATCCTGGTTAAAAAAAAGAAGGCGGTGCAACAGCCGGGGTTAAATGTCTTCCGGTTTGAAATGACGCAATTCTTCAAGGAATTTCCCGCCCCCCAAAACCACCGCGCCCAAGGGGTCCTCCGCAACCGTCACATGCAGCTGTGTTTCCTGCGCAATCAGTTGGTCCAAGCCGCGCAAGAGCGCGCCGCCCCCGGCAAGGACCACACCACGGTCCACGATATCCGCAGATAACTCCGGTGGTGTCCGTTCCAGAGTCTCCCGCACCGCCGTCACGATACTGTTAACGGGCTCACGAAGCGATTCCCGGATTTCTTCCGAGGTAATCGTTATCACTTTAGGCAACCCCAGGACCTGGTCCCGGCCTTTTACCTGCATTTCTATTTCCTCTTTCAGAGGATGGGCGGAACCGATTTTTATTTTTATTTCTTCAGCGGTTCGGTCCCCGACCATGAGGTTGTAGGTCCGTTTCAAATGCTGAACGATCGCCTGGTCCATCTCGTCCCCTGCCACCCGAATCGACTTCGGATATACAATGCCCCCGAGGGCAATCACCGCCACCTCCGTGGTGCCGCCGCCGATGTCCACAATCATACACCCCTGCGGTTCCTGTACCGGTAAACCCGCGCCGATGGCTGCGGCCATGGGTTCCTCGATGATATACACTTTCTTGGCGCCCGCCTGTACAGCGCTTTCCACCACCGCCCGGCGTTCCACCGCAGTAATTCCTGAAGGTACACTCACAGCAACACGCGGCCAGGCCGGCAGGCGTTTCCTGTTGTGAACCTTCTGAATAAAATAACGTAGCATCTGCTCCGTAATTTCGAAATCGGCAATCACCCCGTCTTTCATCGGCCTGATGGCAATAATGTTACCAGGCGTTCGGCCAATCATGTTTTTCGCCTCGTTGCCTACCGCGCGGGCCTTGCCCGTATCCTTGTTTATGGCTACCACTGAAGGTTCGCTGAGTACAATACCCTGCCCTTTCACATAGACAAGGGTATTGGCGGTACCCAAATCAATAGCCATGTCATGCGAAAACAGGCTGGGAAGATGGCGTAATATTCGGAACACGCTCGGGCCTTTCCTGAATCACGTTAATAAACACCCTCAGGCCGGTCAATTGGTTGGGAACAAATGGCACGATAAGATACACTGTGCCTGACTGCCTGCCTGATATAAACGGCATTATATCAAATCCGGCAAAAGAATCCCAATTGTCCTATTTCTGTCCGACCCCGCTGCCAAACAATACAGTTACACTTTTTGGTTGAACCAAAAAGGCTCTCTCCTTTCCCCACAGTGACGACTGTCGGACATGTTCCCGTAGGACGATTTTGGAAGCCACCGGGTGTGAAAAAACGAAATAAAACTAAACCACTTCTTGCACGAATATGTCAGGTTGCCGGAATAGCGCCGACCACTCGAGTTTGTGTAAGTTGCCTTTATTGTTGTTTTCGAGACCTTGAATAATGTTCATCAGAAAAGAAATATATATGCACAGTCTTGAAGCGGTCTCCAGTCAGAGTTCTGGATCTGCTGAGGTGTAAATTTGTATTTAGTCGGGTTATTAGATTAGAATATCACGCATAATTAATGAACGGTAGGTAGGTATTTTGACTATGACACCAGACTACAGTGAAGACCGGGAAATCAATGAAGCGGAAACACGCCTTCTTAAAAGTGCCCTGACTCTATTTTCCGAGAAGGGTTATGAAGGTACCAGTATACGAGAGATTATCGAAGGGGCGGGGGTAACTCGTCCCGTTTTATATTATTATTTCACGAATAAAGAGGATCTTTTCCGGCGTTTACTGGAACCCGCGTTGGCGGAATACACGAAAACCCTTCTTCGTGTGCGGGAAAACTACTCGGAGGCCGTTGGACGCCTGAAAGCGATTGCCCGCGCGACCTTCTCCTTTGCGGAAGCCAATCCGCAAGCCGTTCGCCTCATACTCCAGTTGTATTTCTCGCCACCAAAAGGCGGACCGAAACTGGACAAATCGATCTACCGCCTGCGGCGCTTCCGCTTACTGGAAGAAATCATGCAGGAGGGGTTGGACCGCGCGGAACTGGCCGGCGGCGATGCACAAAGCCTTGCCCTGACGCTCATCGGTATGATGGACACCTTTGTAACCTCGAAATCCTATCTTCCGGACACACACCTCTCTGCGGAAGTGGCTGAAGACTTAATCGACCTTTTCTTCTATGGCGCCTGCTATAAAGAATACCCGGTTTCAAATCTGGTCAGTCCCTTCAAGTATGTTTAAACTGTTGATGGCGCTTTCACTTCCGCCATCCCAGACGCACCTCTTCGAATTTTGCTTTTCCTTGTCGGCAATTGCCCCCCTTTCAAGTTTCGCGGTGGTAACAGGCGAGAGTTTCTTCGGCACACTGTCGCCATGAAAACAATCGGGAACGTTCCAGCCCCTTTCCCGCCATCACGGCGCGCAAATCCGCATCCCCTGCCACAGCCTCCATCTTTCGGGTAAGCCCGTCCACATCGGCGGGTTCAACATACAGGGCGGCCTCTCCGCCCACCTCGGGCAGAGAGGACGTGCCGGAGGTGATCACCGGACACCCACACGCCATGGCCTCTAATACCGGCAGGCCAAAACCTTCATGCCAACTCGGAAAAACGAAGAGGTCCGCGGCACTGTACAGGAAGGGGAAAAGCGTCCGGTCCGGTATATAGCCTGTAAAGCGAAGCCGTTCCGCCAGGCCCAGGCGTGCGCCGAACGCCAGTATCTCGCCACTACGCCATCCATAACCGCCGGCGATAACGAGCGTATGGGGCATCTTGGCCTTGGAAAAAGCGGCCAGAAGGCCAGTCACATTTTTACGCGCCTCAACCGTGCCCACAAAAAGCGCATAGGGACCTTCAATATGTAAAGCGTCCTTCACTCGCTGAGCGGCGAGGTCGCGGGGTATTGGATGAAAGGACTTGTCAGCGGCTTCATAAATTACACGGATGCGTTCCCGGTCGATGCCCAACTGTTCACTTACGTCCGCTGCCGTCGCCTCGGATACGGCGATGATGGTTTCGGCCCGTTGCGCATGTCGGAGGATACTTCTCCTGAATGGTTTCAAAATCTTGGGGCTGAACCAGTCCGGGTCACGCAGGAACCCTAAATCATGTATGGTGATGATTCCCCGCGCCTTCTTGAGAGGAGGAAGGGTATAATTCACGGCATGAAACACCTCCAACCCGCCCAATATACGGTCGGCAAAAGGTCTTCCGGTTCTCTCCCAAATCTCAAATAGTAGACGTGAGGGTAACGGTATCCGCCGGTGGGGAAAAGGAATATGCGCCCGGTCCAGAGGGCGAATCCCGGCGGCAAACCCCATAAATATGTCCGGGCAGGCCATGGCCGCCAATTCATGAATCAAATGCCGGGTATACATGCCTATCCCGGTCGGGGTATGCGTCACAGGAGTAATATCGATTCCAATAATCATGTGTATTTCTTTACCATGGGCATAACGGCCGGAGCACCGTGCCAACGCATTTATACCGTCTTCGGCCGAACCCGTTTATATACGTCCACTGTCATTTCCGCGGTCCGATTCCAGGTGAACAAGGCAGCCCGCTGCAGCCCGGCCTCACGCAAAGCTTTGCACATTCGAGCATCCCCGGCCAAACACGCCATGGCCCCGGCCAGGGCAGGCACATCGGTGGGCGCTACGGTCAGCGCCGCCTCTCCAACCACTTCAGGCAGGCTGGAGGTGTTTGCGGTAATCACCGGCGCACCACAAGCCATGGCTTCAAGCGGGGGTAGCCCGAACCCTTCCATGAGGCTTGGCCATACAAAGGCTCTGGCCCCGCTGTACAAGGCGGGCAGGAACTCCGGGGGCACGTAGCCCAGACAGTGTATCCTGTGCTGCGCATATCCTTTGTCCTTGATGAACCGGGTTAGGTCCGTCTTCCAGCCGGTTCGTCCGGCAATCACCAGTTCCGGGGAGACATCCCCAAGTGATGACCACGCTTCCAGCACCCTTGGAAGATTCTTACGCGGTTCCAGGGTGCCCGCAAACAAAAAGTAAGACTCCGGAAGGTGGTACCGCTCCTGAACCCGGCGCAAGTCTGTTTCGTTCGCCGGATGGAAACGGGATTCCACACCCAGTGGAATAATATCTACCCGTGACGCGGGGATATCATAAAACCGTAGGATATCATCCGCTGTGGCTTGCGAATCGGCAATGATACGAGCAGCGTTCCGGATACCGGCGCCGACAAAAGCATTGTAATACAGGACGCGTGTCCGGGGAAACCATTCCGGGTGAATTTTATAACACAGGTCGTGCACGGTAACCACTGCGGGTACCTTGTGTAGAAGAGTGCCAACGCTGGCCGGGAAATGTACCAGGTCACTACCGTATTTACGGGCGAGACGGGAAGTAGCCCATTGTTCCAGATACAAGCGGGCTGCCAGGCTGGAAGGGTACTGGAGCCATTTCACCGTTTCACATCCAGCAGGAACGTACACCTCCTTCGGCCAGAG
>Ga0116149_1002065_pt1 | contig 22928 bp, 13 predicted proteins | sample AD_UKC057_MetaG_FD_89787 | JGI IMG/M metagenome (GOLD analysis project Ga0116149, IMG submission 89787) | Active sludge microbial communities of municipal wastewater-treating anaerobic digesters from USA - AD_UKC057_MetaG | ecosystem: Engineered > Bioreactor > Anaerobic > Digestate | place: USA... | reverse complement strand
GGTCCTGCTGATCGGAATGCCGGTGTTCATCTACTACGCGGTCCAGATCCTGCCCAAGACGCCACTGGGCAGACACCTGGCCCTGCGGAAGGCCCAGGCGCCGGCGGGCCAGGGCACGCCCGAGGGCGAGCGGCTCCAGCAGTTCGTGGGCCGATCCGCCCAGGCCGAGACGATCCTCCGTCCCAGCGGCACGATCCGCATCGACGACCAGCGCGTCGTCGCGCAGTCCGAGTCCGGGTTGATCCAGAAGGGCGAGTGGGTCACCGTCCTGCGGGCCTGCGGCACGTACGTCCTGGTGCGCAAAGTCGGTGGACCGGCCGCCGAGCCGGCCCGGACCGAAGGGAGCGGCGACGATGCAACTGGCGGCGCCCAATAACGTCAATCCGGTCCTCTTCGTGGTGCTCGCCATCATGCTGGTCTTCACCCTGCTGATGGTGGCGGTGTTGAGCCGACACTTCAAGCTGTGGACCCAGGCGTATTTCGCGCAGGCGCCGGTCAGCTTCGTGGATCTGATCGGAATGTCGTTGCGGAAGGTGGATCCGAAGCGGATCGTCGTGAACCTCGTCCGCGCCGTCCAGGGCGGAGCGACGGTGACCAGCCGCCTGCTGGAGCGCCACCTGCTGGCCGGGGGGAACGTGGAGAACGTCGTGTCGGCCCTGGTCATGGCCCGCCAGAAGAACGTGGACCTGGACTTCGAGCGGTTGGCGGCCATGGACTTGGCCGGGCAGGATGTAGTGGCGTATGTTCGCAGCACGCTGGCGGCGGGGCCCCCGGCCGCGGCGCCTATCGGGCCGGGCTTGATCGGGCTGTCGGCCCGGGCGAACGAGCCCATCCTGCCGCCCGCGTGCGTCGAGGTGGGCGGGCGGGCGCTGCCCGCTCTGGCCGAGCGAGATGTTGTCGAGGCGGGCGAGGAAGTCGAGATCGTCGGCGTCGCCCAGCACGTCGTGGTGCGACGCAAGTTGCCGGGCCTCGGAGATTTCGCCGCGGACAGGGTTGGTTTTTCCCCGCCGGTCGATTAGGATTAGTCGCACAACTTCCAGAGCGGAAAGGAGCCTGGCATGCTGCTGGCAGAGACAAATCCGATATGGTGGGTCCTCCTGGCGATTGGCGTCATCATCGTCCTGGTCTTCCTGGCGGTGATCGGGCGGTTCATCAAGCTGTGGGTACAGGCGTACTTCGCGCAGGCGGACGTGAAAATGTTCGACCTGATCGGCATGAGCCTGCGGAAGGTGGACCCGCGGGTGATCGTGCTGAGCAAGATCCGCGCCGTGCAGGCGGGCCTGGGCGTGCAGACCAGGGAGATGGAAAGCCACTACCTGTCGGGCGGCAACGTGCCCAAGGTGGTGACGGCGCTGATCGCGGCCAACCGGGCCAATATCGAGTTGACGTGGAAAACGGCGACGGCGATCGACCTGGCCGGGCGCGACATCCTCGACGCGGTGCAGACGTCGGTGAACCCGAAGGTGATCGACTGCCCCAACCCGGCCACCGGGCGCACGACCATCGACGCCGTCGCCCGCGACGGCATCCAACTCAAGGCCAAGGCCCGCGTGACGGTCCGGGCGAACATCGACCGCCTGGTCGGCGGGGCCACCGAGGAAACGATCATCGCCCGCGTGGGCGAGGGCATCGTCACCACCATCGGTTCGAGCGACACCTACAAGGGAGTGCTCGAGAACCCGGACATGATCTCCAAGAAGGTGCTGGAGAAGGGCCTGGACGCCGGGACGGCGTTCACCATCCTCTCCATTGACATCGCCGACGTGGACGTGGGCGAGAACGTCGGGGCCAAGCTGCAGGCCGATCAGGCCGAGGCCGACAAGCGCCGCTTCCAGGCCGAGGCGGAGAAGCGCCGCGCGATGGCCATGGCCCACGAGCAGGAAATGAAGGCAGCCACCCAGGAGAACCGGGCGAAGGTGGTGCTGGCGGAGGCGGAGATCCCGCTGGCCATCGCCGAGGCCTTCCGCAAGGGCAACCTGGGCATCATGGACTACTACCGCCTGCGGAACATCCAGGCCGACACGACCATGCGGGAGAGCCTGGGTGGCCCGCAGACCCCTCCGCCCGGCGGGCAGAAGTAATCGACGCGCCGTTGGCGGCCGCCTGTCGTTTGGCAGGCGGATTCGCCAACAGGAGCCGAACGCATGGAGAATTGGGCATACATGCTGGCCGCCGATCTGGACATCTTCGAGATGGTCATCCTGGTGGTCCTGCTGGGACTGTCGGCGATCGGATCGGCCATTCAGAAGGCCAGGAAGCAGAAGGCCGAGCGCGAGGCCCGGCAGAAGGCGACGGAGCGCCGAGACGAGGCCGGATCAAGGCGGCCGGCCGCTGCCGCCCCGGTCGCGGTGGGGACCCGGCCGCCGGAGGGAGTGGCGCAGCACCAGCAGGAGTTGCTTCGCCGTAGCCGGGAGCAGGCGCTGACGAAAAAGCGGCGTCAGGCCGCCGCGATCGTCGCTCGCGAGCGGGTCGAGGAACAGGCCCGACGAGCCGCGGATGAGGCAGCCCGGGAGGCCGAACAAGCCCGGCTGCGGGCGATGGAGGAGGCCGCGGCGGTGGCCGCGGCGGCGCGGGGCAGTTCCCCTCTGAACCTGGCTAGCCAGCACGGCCTGCGGCAAGCCATCATCCTCCACGAGATCTTCTCACCCCCCAAGGCACTGCGGGGCGACGACGAGTGGTCCGTGTAAGCGGGCCGTGATTGCGACGGGGCGCTCCTGGGAGGCGGGCGGGAACCCCTCCTGGAGCGGGCAGGACCGGTTCCGTGCGGGCGGTCGCCGGGGGTGCTTCATTTCTTCGCTGGCGGGGCTCCGATTCTGTTCTCCCGGGCCGTTCCACGTGCGCGGGCGGTCATTCTCGATCGGGGTTTGCCCGGACGGAGCTTGAATCGTACGGTGCGAGTGACTCGGGAACCCGCGCTGGCAGAGGTGGGAACGCCCCACAGAGTATTGGAGGGTCCATGAAACGCACTCGCTCGAAACGAACGGGACTTCAAACGGTCGCGGCCGTTCTTTTTTTGACGGTTGCGGCGGCCCGGGCCGACGTCATCCAGGTCGACATTTCCCAACAGGCGTTGCTCGCGGGGCGGGACATCTGGCTGGACTCCGGCGCCACGGTCGCGGGCAACGCGGCCTCGGGCCGGTCGTTCAGCACGGGCTCGTCGGTGACGTTGCAGTCGGCGTACGCGGGGGCCTCGCTTTGGCTGGGCTCGGACGCCACGGTGCGGGGCACGGTGCTCGCGAACGGGTCGGCCGACGCGTCGAACCTCCTGGATTTCTCCGGTCCGTCATGGACGGGGTCCAGCGTGTGGTTCGGGCGCGATGCGGCCGTGAACGGGCAGGTGCTGGCGTCGGGGACGGTCGGTCTTGACTCGCGGGCCCAGGTCGTCGGAGACGTCCGCAGCAACAGCACGGTGTGGATCGGGAGCAATTCCACCGTCGCCGGCAACGTCTCCACGGGACTCAACAAGAACCTCTCCGCCGGAGGGAGCGTCTCGATCACGGGCGAGGTGACGCACCAGGCGCTGACGGTAGACACGCTGGGGACGATCAGCCTGGGCCAGGCGTCCGGGCACGGCGAACAGGGCAGTACAAACGTCAGCCGGGGGCGACACTCCACCACGACCCTCGACGCGGGCGACTACAAGGACATCAGCATCGACGACGGCTCGGTGCTGAACCTGTCGGCCGGCACGTACACGCTGCGGCGGTTCTGGCTGGACAACGACTCGGTGGTCAACGTGGACACGTCCGCGGGCGACGTGGTCATTGACGCGCTGGACCGCTTCGACCTGGGCAACCGCGTGCAGTTCGTGACGTCCGGGGCGGGCAAGCTGATCATCAACGTGTGGGACGACGACGTGTGGTTCGGCGACGACGTTCAGATGCCGGGCGAGGTCCGCGTTTGGGAGGGCGACTTCGGCGCGGGGAAGAACCTGAGCTTCATGGGGAGCATCTGGGCCCGCGACAACATCAGCCTGGGCGCCAACAGCTCGATCGCGTACGGCAACTGGTCCTCCCCCGTTCCCGAGCCGACGACGACGGCCCTGCTGGTGCTGGGCGGCGGAGCCCTGCTGGCGCGGCGTCGCCGACAGAAGGCGGTTCGCAGCCGCTAGCCCCGCATGGTCTCAGGAGTCTCCCTCGATCGCGGTGACGAGGATCTCCCAGCCGTTGGCGGTGGTGGACTGGTCATCGCGGAGGAAGAACTCCTCGCCTGGCTCGACGATAGTGATCTTGACCTCGGCGCCCTCGAACAGGCTGCCCTCGAAGGCGTGCTCGAAGCTGTGGGCCAGGAAGTCCGCCGACACGCCGTGCAACAGGCCCACGGTCATCTCCAGCCTTCGCACCCGGGTCATGCCCTTCTGCTGGGCAATGTGTTGAAGTTGGGGCCACAGTTCCTTCGCCAATCCGTGTTCGTGCATGATTCGTTCCGGTTTCTACGGGTCTGTCCGAGTATCCGCGTCGGGCGGCGAGGGCTGTGCGAGACGTTCGGGCTCGGCCAACATCGCCTCGACAATCTCGCGGGCGGTCCGCGTCAGGTCGGTCATCCTGCCCGCCAGGGCGGGCGAGAGGTCGCGCCCGTAATTCACGTCGGCGGCCTGGATGGCCAGCAGGGTGGCCGGCGGGGCGGTAAAGAACTGCCTGCACAGCCGCCAGGTCTCAATGAACGGGGCGTCATGCAGGCTGATGCGTCCCTCGCTGGAGTTGGCCACCTGCTCGGGCGCGATCGTGCGGACCTCACCCGCCTCCAAACCCATGTCGGCGGCGTCCAGCACCAGCAGGCGCCGGGCCGACTCGATGATGGGCATGAGGCCCAGCCCGCCGGCCCCGCCGTCGACGAACTCGACCTGGTCGCCGCCCCAGTCGCGGCTGTCCCGCACGGCCTCCATGAGGCGGACACCGACGCCGTCGTCTCGCATCAGGATGTTGCCAATGCCCAGGACGGTCAGCTTCATGGTCGTGTCACAGACTCCCCTTGGTCGAGGGCACGCTGCCCTTTCTGGCGGGGTCGATCTCCTTGGCCGAGCGGAGGGCCTGCGCCAGGGCCTTGAAGATCGCCTCGGCGATGTGGTGATCGTTGCTGCCGTAGGGCAGGTTGACGTGGAGGTTCATCCCGGCGGTGAAGGCAAGGCGCCGGAGAAACTCCTCGACAAGCTGGCAGTCAAACGCGCCGATCTTGTCGGCGGTGAAACGGGCGTTGAAGGCCAAGGCCGCCCGTCCCGACAGGTCCACGCTCACCTGGGCCAGGGCGTCGTCCATGGGGACCGAGGCGAAGCCGTAGCGGCGGATGCCGGCCTTATCGCCCAGGGCCTGCTCGATGGCTTCGCCCAGGCAGATGGCGACGTCTTCGACGGTGTGGTGGTCGTCGACGTGGAGGTCGCCCTTGGCCTGGACGCTCAGGTCGCAGAGGCTGTGCTTGCCCAGGTGGTCGAGCATGTGGTCGAAGAAGCCCACGCCGGTCGAGGCCTGCACTTTGCCCGTGCCGTCCAGGTCCAGTTCCAGGCGGATGTCGGTCTCGTTGGTCTTGCGTTCGATTGTGGCGCGGCGTGTCATGATTCACCTTTGGCAGCCGGTAGCCGTTAGCTCGTGGCGACCGGCGGCTACGGCAGCAGTTCCCGAATGGCGGCGGTCAGGGCGTCGTTCTCGTCGTCGGTCCCGACGGTGATCCGCAGCTTGTCGTCGAGTCGGGCCTGTTTGAAGTATCGGACCAGGATGCCTCGCGCCTTGAGGGCCTGGTAGAGGGCCTGGGCCTGCCCGCCCGGCGGACGGGCCAGCAGGAAGTTGGACTGCGAGGGCCAGACCGCAAACCCCAGTTCCGTCAGGGCCCCGACCAGGCGTTGGCGGGAGGCGATCACCTTGCGGGCGTTGGCGTTCTTGTGGTCCTGGTCGGCCAGGGCGGCCGCCGCCACGCGGCATGCGACGGCGTCGACGTTGTAGCTGTCCTTGACCTTGACCAGTCCGGCCAGGAGGTCGGGGTTGGCCAGGCCGAAGCCCAGTCGCAGCCCGGCCAGCGAGTAGCCCTTCGACAGCGTTCGCAGGACGATGACGTTGGGGCGGCTGGCGACCAGGGACAGGGCGTTGGATTCGGCGAAGTCGGCGTAGGCCTCGTCGATGACGAGCATGCCCGTCAGTCGCCCGGCCAGGTCGTCGAGCATTTCCAGCGGCCAGACCGTGCCCGAGGGGCTGTTGGGCATGGCCACCAGCGTGACGGCGGCCTGCGCGGCGGCCAGGGCTTCGACGGGGAGGTTGTAGTCGTCGTCGAAGTCGACCTCGATGCAGCGCGCGTCCTGGATCTGTGCGAGCGTGCGGTAGAGCACGTACGTCGGCATGGGGTAGGCGACGGAGCGGTTGTCGTCGGCGCAGGCCCGCATGATCATGGTCAGCAGGTCGTCGCTTCCGTTGCCCGCGAGGACCCAGTCGGCCTCCAGGCCGCACACCGCGCCGGCTGCCCGGCAAACGGCAGTAGCCATCGGGTCGGGATAGCGGCGCAGAGCGTCGGCGTCCAGGTCATGGAGGACCTTCAAGGCCGCCGGCGAGGGCGGGTATGGGTTCTCGTTGGTGTTGAGCTTGATGACGCGCGTGCCCGGCGCGGGCTGCTCGCCGGGGACATAGGCGGCCAACTCATCGATATTCGGGCGGAAGTAAGACATATTCTATTGCGGATTGCGGATTGCGGACTGTGGATTCCCGGGCTGGGTTCGTATGGCCACCGCGCGCGCGTGAGCGGTGAGGCCTTCCCGCGTGGCGAAGTCGACCACGTCGGCCGCGTCTTCAGCCAGCGAGGCCTGGTCATATCGCAGCAGGCTGGAAGCCTTGAGGAAGTCGTTGCAGCTCAGCGGCCCGAAGAACCGCGCGGTCCCGCCGGTGGGCAAGACATGGCTGGGTCCGGCGAAGTAGTCGCCCAGCGGCACGGGCGTCCAGGGCCCGACGAAGATGGCCCCGGCGTGACGGATGCGGGCCAGGGCGGCGTCCTCGTCGCGGACGATCACCTGGAGGTGCTCGGCGGCGAAGTCGTTGGCCACGTCGCAAGCGGCCTCCAGGTCGCTCACGACGAGGATGGCGCTGTAGGCGTCCAGGGCGGCGCGAGCGGCCTGCGACCGTTCCAGGGCGGGCAGTTGGCGCTCGAGTTCCTCAGCGACCGAGCGGGCCAGGTCGGCCGAGGGCGTGACCAGGACGGCCGAGCCGGGGTCGTGTTCGGCCTGGGCGAGCAGGTCGGCGGCCAGGTGGGCCGGTTGGGCGGTCTCGTCGGCGACGATGAGCACCTCGCTGGGCCCGGCGACCGAGTCGATGCCGACCCGCCCGAAGAGCTGCCGTTTGGCCTCGGCGACGAAGGCGTTGCCGGGCCCGACGATCTTCTCGACGGCCCGCACGGTGGGCGTCCCCATGGCGAGCGCCGCGACGGCCTGGGCGCCGCCGATGCGATAGACCTCGTCGATGCCCAACATGCCCGCCAGCGCCAGGACCATGGGGTTGACGTCGCCGTCGGTAGTGGGGGGCGAGACGAGGGCGATCTCTCCCGCGCCGGCCACCTGGGCGGGCACGACGGTCATGAGCACGGTGGAGGGATACAGGGCCCGCCCGCCGGGGACGTAGACGCCGACCCGATCGATGGGGGTGTAGCGCACCCCAAGCCTTCGTCCGCCGCGAACCAGTTCGGGCGGGTCGCGAAGAAGGATCGACTCCTGATAACGACGGATGTTGTCGGCGACCCGGGCCATCAGGGCCAGGAAGTCGGCGTCGGCCGATCGGTGGGCTTGTTGTATCTCATCGGGGCTGAGGCGGATGCGGTCGGGCGAGAGCGTCGCGCGGTCCAGGCGCCGGGTCAACTCGATGAGGGCCTGGTCGCCCTGTTCCTGCACGTCCCGCACGATCTGACGGACGATGGCGGGGACGTCGATCCGGTCGCCGCCGGCGGTCAGGCCCCCGGCGCGCAGGGCATCGCGGACGGCCCGGACGGCTGGGTCGCTCAGGGGCTCGGCAGTGTGGATGATACGAATAGCCATACGGGCAGATACTGTACGCGGATGGGGCGAAAGATGCAATGAGAAGCGAACAGGGGACAGTCCATAGTGGATGGTGCTGAGTGGATAGTGAGTAGCGAATAGGGGCCGGGAGTCGGTGACCGGGGGCCGGGCAAAGACACTGGAAACCAGGGAATCCTGGCGAGAGACGAGAGGGCGGGTTCCGCAAACGCAAGAGGGGCGGCCCGATGCCGGACCGCCCCTGTGGTTTCTGCGCGAGTCGGGCCTATGCCCGTCGTCGGCGCCGGACGTAGCCGCCCAGGCCGGCAACGGCGGCAAGCAGCAGGCCCATGGTGGCCGGCTCTGGCACGGTCACGCCGGTCAGGAACAGCCCTGTCTGGTCGATGCCGAGGCGGGCCAGCGTGGTGTCCCAGTCGGCCACCGGCAGGTCCATCTCCAACGTCCAGTTGTTGACCCCGCTGAGGGCATAGAAGCCGGTGAACAGGTAGTACTTGTCATCGGCCCGGGGCAGTTGGAGGATGTCGGTGATCCGGATGGTCCAGTCGTTGAGCGTCAGGAGCCCGCTGACGTCGATGGTCTCGTACATCTCCCCGCCCATCACCCACTCATAGACGCCGCCGTTGGCGAGGGTGAAGTTGCCCAGGATGCCCAGGCGCTGGTCGGGGTCGACGCCGTCGCGGGCGGTCAGGTTTCCGGAGATCGTGGCGTTCTGCCCGGCGGTCAGTTTGCCCACGCTGAAGCCGCCCAGGTTCGCGCCGGTCAGCGAGAGGGCCACACTGGGCGAGACATCCAGGTCGCCGAAGAGGGCGGAACCCAGCGTATCGGCATGGAGGGTTGCGCTGCCGCTCACGTTGATGTTGGTGGTCGGCAGGTAGACGTTCTGCGGGTCGAAGTTCCCGGTGTAGGAGGTGGGCAGGGCGTACTTGGCCGCCAGGTAACCGCCCACATTGTTCATCTCCGCCGCCGAAAGGACGTGGTCGAAGATCAGGATCTCGCTGATCTCCGCCCGGGAGTTCTCGCCGCCGCTGCCGCCCAGCCTCAGCCGCCCGATTCGGTAGTTGGTATTGCTGGAGCCGGTGCTGTTGGCGACCAGCAGGTTGCCTTCCTTCCAGAAGTTGGCCAGCGGGTCGGCGTCGTTGGTCATCGTGCCGGCATGGATGTGCCAGTTCGTGTTGTCCGAACCGGTGGTGGAAATCCACCCTTCGGCGTAGAACCGCTCGTCCAGGGCGCCGTGGAATCCGAACAGCCAGTTGCGGGTGGCCGAATCGATCACCCGCCGCGAGTTTCCGTCACTGTCGCCGCTGCTGGTGTAGCGGGCGACCGACAGGATGGTGTACTGATCGCTGTCGAAATTGAAGCTGGTGTTGAGTTCATCATCGCCGTCGAAGTACACGGCCGGCCGCCCGTGGGTGGAGAAGGCGACGTAGCTCGGATCGCTCACGCGCCCGTCGGCGTTGTGCCCCTTGCCGGAGTTGTCCGCCCAGGTGGTCAGGTTGTCCCCGTCGTTGAGGCCCAGGGTGCTGGCGTCCAGCCAGAGTTGGAGACCTGCCGGCATGGAGGCGCCTTGGCGAACCGTGACCGTTCCGCCGGAGATGCCCATTCTCGCGGGCCCGGAGGCCAGGTTGTCGCCGCCCAGCGAAAGCGGGGCGCCGGACGTGCTGACCGTCAGTTGGGGGCTCTGAAGCTTGCCGCCGCTGCTGAGCAGAACGTCATTCAGCCCCGTGTGGATGTTGCCGCTTCCGGACATCAACAGGTTGGCCGCCTGGGCCGGCCCGTTGATCGTCAGCGGCGCCTGGTAGGTAGAGAAACTCACGCCGCCGTTGTTGGTCGTGCCGCCCGTCAGCGTCACGGCGCCGGTCCCGGGGAGGACGATCTCGGCGTTGGCATTGTTGCCGTTCCAGGGGCCGATCGTCGTCGGCTGCGAAACGTTCAGCGTGACCGACGTGGCGGCCGGGTCGACCGCGCCGCCGGTGAACGTGAACCCGCCGCGGGCGCCGGTGGCCGTAAGCGTGCCGCTCTTGAGCGTCAGGACGCCGAAGTTGGCGGTGCTGTGGGTGATGGCGTTGAGCGTCCCGGTCCCGTCGGCCTTGATGTTGATGTCCGTAGCATTGATGGGCAGGATCGTGCCGGTGCCCGACCACCAGCCCTTCTGAGCCGGGTCGTCGGGATTGATCCGAATCAGGTTGCCTCCCGGCACGCGGATGCTCGCCTCGAACCACGCCCCGCCGCCCCATTCGAGGCCGGCGGCGGCGAAGTCGTACGACTGCCCGGCCACCAGGTAGACAGACCCGGTCTGGGGCGTGTCCCAGCCTTGCGGCGGGAGGTTGGAGGTCACCCGCTCGCCGGCGGCGGTCTCGAATTCACCGTTGCCGTTCGTGTCGATATACAGGATCTCGTGATCGTCGCCGTGGGTGTAGAAGTCGTAGGTGCCGGTCACGGGCGCGGTGAACTTACCGGTCCACATGGTCGTGTAGTTGCTGCCCTGGTCGCCCAGGTAGAGCTGACCGGTCCAGGCGGACGTGCTGGCGGGGGTCAGGTTGAAGAGCCCGCCGTTCAGGCCGTTGGCCACGTTGTCGTCGATGTTGGGCAGATTATTGATGTCACTGGCGTTGTAGAAGGCGTAATTGATGAGGTTGTTGCCCGGGCCGCTGCCGGCGGCGCCCTGGATCTGGAACTCCCCGCCGCCGATGGTGACGTTCATGCCTCCAAAGCCCCGAGCCCGCATGACGCCCTGTTCGACGCGGAGATCGCCGCCGCCCGACGTATTGATGTTCCCCGGGACGTCATTGCCGATGTACATCGTGCCCGTGCCGGTCTTGGCCAGCGTCACCGCCAGCCCGCCGTCGCTGAACCCGTTCAGGTTGACGGTGTTGGAGTTGCTGATCGTGCCCTTGCTTCCAGCCGGGCCCGGAACGGTGGAGTTGTTGAACGTCATCGCCGTTCCGGTCGTGGTCAGCGTCGTTCCTCCGGCCACGCTGAGCGAGCCGACGGTGGTCATGCCGTCGCTGGCGGTGCGGAAGCCCGAGTTGGCGGTTACCGACATGGACACGGCGCTGAAGTCCACCGCCTGGGTGCCCAGCGTGGACCACAGACCGGCCTGGCCCGGGTCGCCCGGGTTCACCTGGACCCGGCTGCCGCCGGGCGGGGTGAAGTTCCAGTTCACGCTCTGCCCGCCCCCGTATTCGTGGGCGGTGAAGATCACGTTGTAGGCCTGGCCGGCGGTGAGGCTCACGTTCCCTTCGCTGGTCCAGGCGTACGAGCCGACGCGCTCCCCGGCGTCGAACGTCCCGTTGTTGTTCAGGTCGATGAACATGGACCCGGCATCGTCATTGCTCCAGTAGAAGTTGTACGAGCCGCTGACGGCCGGCGTGAAGGTCCCGCTGAAGGCGGTGATCATGTTGTCGGCGTTGCCGTCGAACACGCCCGCCCAGTTCTCCCAGTTGTTGGCCCGGGTGGTGGCCAGGACGTTGCGCCCGGCATCTTCGGTGCGGGTGAGGATCGTGCCGGCCTTGTCGCCGACAAGAACGCGGCTGGGGCTGGCCTGGTAGGCGGCGCCGTCGAAGTTGACGGCCGTCCCGCCATCGTTGCCGATCCCGGTGAAGATCGAGCCGCGGAGGGCATTGTAGAGCATGGTGCTTTCGCCGGTCACGTCCAGCGTTCCGCCGGAGAGCACCACGTTGGTCGAACTGCCCAGGGGGTTCAGCCCGGCCGTCACCATCGTCCCGCCGGCCACCTCCCAGGTGGTGGCGCCCGCCTGGACCGTAGCCCCGGAGGTGTCCAGCACCATCGTGCCGGCGTTGCCCTTGATGAACCGGCTGGCCACGCCGCCGTCGCTGTACTGGTCAATGGTGATCTGGTTGTCGTTGTTGATTCGTCCGGTCCGCCCGGCCGGGCCGGCAATCTGCACCGGACCGAAGGTCATATCCGTGTTGCCGCGGGTGGTCAGCGTCGTGCCGTTGTTGAGGGTCAGCGCGCCGAAGGCGGCCGGGCTGGTGTTGCTGTAGGCCTCCAGGGCGGAGTTGGCCGTCACCAGGAGGCTCTTGCCGGTCATGTCGATGCCGCCCAGGCTGCGAGAAGACCACAGGCCCGCCTGGTTCACGCTTGTGGGCTGGATGGCTTCTTCCGAGGCCATGCCGGGGCCCTGGAAGCGGATGTCGATGGCCGACCCGCCGCCGTACTCGCCGTGGGTGGCCGCAAAGAGATACCGTCCGGGCTGGAGGAAGACGCTCTTGGTCCCGCCGTCCTCCCATGACAACTGCTCGCCGCGGTTGGAGCCCAGCCCCGCGGTGCTGGACTCGAAATTGCCGTTCCGGTCCAGGTCCAGCCAGATCCCGCCGCGGTCATCGTCGCCGGCATTGCGGAAGGTGTACATGCCGGCCGTCGTCACGTTCAGATAGCCGGTGAAGAGGTTCATGTAGTTGTCGTTCTGCCCGATGGCGCCGGTGGCGGTGAAGTCGGCGTCATTGTCGAAATTCAGGCCGCGCCCGCCCGGCCCGTCGGTCAGGATGGCCGCGCCGTAGGGCTTGATGGCCATGATCCCGCCGTTGTTGTTCAGGTCCATCAGGGCGTCGGGCTGGATGTGATAGCCATAGTGATTGAGCTGGTTGGCCGTCACGGTCTCGGCGCCCTCGACGCGGAGCGTGCCGCCGGCGAGGGTGATGTTGCTGGAGGCGCCGAACAGATTGGCGCCCTGGGCGGCCAGGATGCCCTGGCGGACCTCGAAGGTGGTCGCGCCGGACACGATCCCGCCGGCGTTGTTGTCCACTTTCAGGAGGCCCGTGCCGTCCTTGACGAGCGTGCCGGCCACCCCGGCGTCATTGAACCCGGTCACCGTCACGGTGTTGGCGTTGGCCAGCGTGCCCTGACGTCCGGCCGGTCCGGCCAGCGCGAGCTGCTCGATGGTCATGGCGGCGCCCTCGGTGGTCAGGCGCGTGCCGTTGTTGAGCGTCACCGAGCCGAACGTCGCCCCGAACTCGCTGATGGCCCGCAGGCCGCTGTCGGCGGTCACGGTGATCGGCGTGGAGCGGAAGTCGATGGCCTGGACGGACTGACGCCGCAAGAGCGTCATGTTGCCCGGGTCCTGGGGATACCAGTGATCGGCGTCGGCGGTCGTGTTGACGCCCGTGTCGTTGTACTGGAAACCGGGGTTGATCTGGACGTAGCCCTGCCCGCCGCCGCCGTCGCGCATGCGCAGGTCGAAGTCGTACCAGCCGCTGGCGCCCACGGTGACCACCGGCGAACCGATCGTGTTGTTCCAGTTGTCGTCGGCGATCAGCAGATTGCCGGCCACCCGGAGGTAGGTGCTGTCGTCGATGGATTCGATGAAGTGGTAGCTCTTGGCCGCATCGAGATAGATCTGACCGGTGTAGATGTTGGTGTAACCATCGGGCCAGTCGGCCCCGTTCTGGGTGAGTGCGATGTGGGGCCCGAGCTGGGACTCGGTGGCCGGGTTGGCCGAGTCGAGGTCCACGGATCCGGAAGCGACGCGCCCGAAAGCCAGGCCGGGCGCCCACCCGCTGGCGCCGGTGAGTTCGAGCCAGCCGCCCGAAAGCGTCACGTCGGGCATGCCCCCGAGCGGGGCGGCGCCGACGCCGGCGAAGGTGCCGGCCTGGACGACCAGGCTGGTCCGGCTTGCCGAACTGCCGCCCAGATCGTTGTCCAGGGTGAACCGGCCCGCGCCGGTCTTGGTGAGCGTGCCGGCTATGTTCTGGTCGTTGAGGGCCGGCGTGCGGAAGTCGCCCGTGCCGGTGGTGTTGATCGTGCTGCTGCCGGCTGTTCGAAGCGTGTCCAGCGTGACCGCGCCGCTGCCGGCCAGGGTGATCTGCTCGCCGGCGTCCAGCGCGAGGCTGGTGGCGTGAACGGCCCCGGCGCCGGTGATGGTGGCGTTGCCGGCCAGCGTCGTTCCGCTCAGGCTGGTCAGGACGGCGTTGGCGTTGAGCGTGCTGCCCGTGCCCAGACTCGTGGAGGTGAAGGCGATGGGCATGCCCGAGGTCGTGAGTTGCGTGCCGCCGTTGAGCGTCAGGGCGCCCAGCGACGCGCCGGGATTGGCGTTGGTGTGAATCTCGGAGTTGGCCGTCACCAGGACGTTGGTGGAGGTCTGGCTGATGGCCCCGGCTGGGTCAAGCTGCCACAGCCCCGTCTGGACGGTGGGGTTGACGTAGACCTCGCCGGCGCCCGGAGCGGTGAACCAGAAGTTGTTGCTCTCTCCGCCGCCGTGCTCCTGGGTCATGTACATGAAGTTGTAGGCCTGGCCCGCCTGGAGGGCGACCGTGCCGTTGCCGTTCCACGCGCGGTTGGCGATCAGGCCTTCGGAGTCCTGGAAGACGCCGTCGTGGTTGAGGTCCATGTACATCTGCCCGAAGTCGTCGTTGGACCAGCGGAAGTTGTAGCTGCCGCTGACCTGCGGGACGAACGTGCCGCTCCAGCCGGTGGCGAACGAGTCGGTCGAGGCGTAGCCGGGGAACATGCCAAAGCCGTTGATCTCTCCGGCGTAGACGATGTTCATGGCGGGGTCTTCGCCCAGGGCCAGCAGGCTGCCGGCCTTGGCACCGGTCAGGACGCGCGTGGTGGAGACCTGGTAGGCGGCGCCGTCCAGGTTCAGGGCGTTGTCATTCTGGGCGACGTTTCGGAAGAAGGAGCCCCGCACGCCGTCGGTGCCGGACAGCGGCCCGACCAGGTCCAGCGTCCCCCCGCTGAGGGTGACCTGCGCGGCGCCGCCGAGGGCGTTGGCGCCCTTGGCCAGCAGCGTGCCTTCCTGCACCACCAGCGTGGTGGCGGCATTGGCGTTCGAGCCCAGGTCCAGGCCGAGCACGCCGGCCCCGGTCTTGGTCAGCGTCGTGCCGGCCGTCCCGCCGTCATCAATGCGGTCGACCTTGGCGAGCCCCGTGGCGGTGCTGTTGATCGTGGCGTTGCCGCCCGAGCGGGCCAGAACACCGATGGTGGTGTTGCCGGCGCCGGCGAGGTTGATCTGCTTGCCCGCGTCCAGGGCCAGGCTGGCGACGTTGAGTTGGGCGGCGCTGTTGAGCGTGGCCTGGGTGTCGAGCGTGGTGGCGCCCAGCGAGGTGGACTCGGCCTGGGCGAGCAGCGTGCTGCCGGTGCCCAGGTGGGCGGGTCCGAACTGCACCGGGCCCAAGGTGGTCGTCAGCGTCACTCCGCTGCTGAGGCTCAGGTTGCCGAAAGTGGCGAGGGTGGCCCGCGAGCGCAGCTCGGAACTGGCCGTCACGCTGACGGCGTTGCCGCTCCAGTTGGCGGCCCCGAGCGTGCCGTACTCCCACGTGCCGCCCTGGTCGCCGGCGCTGGGGTTGACGCGAACCTCAGCCATGCCCGGAGGCGTGACCCAGAAGTTGTTGCTTTCGCCGCCGCCGTGCTCCTGGGCCATGTACATGAAGTTGTAGCCCTGGCCCGCGGCCAGACTGACCGTGCCGTTGGAGTCCCATGCCCACGCGCCGACGGCCTCGCCGGCCCCGAACACGCCGTCGTCGTTCAGGTCGATGAACATCCACCCGCGGTCGTCATTGCTCCAGCGGAAGCGGTATCCACCCGTGCTGCTGGGCGTAAATCGCCCGCTCAGGGCGGTCACGAAATGGTCGCCTCCGGCGTAGCCGGTGAAGCCGTCCCAGCCGGTGATCTGGCCGGTGAGGATGCTGGTCGCGCCGGCGGTCATGGTCAGGATCGTGCCGGCCTTGTCGCCGGCGAACACGCGGTTGTTGTCGATCATGTACTGCCCGCCGGAGAGGTCCATGGGGACCGCGGTGTCGGCGGTTCCGGCGAAGGTGTTGCCGCGGATGCCAAGGGCGTAGGTCTCGTTGCCGACGGCCTCCAGGACGCCCCCGTTGAGGACGACGTTGCCCGCGCCGAACGGTGAGGCGCCGCTGGCCCGCAGGGTGCCGGCGTCGACGCGGAAGGTGGCCGCTCCGCCGCCTCCGCCGCCGAGGCTCAACTGGCCGCTGCCGGCCTTCACCATCGTCGTGCCCGTGCCGCTGGCGGCGTCGATGGCGTAGCGTCCGGCGCCGGAGGTGTTCACGGTGTTGGTCCCGCCGGCCAGGTTCAGGGCGGCGATCTGGATGCTGCCCGCCCCAGCCAGCTCGATCTGCTGGTTGTTGAGCGTGAGTTGCGAGGCGCTCAGTGCGGCAGCGCTGTCGAGGACGGCGCCGGCGCCGGTGAGAGTGGTGGCGCCAAGGGTGGCGCTGCCGCCCTGGACGCGAACAGCGGCGCCGTCGCCCAGGACCGTCGGCCCGAAGGTGCTCTGGCCCAGGACGCTTACCTGGGCGCCGCCCAGGAGGGTCGTGCCGGCGAACGTCAGGGGCGAGCCCTCGACGCCCAGCGTCACTCCCGCATTGACCGTCAGCGCCCCGACAGAGGCCGACGAGCCGGGCATGAGTTGCAGGCGCGAGTTCGCGACCGCCGTTACCGCCAGTGCCGGGTCGTTCATGGACCCGTAGACGGACGCGTCCCACGTGCCGCTCTGGGCGGAGGGGTTGATGCGCGTGAGGGAATTGAAGTCGGTGATGGTGCCGGCGCCGACGCGGGCGTCGATGTAGGCCCCGCCGCCGCCCTCGAACATGCCGACGTAGACGGCGTAGGTGCCCTCGGCCAGGTTGACGCTGCCCACGCCGGCCTGCACGCCGTGGTAGCCGCCGTTGTTAACGATCCTCTCGGAGGCCTCGAATTGCCCGTTCTGGTTGAGGTCAACGTAGATGCAGGACCCGTCGTCGCTGCTGGTGCCGAAGGTGATCACGCCGGGCGGCAGGGCGGTGCCGGCCGCGATGTTGATCCGCCCGAACCAGCCCCCGGTGAAGTTGTCGCGGCGCCCCATGCGGTCGAAGAAGGCCTGATCGTTGTTGTCGCCGGGATAGTACAGCCCGCCGGTCAGGTTGAAGGTGCTGAAGGGCGCTTGCAGCCCGCTCCAGGAGGAACTGGTGGGGTCGATCATGGCGTCGCTGTCGCCCGTGTACCACCGCTCGTCGAGAGCGTCGATCCGGTTAGTGGTGATGGGCCCGGCCAACTGCGTCAGTCCGCCGGCCAACACGAGCGAGGTCGAGCCGCCCAACGTGGAGCCCATGCCTCGCAGCACGCCCTCCTGGACCCGCAGTGTGGTGGCCGAGGTGTTGCTGGCGTTGGAGCTGTTGATCACCAGGGCGCCGGCGCCGGTCTTGAGCAGCGTGCCTGCCGTCGCGCCGTCGAGTATGCGGTCCAGGATAAGCGGCGCGCCGGCCACGTTGTACGTGCTGCTGCCGGTGGTGTTGGCCAGGCCGACCATGATCTGGCCCGCCCCGGACGTGGAGAGGGTCTTGCCGCCGGCCACGCCGAGTGTACCAATGCTCAGCGGGCCGCCGGCGTTGATAGCGGCGGAGTCGGTGAGGCTGGCCGAGGCGATCACCCCGCCCGTTCCGGCGGAGAGGCTGCCGCCGGTGTTGAAGGTGACCGCGCCGGCGGCAGCGGTGATGTCGCGGCTGAGCGTCAGCGATGAATTGAGCTGCAACGCCCCGCCGGTCATGAGCAGCGAGCCGCCCGCGCCGGGGGTGGCCACCGTCACCGTCTCGCCGTCCATCTCGATCTCGTGCAGGGCGGTCGGGACGGTGTTCGGCGTCCACGTGCCGGACGCGTTCCAGTTGCCGCTGGCCGTCGAGACGAGCGAGCCGGCGGAAGCATAGCCGAACAGCTCGATCTCGCTGATCTGCGGATCGCCCCCGGAGACGATCGAATCGACCTTATAGCGGAACCAGGAATAGGGAGCGGGCTTGGCGAAGTCCGCGCCGTCGCCGTCCCACCGGATGACCTGCAAGCGCGTCGTGCCCCAGGGCGAGGTGCCGTCGTTGTTATAGGAGAAGATGGGCGTCCAGGTCGCCCCGTCGTTGGAGCCCTCGATGGACCAGATGTCCGGGTCGCGGTTGGGCACGTCGTTGGCCGAGGCGACGGTGAAGTGCGTGAGGCGATAGGCCTGATCGAGTTGGACGGCGACCCAGCTCCCCAGCGGGACGCCGTACCACTTATCCGAGCCGCCGCCGACCTTGTTGTCGAACACGTCCAGGGCGGCCTCGTTGCTCAGGCCGGCCCCGTTGGGCCCGCCGGGCGAGAACCAGTTCTCGTGGCTGGCGGAGGCCGAGATCCAGTTGTACCCCGAGCCGTAGTAGGGCGGGTTGCCCGCGACATTGTCATTGATGTCGTTTTCAGGATCGGTGAGGTCGCCTCCCAGCAGCGCGCCTGAGCCGGTGCCGAGAACGGTAGCGCCGAAAACGAACGTAGACGAGAAGGAAACCAGAACCGCGATCACGAGCAGCCCGACGTGCCTGTTCATCGCCTCTCTCCTTGGCGCCTTCTTGACATGAACGTCCCAGGCGCCTATGCCGGTTGCGACAGACCACAGGTGCAACAAATACTGGCGTGAGTCACTTCAGGATTTGCGTACATACAACTCCATTGCGACTTGTTTCAACATCTAGTCTACCCCCGGTCCGTACGTTGTCAATAGATATTTTAGCAATATCTGAGCTCTCGGACCGGGGTGTAAATCGCTTGAAAATAGAGCCTTATGGGCCCCAATGCGGGGGTCATCGTTTATCGGGAGGCTCGCAGCGACCGCCGCGGGTCGCGCCGCGGGCGCACTGGCGGTCAGGAGTCCTTCAGGTCGTAGCAGAGCAACAGATCGCTGTGACGCAGATACAGCTTTCCGTCATGGACGACCGGGTGCACCCAGGCCGGGCCTTCGCCCGTCGGGGCCTGGAACTTGCCCTTGACGCGGAATTCCCGCGGCGTGGCTTCGGCCAGCACCACCAGCCCGCGATCGTAACGGAAGACCAGGTCGCCGTTGGCATAGAGGATGGAGGCCGACCCGCTGGAGGGGGCCTTGGCCTTCCAGTGGATCCTGCCCGTCGCGAAGTCCACGCAGGTGGGCTCGCCGCGATCCAGTCCGCTGCCCCCGTAGACGGCGCCGTTCACCACGACCACCCCGCCGTGATGGTTCTCGAACTTCCGTCGGGCCAGGAAGTAGACCTCCTCCGTCTTCCATGTCGCGTCCTCACGCTTCACCCGCAGCAGGGCAGAGCCGGTATTGTAGCTGTTGGTGACGAAGACGAAGTCGCCGTGGACGACCGGGTGGGTGATATTGGCGATCTTGCAGGCGATGCGGTTGTAGCCCCAGAGGAACTTGCCCGTGGAGGCCTCCACGCCGATGGCCCCGCGTCCGACGATGTTGACGTACTGCCGGACGCCGGCGATCTCGGCGACCACGGGCGAGGAATAGCCGGCCCCGTCGGCGCCGAGGTCGCCGATCGAGGGCATCTCGCACTGCCACAGCGTCCCTCCGGTGGTTTTGTCCAGGGCGGCCATCATCGCCTTGGGCCCGCCCGGCGTGCAGATGAGCCGCTCGCCGTCGACCAGGAGCGACTCGCTGTACTTCCAGACGCACATCATCTTCCCGCCGAACTCCTTGACCAGGTCGCGCTGCCAGAGGACCTTGCCGTCGGAGACGGCCAGGCAGAAGACCTTGCCGTCGGTGCTCAGGACGTAGACGCGCTCGCCGTCGACGGTCGGCGTGGAGAGCGGGCCGTACTCGTACTTCGTGCCGACTTCGACGGCCCAGAGTTCCTTGCGGCCGGCCAGGTCGTAGCAGAGGGCGTACTGCTTGTTCTCTCGTTCGCCCATGGTGAAGAGCCGTCCGCCGGCGATGGCGATGTTGGACAGGCCCTTGCCCAGCCCTTCGAGCTTCCACAGCAGCGGCGGGCCTTGCTCGGGCCACTCGCGGAGCAGGTTGCCCTCGCGGCAGATGGAGTCGCGGCGGGGGCCCTGGAAGGCGGGCCACTCGCCCGCGCCGGGCAGCGTGTTGACCTTGGCAAAGGGAGGCATCTCGGGCGGTTGGGCGACCTCGACGCTTCGCTCGGCCAGTTCGGAGCGCACCTTCTGAAGCGCGTTGGCGGCCAGGGCCTGGATGTTCTTCGGGGCGGACTCGTCCTTGCTGACCCGCTCGAGGACGCCGATGGCATCCTTGGCGGCGTGGCCCATGGTCCAGAGAGCCCGTCCGGCCGGGGCGCGGAGGTTGTCGGGGCCCTTGTCGAACACCTCGATCAGCGTGGGCAGGGCGACGGGTCCGAGGTCGGCCAGGCCGTCCATCAGCGAGAAGTCCACCCAGGCGGACTTGCCCACCATGGCCTCGAGCATGGGGCGCACGGCGGGGCGGGCGGCCTCGCCCATGCGGGCCAGGGCGTCGGCGGCCGCGACGCGCTGGTGGGGGTCGTCATGGGTGAGCTGCTTGATCAGTTCGCGGACCCGGACGTCGGTGGCGGTCGCGTCCTGGGCCAGGCCCGCGCCGGCGCGCAACGCCAGGCCGATCGTCATCGCCAGTACAATCCTTTTCTGCATGTCGATTCCCTGTGCTTGAGGTCCTGCGGCGATTCTACATCGTGGCGGTCGCACGTGCCACCGCTTGCTTGTCTCGCTTGCTTGTCTCCTGGCACGCCGCGACAACCGGCGTGCATTGGTCAGGGCGATTCGATATCATGCCGCCACTGGAGAGATCACATGAGAAGACTGAACACATGGATCGTGGCGATGGTCCTGGCTGGGTTGCTGGGCGGCTGCGGTGGCGCGCCGCAGGCGGCTGTTCCGGCGGGGGCGCCCGAACTGGGCCTGCGCGCGGAGATGCTCCTGGTCACGCCGGCGACCGGACCGCTCACGCACGTCCGGGTGTACAATCATTCGGCCCAGGCGTTCACCGGCGTGCTGGAGGTGGACTATCCCGAGGGCTGGAAGCTGAACAAGACGGCCCAGGCCATCCAGGTGGCGCCAGGCCAGACGATCCGCGTGCCGTTTGCCATCGAGAAGGGCGTTAACGCGCCCGACAACTCCTACCGCGCGAAGTTGCGGGTGCTGCCGGCCGCGGGCAAACCGCCCGTGACCAAGCGCGATCAACGGATCGTCTGCACGAGCGCGCCGTACCTGGATATCCAGGTCGACGGGAAGGCGGACGACTGGAAGGACTCGATCCCGGCCACGTGGTGGACGTACGGGCGATCCACGGTCGTCCGGACGGCTTGGACGAAACGGACGTTCTCGGTGCTGGTGGAGGTGGGGGAGGACAAGCACACGCCGATGGCGGACGGGCCGATGGTGTATCCCGACGCGGTGCAGATCGCGATCGCCCCGCGCGACGCGAAGCTGCCCGAGAAGGCGGGCGACAAGGCGGGGCGGCACGAGATGCTGCTGGCGGCCGCGCCGGACGGCCCCAGGTGCCTGGTGCTGGCCCGGGCCGACCAGCCGGTCCGCGGGGCGGCCGATGCGCTCAATAAGCCTGTCGATCCGCTCGCGCTTGAGACCATGCCGGGGGCGAAGCTGGCCATCTGGCGCGAGAAAGAAACGACGTTCTACGAACTGTCCGTGCCGGTCAAGCAGTTGACCCCCATCGAGCCCGAGCCGGGTCGCGAGTTCTGTTTCTCGGTGCTGGTGCACGATGGCGACAGTCTGACGCGCCGCGACTGGGGCGTGGGTGCGGGCCTGTGGCCGATCCAACGACTCCGCATGGCCTGGACGCCGTGGAAGGGCGGCTGCTGGACGCAGACGCCAGCGTTCGACAGCCGCATCGAGTGGGGGTTCTGCAGTTCGGCACAGTAGCGCGGGCATTCCTGCCTGCGCCTGGAAACCATGTGCGCTTGTTGAAGCGCCTCCGCCGCCATGGGCGGATCTTGTCAGCCTGTCGCCTCGCCACGGCACACGCGGCTGAACCTCAGGCAAGAACGCGCGCTGCCTCCGGCAGGCGGGCTGCCGGCATGCAGGTCCCCAAGTTCCCAATACCCTCCGCCGCGGTTCGTTATCCCTGGTGCAAGGACAGGAGAGCAGCCATGATGCGGACAGTGACGGTTACGATGGTGCTGGCGGGGCTGGTTCTGATCGGGTGCGACGGCGTCGAGAAGCCCGCGCCGGTGGCGCCGGTCGAGCCGGCGGCCAAGGCGGCGACGGTGAGCCCGCCGCGGGACATCGAGCCGGCGGATGCGTCCCGCCAGATCGTTTTCGCGACCGCGTCCAGCGATCTCGAAGACCCCGCCGCCGCGGGCAAGGCCGCCGCCCAGGCCGCCAAGGACCAGGTGGGCGCCCGGCCGGTCAAGGCCGTTCTCATCAGCGAGTGCTACGAGGGCAAGGATCGCAAGACGCAGGTGCTGGCCGGCGTGGCGGGCGTGTTCACAGCCACGCTCATCCACGGCGGCTCGACGTACGGCTCGTTCCTGCAGTCGGGGCTGGCCGGCGGGGAGTCGGTCAGCGTGCTGGTGATCGCGGGCAAGGACGTCGACGTCAAGGTCGCCTGCAACGAGAAGCTCGACACGGCGGGCCTGACGCTGGAACAGAACAAGGACGAGTTGGAGAAGCGGCTGGCCGCGGGCGGCGCGGAGTTGGCGCGGCGCCTGCCCCGCACGGGAGACAGCCGACTGCTCATCGTGGTCGCCGACGCCCATTCACCCAAGAACGGCCCGCTGGTGGCCGGGATCCAGACGGTCGTGGGCAAGCGTTTCCCCATCACCGGCGGCAGCGTCAACAAGAACGCCGGACAAAGCGTGGTGTACTACCAGGGCCAGATGCTGGCCGACGCCGCCGTCGGCATCATGCTGTCGGGCAACTTCAAGGTGGCCATGGCGGGGCGACAGGCGAAGGAGAACGACCAGGTGATCGCGACGGCCCGCGAGGGGTCGGCCGAGGCGGTGGACGCCCTGGCCCAGCAGCAGGCCAAGCCGGCGGTGCTGCTGGCCTTCGACTGCGCGGGGCGCAAGGGGAGGCTCAAGAACGTGGCCGACGAGTTGGCGGCGGTGCAGCATTCCTGCGGCAAGCGGGTGGCGATCTTCGGCACGTACAACGCGGGGGAGATCGGCCCGGCGGACCTGGCCGACAAAGCGCCGGACGTACTCAGCAGCGGGGTGGGCTGGCACGCGATGTTCACCGCGATCGGGTGGTGACGCGGGCGGGAATG
>Ga0116149_1002060_pt1 | contig 22954 bp, 22 predicted proteins | sample AD_UKC057_MetaG_FD_89787 | JGI IMG/M metagenome (GOLD analysis project Ga0116149, IMG submission 89787) | Active sludge microbial communities of municipal wastewater-treating anaerobic digesters from USA - AD_UKC057_MetaG | ecosystem: Engineered > Bioreactor > Anaerobic > Digestate | place: USA... | reverse complement strand
TGTCAGTTTCAAACTTGGCACTCACATTCTGGACAATCGGAATTTCAGGGTCGCAAAATTCTATACTTTGTATATCCTGTGCAAGCTGTCGGGATGCCTGTTCCATAAAAGGAGAGTGAAAAGGGCCGCTGACTTTCAGTTGAACAACTTTTTTAGCCCCGGCTGTCCTAAGATCCTCTGATACCCGGAAAAGCTGATTTTTTTCACCGCTGATAACAACCTGCATCGGAGAGTTATAGTTTGCTACCACTACATCCGGATACTTTTTAAGCTCTGCAGTTACCTTTTCTGGATCCAGACCAAGAACAGCAGCCATGCTTCCCTCATTTTTTCTGTCGGACTGGCTCATATACTTTCCTCTGAGAAAAACCATACTGACGGCTTGTTCAAAGCTGACAGCTCCACATGCAATAAGTGCCGTCCATTCTCCAACCGAATGCCCGGCCACCACATCGGGTCTAATACCTTGCTTGTGGGTTGCATACAGAAACTTTATATAACTTATACAAAGTATAGCAAGCTGGGCGTTCTGTGTTTTGACCAGCTCTTCTTCACTGCTTCCGAAAATTATACTTTCTATATCAATTCCGGTAAGCATTTTTACCTTATTCAGATACTCGTAGTACTCAGGATTTGTCTCAAGCACTTCTTTACCCATGCCCAAGTATTGAGATCCCTGCCCTGGAAAGACTATAGAAGTCATTTTTTATACCTCCTGCCCGGAACAGAATATTTTTTCTGCCTGAAATATCATTTTTTCCATAATATCCCCTACACCTTCAATATTCTCGATCAGACCGCTGCACTGGCCTGCCATAAACGCACCCGCCTGAACATCTCCATCTAGTACCGCCCTTTTCAGACTTCCTATCAATACTTCTTCCGCTTGTTCCGGACAAGTAAGCTCAAGCTGGCATACTTTTTTTGCAAAATTTGTTTTTATGACCCTCGCACTATGTCCTAACTTTTGACCGGTAATCACCGTGTCTCTTATTCCTGCTTTTATTATTTTATTTTTAAACTCTTCATGTACAAGGCATTCTTTTGAAGCTATAAATCTTGTACCCATCTGCACTCCCTGAGCACCAAGCGCAAAACACGCAGCCATTGCTCTGCCATCGGCAATACCCCCTGCCGCAACAATCGGTACCGATAAACAGTCCATCAGCTTGGGAATGAGAACCATTGTTGTAACCTCACCTATATGCCCGCCTGACTCCATTCCTTCACCTATTATTGCATCTATTCCAGATCTTTCAAGTCTGACCGCAAGATTTTCGGAAGATACCACTGCCATACTTACTGTACCGTTTTTTTTCAATGCAGGAAGAAATGTGGCGGGATTTCCTGCACCAAAGACAACACACGGAACTTTTTCTTCAATAACAGTCTCAACAAGCTCCGGAGCATGCGGATTAAGAAGCATTATATTAACTGCAAAAGGCTTATCGGTAAGGTTTTTAATCTTTCTTATCTCTTGTGTCAGCAGCTGCCTGTCCATTGAGCCTGAACCTATTGTTCCTAACCCTCCGGCATTGGAAACAGCAGCCGCAAGCTCCGAGGTTCCAACCCATGCCATTCCGCCTTCGATTATAGGATACTTTATTTTCAAAAGTTCTGTTATTCTTGTGTTTCTGAAATTCATTCCTCTTTCCTCCCATCATATTTCATCCCAAGCATCAGCTCTGCAGCCGCACAGATAACTCCTTCACAGGTTACGTTACCTTTTGCCTTTATTACAGAGCTTCTCCTCTGAGTAATATACACTTCGTACATTATAGTATCACCGGGTCGTACCTCTTTCTTAAATCTGGCACTGTCTATACCCAAAAAAAGCGGAGAAATATTTTTTGCATCCATATTTTTCAGTATCAATATCCCGGCTGTCTGAGCAAGCCCTTCTATAAGAAGTACTCCGGGCATTATAGGATACTGTGGGTAATGTCCGCAGAAAAAAGGCTCGTTCACAGATACATTTTTGTTCGCAGTAATTTTTTCATCAGAATAGTCAATTACCCTGTCCACAAGAAGAAACGGATACCTGTGTGGAAGTATTTTCATAATCTGTTCAATTTTAAGTTCCATTTTTTCCTCCATGCTTACGGCCTGTTTCATACTCCGGAAATAGTCTTTTTATTACTTCTTTTACCGTAGTTATTTCATTCACTCTGAATCCCTCCTGTCCTATAAAAGCAAAGCCGTTTTCCATATCTCCCTTTGCTGCATTTGAAAGCGCCCTGGCTATACAGTAAGGTGCATCCTTCATGTTGCAGGTTTTAATACATCTGTATGCACAGTTTATAGGCTTTTTTATGCCTTTACCGACATCCTCAAGAAATTTGTTCCTGACTGCACGGCCGAGCATTCCGACCGGACTGTCTATAATGACAATATCTTCTTTACTTGCATTGACTATCGTATTTTTAAACTTTATATCCGCATCACATTCCTGAGTGGCAATAAAAACGCTTCCTGCCTGAACTCCATCTGCACCGAGCTTAAACATAGCTTCTACATCAGTATGATCATAAATTCCACCAGCGGCTATCAGAGGAACTTGTTTGCCGTGATCCCTCATTATTTTTTCACACAACTCCCGTATCTGTGGAACAGTAGATTCAAGCTGATACTCCTTGGAAAAAATACTTTCTTTTTTATAGCCGAGATGTCCTCCCGCCTTCGGTCCTTCAACTATAAATGCATCAGGAATATAGCCGTAACGTGAAAACCATCTTTTAAATATGAGAGTAGCCGCTTTCAATCCAGATACTATCGGAATAATCCTTGTCTTTGCTCCGGCTTGCAGATATGACGGAAGATCAAGCGCAAGACCCGCACCGGATATTATGAGATCTATTTTCTCTTCAACCGCTGTTACTACCATATCCGAATAGTTTGAAAGAGCAGCCATAATATTCACTCCGATAATACCGGATGTTTTTTCCCTTGCATTTGCTATAACCTTTTTCAATCCATTTATACAGGCCGCATTATAATCTTTTTCGCACTCTTCAAAAAACATTCCTATTCCAGCTGTTCCGATTACACCGATTCCGCCTTCATTTGCAACTGCACTGGAAAGCTTGTCCAGAGATATTCCCACAGCCATTCCCCCTTGAATCAAAGGAATTTCTGACTCAAGACCGTTTATATTCAATCCTTTCAATTTTTTTCTCCTTTAATGCCATAATCCTGATTTTTCGTGTAAACTAGTGCGGCATTATGACCGCCAAAGCCAAATGAATTTTTCAGTATTACTTTTATCGGAGCGTTTACTGTCTGTCTGGGCATATTAAGCCCAGTGAACTCATCGTCAGGTTCCATAAGATTAGGCATTCCATGGACAAAACCTTCCTGTGCCTGAAGAATTGCCCCTATGAGCTCTGTTGCTGCTGCCGCTCCCAGCCCATGCCCTAAAAGAGCCTTGGAAGCTTGTATAACAACTTTTTTAGAACTTTCTCCCAAAGCTTTTTTTACCGCTCTTATCTCCGAAAGATCACCAACCGGAGTTGAAGTAGCATGACAGCTTACCAGATCAATATCTTCAGGACCAATACCCGACATCTCCATCGCCAGTTTCATCGCCCGTGCCGCCTGTATTCCCTGCGGATCTGTAGCGCTTAGATGATAAGCATCCCCTGTCATACCGAAACCGTTTATGAATCCATATATTTTTGCCCCTCTTTTCAACGCATGCTCATAATTTTCAAGCACAAGCACGCCTGACGACTCACCCATAACAAACCCGTCTCTTTGTCTGTCAAAAGGACGACATGCAGTAAGAGGGTCTTCAGACTGGCTTAGTGCCGTCATATTTGCAAATGCGGCTACCGGTAAAGGATCTATGGTCGCCTCTGCACCTCCGGCAAAAGCAGCATCTATATAACCGTGCATTATCATCATTGAGGAGATTATTATGGCATGAAGCGATGATGCACATGCACTTACAGTAGAAAAATTAGGTCCTTTGAGCCCCAGCTCCATGGATACTACTCCTGAAGGCATATCTGCTATCATCATAGGAATAAGGTACGGACTTACCGCTTTAGGTCCCTTCTTTTCCATGACTTCAAACTCCCTGTAAAGAGTTTTGAATCCTCCTATACCTGATGCAACAATTACAGCAGCGTTATCGCGCCATACTCCCTCCGGTTCAAGACCGGAATCTTCCAACGCTTTTTTGGATGCTGCAACAGCGAGCTGCAGAACTCTGTCATATCTTCTGGCACTTTTTTTATCCATATATTCACATGGGTCAAAATCTTTTATTTCTGCAGCCACCTTTACTTTATGACCTGTACTGTCAAACTGTGTTATATATCCTGTTCCTGTTTTCATTTTTTTTAGGTTTTCAATAAACTCACTTTTTGTCTTTCCGAGAGGATTAATACTTCCAACTCCTGTAACGGCAACTCTGTTCACTTCTTTTCCTCCTTCAAATTTGTTAATTTTATATTATGACTGATAGTCATAATGTTTTAAAATAAAAACCGGAAATATCTTCTCCAGTAGTGATTATGAGCATTTAACAGACACATCCACATAAATAACAAAGCATTCTTTACAAAAAAATAATGACTATCAGTCATTATAACATATCGTTTTTTTCTTGTCAAGCCTGTACAAAATAGAATGCTCTGTAGCTTTATACTATTCTTTTTTATTCTTATGAATATTATTGTGTAAACAGTTATTAATTTGGTTATTTATCTGAAAAAATTAAATGGTTAAATATATCCGAATATGATAAATATGGAGTGATTGTATGAGTATAGAGCTTCTTGCTCCTGCCGGCAACATGAACTGTCTGTATGCAGCGGTTCAGAACGGCGCCGATGCTGTCTATATCGGCGGTAAGGATTTTAATGCGAGACAGTATGCCGATAATTTTGACAGAGAACAGCTGGTGCAAGCTGTTCAGTACTGCCATGTAAGAGGCGTAAGGGTATATGTCACTATAAATACTCTTTTAAGCGATACTGAACTGAAAGAAATCCTTGATTATCTGATTTTTCTTTACAACGCAGATGTTGATGCCCTTATAGTGCAGGATCTTGGGCTTGTATGGCTTATACGTAGTTTAATTCCCGACTTTGAGCTCCACGCAAGCACCCAGATGACCGTACATAACCTGTATGGAGCCCGTTTTCTTGAAAAACTCGGCTTTAAGCGGGTAATACTTTCCAGAGAAATGTCACTTCAGGAAATTGAACATATAACTAGAAACTCAGGTATAGAAACTGAAATTTTTGGACACGGAGCACTATGCTTTAGTTATTCGGGTCAGTGCCTCATGAGCAGTTTCATAGGCAGCAGAAGCGGCAACAGAGGAAAATGTGCTCAGCCATGTAGGCTAGAATATTCTCTCCTTGAAAACGGCAAAGAGGTCTCTTTTCCTTTTAAACATCTTCTAAGTACTAAAGACCTCAATACCTCAGAGATTATGCCGGAAATACTTAAAAGCGGAATAAAGTCCCTTAAGCTTGAAGGAAGAATGAAAAAAGCGGAGTATGTGGCAACCGTGGTAAGAGTATACAAAAAAATTCTAAACTCTGCTCCTCCCGATGATTCCGACAAGAAAGACCTAATAAAAATTTTTAACCGTCAGTTTACAACCGCATATCTTAAAAATCCTCTTAACTCTGTTGTTGCTCCCGAAAGACCTGACAATAGAGGGATTTATATAGGAAAGATTCTTTGTGTCTCTGAAAAAATCCAAATTAAGCTTGAGGATACATTATCTGTGGGCGATGGCATAAGAAATGCCGGAAAAGAAAATAATGGCTGGACTGTTAGAGAAATACTTTCAAACAACTGTAAAATCAACTCAGCTGAAAAAGGAGACACGGTCTGGATAAACTTTGACGGAAACCCAAAAACAGAAGACCATCTTTACAAGACATCGGACAGTCTGCTGTTAAAAAATGCTTCCTCCTCATTTCAGCAGGATTTGAGGAAAATAGAGCTTAAAGGATTTTTCAAAGCCAAGATAAATGATAAAATATTTTTTATTGTTGAAGATGATTTTGGAAACAACATTTTCTGTGACTCACAGGAAACTGTTCAAAAGGCTGTCAAAACACCAACTTCAAAAGAACGTATCCTTCAGCAGCTTAATAAATGTGGTAATACTCCTTATGTTTTCAAAAATATTTACCTGGACTGTGATAACGAGATATCGGTGCCTATATCTTCCATAAATGAAATCAGAAGAACTGCACTTGAAAAGATAACCGAGCTTCGGAAAAACTTCAACCGTAGAGAGGAACTGAAGACCCTAAACTCCGATACTCTGAATATGGATTTTATATACGATGACAGTCTGCCTTTGCTTACTGTTTCAGCATACAATGAAGAACAGATGAAGGCAGCAATTGATGAAGGCATAACTAGAATTTATTCATATGACCTTAATATTTATAAAAAATATCTTTCCCAGGCTTTGAAAAAAGGGATACAGTTGATACCTGCACTGGGAAGAATCACACAGGATGAAGAAATCCAAAAGATAAAAGAAACTATTGATTCAAAGGAACTGCTAATTGGTAATATAGGACATATTGCAGCTTTTGATGATAAAAAAATAAGCTGTGACTTTTCAATGAATGTTTTTAACACCGCAGGAATCTCCTTTCTCAGGGAAAACGGCGCAAGTATGATTACTCTCTCCCCGGAAATGGATATAAAGCAGATAAATAAAACGGCAAAGCACTTCAACGGTCTTGAAGTAATCGTTTACGGCAGGATTCCACTCATGATATCCAAACATTGTGTTATAAACAGAGTAAAAAATATGTCCACACGTAAATGTGGACTGTGTAAAAGCGCTGATTATTCTTTAAAAGACAGAATAAATACTGTATTTCCTATAATCACCGATTCCGCCTGCAGAATGACTGTGCTTAACTCAGTAGCACTTTGTGCAATACAGTTTATCAGTGAGTTGAAACCTAAATATTTAAGGATCTTTCTGACCAAAGAAAATTATTCGCAGAGCACTGAAATTATAAAGGCCTTCAAAAATGCAGTCTCCGGAAAGGATTTTTCGGATTTTTCAGAAAAAATGCAGAAGGAAGGATTTACCAAAGGCCATTTTTTTCGCGAAGTATAATAATAATAATCATGTTATCTGAACTAACCTGCGAAAGTGTGACTTTATAATCCATAGATAGAATTTTTATATTACTTTTTATTTTGGGAAAATAATTCCAAAACATTTCCAAATTATTCTTAAATCAGTACTGTCTGTTATTATAACTGGCTTTACTAATTTTATTAAATGCTTGTGCTTTCGTATTTTGATAGTCCTATTTTCCATACTATGCCTCCAATAGTTAAAAATATTAAGCAAAGAATTGGCTGATAGAAAATTGTATAAACATATTTTGTATCTATCTTAAGCAAAAAATTAACCGGATAATACCCTAGATAAAAATAAGGCATTATAAAAGTCAAAATTAATTTGATTTTTTTATTAAAAATAGTAATTGGAAATCTTGAAAAATTAAATAAAGAATATAGTATAGGTATAAAATTAATTTTTTCCTGAAGCCAGAAGTTTGTCGAAGCAAAAATTAAAAATAGACCTAGTAATGTAAAAACAGAAAAAATTATAAAAACAATACTAAATAGTATTAAAAATACGTTTATCTCGTATCCTATTTTTAATGCACTATATACTATTAAGAAAACACCTATTATTAATTCAGATATATTATCTAGATCAATCCTTTCAACTAATAATTGGAATAATACATTAATAGGTCTGATTAAAAATTTATCTAATTTTCCTTCTATTATATAAGAACTCCCTAAACTAAAAATATTTATAAAAAATATATTGAATAATCCTATTGAAGTGCTTGAATATCCTAAAATCATAAGGGTCTGATAATAATCCCAATTTCCTAATAGAGGTGTATTATAGTATATAACCTTCATAAAAAAAATATTTATTATAGTTGAGAAAGAACCAAAAATAAACCAGATTATAAAATCTTTTGGATACATCAATTGAGTTTTTATATACAAAAGATTGAACTTAAAATATAAACTTATATATTTTAATGCTTTTTTTATCATATTATCCCCCTACAATCTCCAAAGAGTTAAAAGCTTTTATTTTTAATTTGTTGTTTATAAAAAACAGAACAGAAACCCATAAAAACTGTATTAGCAATTGGAACAAGTTTGAATATATAGTATTTGTCTGTAATATTGTTATTGGTACGTATATAATTGATCTATACGGTAAAAACAAAGATATTTTTTTTAATAAGTCAGGATAAAAATCTAGGGGTATTAAACTGCCAGAAAAAAATGCACTAATAACGCTATTTGCGTATCTTAGCCCGTTCTGAGATACTGTCCAAAAACTAATCAAACCTATTAATATGGAAATTTCCGAATATATTAATATGGAAAAAACGATACTTATAAAAAATAATAAATAATTTACTATGCCATAATATATATTAACGTTAAAAAACAACAACCCATAAATACCTATTAACCATGAATTTAAAAGTATTCTTCCAAGAGATGAGCCAATATCTCTAAATAAATAAAGAAAAATATAATCTATTGGTAAAATTAAAAAGTTATATATATTCCCAGTTCTTATATCTTTTTCAATATCTATACTTGTAGTATTTTGAGTTATAGCTTTGATTATTGTAGAAAATAGCAAATAACTAGTTAGTGAAATAACAGAATAATTTTTTATTTGCGGGCTATTTTCCAAAATATATTTCCAAATATATACCGAAGCTGTAAATTGAAACAATAAAGAAATAATTTCTATGAGAAATGAGTACTTATAAACCAATACTTTTGAAAAATTAATCTTTATAATAGAAAAATACTTTTCCAACTTATTTTTCAGCAATTTAATCACCTATCTATGTTATTGGAATGATCTTTAATCAAAATATTCTGAATAATTTTTTCTAAAGAAGAATTTGAAAAGACAATATCTTTTATATTGTTTTTAAAAAGGACTAAAAGATCAGAAATTAAGTTTTCTAAATTAATTTTCTTTTTGTCAAAAGATATCTTTATTTTTGAATTATTATCTAATTTTTCTATGTTAAACAGATTATATTTTTCTTTTAATTGATTTCCATCAAAATCATTGGCGGGTTTTGATAAAATTAAGATTATTTCGTTTTCTTTTTCATACATATTCTTTAAAGTTTGGAGAGTATCACTAAAAATAATTTTTCCCTTATCAATTAGAATAATATTATTGCATAATTCTTCAATTTCATATAAATTATGAGAAGTAAGTATTATTGTAGTATTTAAATCTTTTTTTATTTCTTTTATCATTTCCAAAAAAATATTTTTATAATATATATCTAAACCTAAAGTTGGCTCGTCTAGAAAAAGAAGTTTTGGCTTATGAAGTATTGAAGCAATCAGATTACATCTTGATAATTGCCCTAAACTTAATTTTCTTACCGGTTTAAATAATAAATCTTCTAAATTCCATTTTTTGATTAAATAATTTAAATACTTATTAAAACTATCCTCCTCTAAACTATATATTTTCGATAACATTTTATAGGATTCTATAACAGGTAAGTCCCACCATAACTGAGGTTTTTGACCTAAACATACTCCAATATTTTTAACATATTTTTTTCTATCAGAAAATGGATTCAATCCCATGGATTTTATGGTTCCGTCTGTAGGGGACAATATACCAGTAAGCATTTTTATTATTGTAGTTTTACCAGCCCCATTAGGTCCTAGTAAACCTGTAACCGAATTACTTTTTATAATAAAACTTATATTGTCTACTGCTGCAATATTAATTTTTTCACGACGAATAAATATATTTTTTATATTTCCTATAATGCCCTTTTTATTAAGATAGACCTTGTAAGTTTTGCTTAAATTAGTAGCACTGATAATATCGTCAGTCACAATTTGCCTCCATAGATATTAACCAACTTCCTGCCCTATTAAATGCACAAATTAAAGTATCAATATCAACGATAACTTTTTTTGTTCCCATCTCTGCAAACATGATTTTGTTATTATAAGCTACTGATACCATTTCACCTGCGAATCCCACAGTTTTTTATAGTACCCGTTTTTCCGAATCAGTTCTTCATGTGTTCCATGTTCTTTTATCTTTCCGTCGTCCAACACGATTATTTTATCTGCTATACTTACAGCTCCAAGTCTGTGTGTCACCAAAAAAACCGTCTTATCATTGAAAAGCTGTACAAATTTTTTGTACAGTTCTGCTTCCTGCAAAGGATCAATTGCACTTGTCGGTTCATCCAGCACAACAAAACTGCCGTTTTTATATATTCCTCTGGCCATAGACAACCTCTGCCATTCTCCACCTGAAATATCTATTCCCCCAAACTCTTTTCCCAGTTTTTCGTCCATAGAATATCGGTTTAAGGGAAATCCGGATTCTTTTAATGCTTTCATCTGCTCTTGGAGATCTTTTTTTTGAGGGTTTCCAAGCTGTACATTCTCTGCAACTGTCATTTTATATTTGTTTACGTTTTGAAAAACAGCACTCTTTCCTGCAAAAAGATCTTTTTTTTCTATGGCTTTGGCCTCTTTGCCGTTGTAAAGAACTCTTCCCTTTATAGGGTCATAAAGTCCTAGTATCATGTTTACAAGCGTACTTTTGCCGGCTCCGTTTTTTCCTACTATAGCTGTTTTTTCTCCTTTTTTTACTTCCAGAGTTATATCTTCCAATGCATTTTTCTCTGAGCCCGGATACTTAAAAGAAACATTCTCCAGTCTGAGACTTGTGAACCCACAGTCACATCTTTCGTTTCTTTTATCTGGAAATATCTCCATGAACCTAAAAAATGGCTTTACATACGTTGTAAACTGATCCAGATAGCCATACAGCTCAAAAATTTCTTGTGTGTACTCTGAAAGACTGGTAAATGCAAACAGGCTTGCTGTGAACTCTCCAAGTCTTATTTTGCCTGTTATCAACAAGTATGCCGAATACGCATACGCACCGAAGCTTCCCACAAATTTCAAAAGCTCGGCAATGGCATTGACTGAAATAACTTTTTTATCTGCACCCCATTCTGCTGCTACTCTTTTTTCAAAAGGTCCCAGCCATTTGTTTTTGAGAAAAGCTTCAATAGAGAGTATTCTGACTTCTTTATTAAAATTCAGGGAGGTAAGACTTTCCTTATATGCCATTTCTTCAAGCTGTAAAGGCATTGTCTTTTCTCTGGTCTTACCGTACTGTCTTGCTGAGTAAATTTTTTCTAAAAGTACCGCGATGTTGCTTATAATAACAAAAATAATTAAGGCCGGATTAAAATCTTTCATATAAATAAGTACTCCGATGCTTCCGAACAAAATGCCCACAAGATAGATGTTTATCTCTATAATTCTGTATACATTAGTGCTTGCCGTTCTTGCCTGAATTATGTAATTATATAATTCAGGATTTTCGTAATTTACGGCGTTTATCTCATCACATTTGTTATGAAGCATCAACCGTGCAAGTCTTTCAAATTTCAGCAACGGCCCGTACTGTAGAAAGTATCTTGTGTAGTAAATAAGGTGGAACTTAGTAAACAGCAAGTATACCCCGTACCATATAAGCAAAACAACAAATTCCGGGATCTTTTGGGTATTTCCGGGAAGTACCTGAACCATATTAAAAATTTTTACATTCAGCATTATACCTAAAAGAGGAAGAGAATAATATGCAATACTTACAGCAAGCATTAAAACAAACTCTTTTTTCATGATCTGAAAACCGATATTGAATGATTTTTTAATTATTTCATGATTATATTTTCTGTTTTTCATATAAACTCCTTTGACTGTCATATAGTTTATAATACTCTCTGTTTAATTTCATAAGACTCTCATGGGAACCTTTTTCAAAGATTTTGCCGTTTTTAACCAGGAGAATCTCATCCGAAGATTTGGTTGAGCCGAGTCTGTGCGTAATGAATATGACTGTTTTTCCTTTTAACTTTCTGTTATACATCTCATATATTTCCGATTCCGCTATAGGATCAAGACTAGCTGTGGGTTCATCAAATATTTTTAACGTTTTATCTGCGAAAAGCAGCCTTCCTATGGCAACTTTCTGCCACTCTCCACCCGAAAGATCAGACCCTCCAGAAAATTTTTTTGAAAGTGTTGTGTTGATGCCTCCCGAAAGTTTTGACGGTATATCCTCACCGTTTACTTCGTTTAAAAGCTGACTTATATGATTATCATCAGACTTTTTTGATAAGTTTCCTATAAGAATATTTTCTTTAACGGTCAGCGGAAATCTTCCAAAGTCCTGAAACAACACAGAAATGTTTTTCGATAGCTCTTTGCTTGAAATACTTTTAATAGGAACACCGTTTATAAGTATCTGGCCTTCGACCGGTTCATATAGACCCAACAGAAGCTTTATTATAGTGGACTTGCCTGCTCCGTTTTCACCTACTACAGCATAATGCCTGCCTTTTTCAATTTTAAAGCTGCAGCTGTCCAATATAAGCTCTTTACTCCCTGGATAATGGAAACTGACGTTTTTAAACTCAACCATCTCTACTTCACTTATCTCTTTACCTTCATTTTCTTCATATTCAGCAAGTTCCATAAACTCTATAAAGTCCCTGCGGAATTTTCTATATCCTGTTAATTCTGGAATTTTCTCGAATCCTGAATTAACAGAGGCAAAAACCGTTCCGAGAGCCTGCGTAACAGCAACATAATAGCCAAGTGAAATTGTATTCCCAATAAGCGGAAAAGCCAAAAGAATAAAACATCCCACCATATAAATTATTCCAGTTGTTTCAAATAAAGACTGCATTTTAAATCTTTTAAGCCCGGCTTTTTTATTCTCCTTCTGAGCCTTGTAAAACTCTTTGTTATACTCAACGTTTATATACTCTGTATAGCCAAAAATACTTTTATCCAGAACGTAAGACCTTTCTGTAAGTATTTCCGAAAGATAATTATATCTGCGTGCATTTTTTATATACTTCTGCCAAAATCCGTAAAGTGCTTTGCCCGACTTTATATTCAGAAAAACACCTAAAAATATGAAAACAACTATACTCAGCATAATAAACAGATTAACTTGCTTAAGCATGTAAATGACTCCAAAAAACTGAACAGCGCTGAAAACAAGAGATGTAATAATATTCATAGTGCTGATTATCTTTTCGTGGGAACCGTCCAGCCTTGAGATTAAGTCCTGTGTCTTTTGATCTTCAAGAACAGGATACTTTATTTTTATGGTCTTATCTAAAATACATTTACTCAACTCACAAGACAAAAGTTTTTTCATGATCTTATCCATCCAAAAGCTGATAAAATTAACCATACCGGGAATTAAATAAACCAGCGCTATTAGAAACAGATAAAAAAAGATTAATTCCATATTTCTTTCTGAGCCAGAGTTTATCACAGCATCAATAAATACTTTTTTATACGTTATACCGGCAACGACCAAAATACTTACTAATAGGCTTAGTACCAGCTTCAACAAAAAAATCAGCTTTATATATAGATTATGAGATAAGAAATAACCTGTTTTTCTTCTATTCATGGTTACCTCCAAAAAATTTTTTTGAATTGAGATCATAAATATTTGTTTTTCATTTTTTATTAATCATATTTCTCATATTTATTATATCATTTTTTTAAAATTGTTTTAAATTCTAAATATTTATAAAAAAATATCTTTTTTGTCTACCGTCCTTTAGTGTTGGAGCGTTACTATAAAAGTAGAGTCGTCAAACACCCCAAAAATTGATAGAATAAAATCAAAAGAAGAGGTGTTTAAAAATGAGAAAGTACAGTAAAGAATTCAAAGAAGAAGCATTGAAACTATCAGATGAAATAGGAGTAAAAAAAGCATCTGAACAGCTAGGTATCCAGTATTATACAATATCATGCTGGAGAAGGAACCATAAAAAAGGAATTATTAAAGCCTATACTTACAGATGATGAGATACGATTACATATTGAAGACAAGTAAAAAGAATAATATTCAGATATATCTTCTGCTATTACAATACACAGAGAATTACAAGCTTTAATCCTGATGGGATGACACCTATAGCATATCGTAAGCTTACCTGTGAATCTGTAGCTTAACAAGCAGACTATGAGCAAAAGTATCTACACCCTTAGAAATCATTACTAAATTATTTTATATTTTGGGTATTTTTCGACTATACTTTTCTTGACATTTCCAGATCAGCTACAATACCGCCATATTTAGATTTCCAGCTTTTCTGATGGTTCAATCCTTGGGGAGAAGGTCAGGAGGGCTCCTGTTCCCCCTATTACCAGATAAAACAGACCATAAAAAATATAAACATATAAAAAATGATGTATAATAAAATTATATGAGATAATAATGTAAATTTTTTAATTTATAAATTGTTTTTTGTAAAAAAACTTCTTATAGAAATGATATGGAGTTATTAACAGATGCGTACTACACTGCAATATGAAACAAAATATAAGGAGGGGATAGAAGATGAAAAAACTTCTTATATTATGTACTGTATGTATGTTTTTTTTACTAACCTCGTGTATAAGTATATTTGAAGAACCTGCATTGGAGTTATACTGGCATCTGTACTTTCCCGGAAAAGAGTATAAATCTCCTGATCAGGGAACGTACTTTACATACGATGAAACAACCGGCTACCTTTATGTAAGATTTTCAGGTGAAAGAGTAGGATGCTTTGACCTTGCAAAAAAGAAGACTGTGTGGATAAGGTATATAAATAGTCGCGGATTGACACTTATAAATCTGGACATAGAGCTTTATAAAAATATGGTTTACGTAATACGTGACGATGTGAGAAAAAAAGATAAAAAAGATCCTGTATGTGCCATCTGTGCTCTGGATAAGCTTACCGGAGAGACGGTATGGGAGTATGCAGTTACAGATGAAAAGTTTAAGTCAGGCATAACGGTTCATAATGGTTTTATATACATTCCGGATTACGATAAAAGAGACGGGAAAAAAGGTATGCTGGTTAAACTTGACGCACAGACAGGAAAGGTAGTATGGATAAATAAAAATGTTCAGCCGGTTGGAGTAACCAAATCGTTGATAGACGAAAAGTACAGCCTGGTATATGTAGGAACATTTGGGAATGACCATATAGGAGTAGCTCCCAAAGTTTATGCTCTTGACATAGAAAGCGGAGAGACAGTATGGGAAAGAAATATTTTATGGGAAGAACCTGTAATAGTAGATATTGTAACAGTTCCTGCAGTATACGGAGACAGTGTATATGTCGGTACATGGCACGGAGAGTTTGTAAGACTGAGAAGGACAGACGGAAGAGTAGTATGGTCTGCAGAATATCCGGAAAGAGGATTTGGATTTGGTGCAAGGATATGGGTATATAAAAACACACTTATATCATCATTTGTTGATGGCGGAGTGGTCTGTATAGACCCTTCTGACGGAAAGATACTGTGGCATACTAAGAATCCCGAACCGACAATAGAAGATTGCTATATGAAAGGTAACAGAGTATACATACACGGAGCAACAAACAGCTTCAAATGTTTTTCGGCAGACACAGGAAAAGAGATATGGACATATACATACTCAAACTTTAACGGAACGGAGTACGGACGGATGGGAGGAGCACCGTTTAAAGCAGGAAAGTATTTTATAACAGGAGATGTTGGAGGAAATCTTATGATATACATAGAAAAGAAGTAAGATGAAAAAACTTCTTATATTATGTACTGTATGTATGTTTTTTTTACTAACCTCATGTATAAAAGCTCCTGAAAATGCCTTTTTAGTAATATATATCATGGAAACAAACTGCAGTCAGAAAATAAGCGGAGCTGAAATTACCATATATATGCAAAATAAAAAATACTCATCAGAACTGTGTGAAACAGGTGTGTATGAAATAGATATTCCTGTCAGTAAAAAATATGAGCCTATAGATATTTTTGTATGTAAGGCAGGTTATTCCAACCATACGACATACGGTCTTGAGATAGAAAAAAATAAAGTGAACCTATTTCGGGTACTTCTTCACAGGAACGAGCCATTGAAGATTAAATGATACTTATTCCCAATGAACTATAAAATCAGTACTGAAATTAAAGGCGGACAACTACTGTCCGCCTTTTCACTACTCTTTTATCCAATCATAAACCTCTTTTTTTGTTATGGTTGCAAGTGCTATGTAGTGGAGAGTTACCATAAAAGCAGAGTCGACAAATCAGGACGAAGTATAATATAATTATCTTGTCTTTCAAAAGCAATATTTTTTGTTCTTGGTCAAAATCTTAGTATAAGCCATCAAATCATAGAGATACTTATGTTTTTTTGCTTTAACGTCAGTTATTCAAAGTTAAGAGTACCTGATTGAAGTTGTTCAAGGTCACAAAAAAGTGATACAATTTTAATGTAATCGATTACAAGGGGTGAAAAATGAACATCAAGGAAATAGCAAAGCTTGCCGGCGTATCTGTTGCTACGGTATCACGCGTTATAAATGATTCCAATGATGTCACGGAAGAAACCAAGGAAAAGGTCAGAAAAGTAATTTCCGAACATAACTATGAACCGGACTTTATTGCTAAATCACTCAGAGGAGGAAAAACAGACATATTTGGTGTAATCTTCCTTAAATCGGATTCTGATCTCAACGATTCGTATTCTACGGCTTTTTTGATGGGTGTTTTGAATTATATGCTCCATCACGGTAAAAGAACAATAGTTGAAGCAAGTTATAAGGAGGACAAGCTTAAGGCTTATAAAAAGCTTATTTCCAGCTCTCTTGTCGATGGCTTTATTCTCCTTGATCTTGAAGATGATGATGAAAGGGTAAAGTATCTTAAATCTATAAATATTCCTTTTGTTGTTGTCGGTCAAAACTCTAAAAACGATTTCATTTTTATAGATACTGATAATACAAACGGCGGTTACCTGGGAATTAAAAGTTTATACAGCATCGGATGCAGAAATATTTTATATATAAGCGGTACTAAAGGTCCATGTGTCTCGTCTCAAAGACTTGATGGAGTTAAAAAAGCTTGCGGTGAACTCGGTATTTCCGCAGATATTCAGTACGGAGATTTTGAAAAGGAATCTGGCTATAGGATCGCTAAGGCTACTCAGCTGATAGGATATGACGGTATATTCTGTGCATCTGATTTTATGGCCTACGGAGTAATGGAGTTCATGAAAGAGAAAAAGATTTCTTTACCCATAATTGGTTTTGATGATCTGAGCGAATCAAAGATCCTTGGACTTACATCAATACGCCAGGACATAAGAAATGTAGGCTATCTCTGTGCAAGCAAACTCAACGATATTATCTTGGGAAAGGAAGCTTCATCTCAGATACTACCGGTGGAATGTATAGAAAGAAGTTCTACAAAAAATTTCAGAAAATCGCAAAAGTGATTCATATTTATTAGGAGGGGTTATATATGAGAAGGGTAATTCTGGTACTAAGCATTATTTTTATCGTTTCTTTGGCTTTCAGTTCTCCTGTAAAACTTACAATGTCAGGATGGCCGGGAAATCCTGATGAAGAAGCGGCAATAACAGCCGGAGTTGAAGCTTTTAATGCAAAGCACAGCGATATTCAGCTTATATGGGAACCTATACCCGGAGATTATTTCAGTACTTTAAAAACAAGGTTGTCCGGCGGAACAGGTCCTGATATATTTTACGTGGATGTATTCGTTTTTGAAGAACTGGCTACAAACAACTCAATGCTCTCTCTTGATACATACATAAAAAAGATGGATTCAAACTTTCAGATTACTATAATTCATTGGTAGAGGCCTTTCAGTATAAGAATAGAACCTACGGAATAGCAAAAGATTTTTCAACACTTGCACTTTATTTCAATAAATCTATATTTGACAAATGTGGAGTTGCTTATCCTACCAATGATGAGACATGGGACAGTTTACTTATAAAACTTCAGGAATTAAAGAAAAAAGGTGTGGAGTATCCTATAATTGTAAATCCGGAACTTACACGTATGATACCTTTTATCAACTCTTTCGGCGGAAGTGTTGTTGACAGCAATATGAAAGTCTCACTCTCTCAGCCTAACTCAAAAAAAGGTTTTCAGTTTTACATTGATCTTGTAACCAAATATAAAGTCGGATATGAAGCTTCAGCAGCAGGAGCAGGATGGGAAGGAGAAGCTTTCGGTAAAGAAAACGCAGCTGTTATGATGTCAGGTCCATGGTGTCTTGGATTTCTTAAGGGCTCATACCCAAATGTTTATAATAAAATGGGTATCGTAGAAATGCCAAAAAATGTAAAAAGATCCACTATGGTCTATACTGTATGCTGGGCAATAAACAGACAGTCCTCAAATAAAGATGCGGCATGGGAGGCAATGAAATTTTTGGTTACAGAAGGACAGCAGATATTTGTCGAAAAGGCTGGAGTCCTCGGCTCAAACAAAAATGTAGCAGCTAAGGATACAGACCCAATAAAGCAGGTTTTTTACAAGGGGGCAGATTACGCAACTCCTTGGAAGATACCGACTCCTACAGGTTTGTTCTCCAAAGCAAACGATCAGATAAATTCGAGAATAAAGGATTTATTCTATAATAAGATAACATTGGATGAAGCTTTAAAACAGATAAACGAAAATTATGACTCCTGGATAAAATAAGATATAAAACAAAATGGTGGACTTTTCCACCATTTTGTTTTAAAAATGTTCTTGAGGTGATCATCCTATGAAAAAAAGAGTTGTTCAGGAGGCTATGGTAGGTTATCTTTTTGCCGCACCTATTATAATCTCCATATGTATATTTACACTTTATCCTATACTTTCGGCATTCATATACAGCTTTACCGATTTCAACCCGCTTGAAATTAAAAAGTTTGATATAAAGTTCAATCCGCAGGAGGCTCTGGAAATAAACACAGGCTTTCTTCCGTCTGAGCTTACCGAAAAAGAGAGTTCCATCGACTTTGATCTCATGAATTTCATCGAACTTGATGTGGGGCTGAAACTTGATGAGGAAAAATCTGTTTTGGTGCAGAAGTACTTTGACAGTGTTAGGCTTTTAAAGGATTTTTCCGACGGAAAACTCGATAAAGAGATTGCCATAAAAGATTTCATGGGAACATATATGACCAAGTACGGTGATCAGTTCCGCAAGTACAAACCAAAATTTCTTTGGTTTGACAACTTCGTGGAGCTTTTAAAAGACCAGTACTTCTGGATATCGCTTGGAAATGCTTTTTTCTTCTCCCTAATAGTAGTACCAATCCAGACTTTGCTGGCAGTAATTCTTGCTGTGGCAGCAAACTCGAAAATAAAAGGGGTAAAGTTTTATAAGGCTGTGTTTTTTATACCGTCCATTACTTCTTCAGCCGCAATTTCTATGATTTTTTGGATGATATACTCCAAGCCCGGGGTTATAAACAGGTTGTTCGGAACTTCCATCGACTGGCTGAATGAACCTAATACGGCTCTGCCTGCCATAATGCTCATGAATATATGGACAACGGCAGGATACTTTATGGTCACGTTTCTTGCAGGACTTCAGGATATTCCGGATTCGATCTATGAAGCTGCAGAAATAGATGGTGCATCAGGATTAACAACCTTTTGGAAGATAACCATGCCTTTGCTGCGACCGCAGATACTTTTTGTTGCTATAACAGGAACTATAGGCTGTATGCAGGTTTTTGACCAGATATACTTCCTTATAAAAAACATAAGGAACATAACTATTTCTTTTTTTATCTACAAAAACGCTTTTGAATACGGAAAGATGGGGTATGCAAGCGCTGTTGCCCTCGTTCTTTTTCTGATAATACTTGCTATAACGGCGGTACAGAGAAAGTATATCAAAGATGAGTACTAGGAGTTGATATTATGAACGTCAAAAAATCAAGGATAATCTCATACACGGTTCTGATAGCATATGTAATAATTTCACTGTTCCCTTTTTTCTGGGCGCTTATGGTATCAATAACCCCTCTTAACTATTATGACAGCACCACCAACGAACAAAAAGGTATAGACATAATGCAATGGCCTCCAAAGATAAATTTTTTCAAAGGAGAAGTATTCGGAGCTCCGATGACCTTTGAAAATTATATTAAGATCTTTCAGGTTGCACCGCTTTTCGCAAGATGGATAATAAATACTTTCATATATGCAGGGCTTATAACGCTGGGACATGTGCTTATAGACACCTTGGGCGGATATGCCTTTGCCAGGCTTAAATTTCCGTTTAAAGATTTTTGGTTTATGCTTTTTCTTGCAACTATGATGGTTCCAGGCCAAATAATAATGATACCTCAGTATACCATGATGGTAAACTACGGACTGATAAACACTTATGCCGGATTGTTCCTTCCCAAGCTTACCGGGGTATTCGGCCTCTTCCTGCTGCGGCAGTTTTTTCTCAACTTTCCAAAGGAGCTTGAGGAAGCAGCAAGAATAGACGGAGCAGGTATCATAAAGACATACTTTAAAGTTGTTCTTCCAAATGCCAGACCAGCTGTTTCAGCTCTTGCCATTTATTCGTTTCTCGGCGCATGGAACGAGCTTATGTGGCCGCTACTTGTAACCACAAAAAAAGAAATGTATACTCTTGCAATGGGTTTAAATTTCTTCAAAACCTCTTACTACACTTTTTGGCAGTACCTTATGGCTGCATCTATTATAATGACAGTACCTATGGTAATAATTTTCCTTTCTTTTCAGAAGGAGTTTGTAGAAACAGGAAGATCGGCAGCTGTAAAAGGATAGCATAGATTTTATTTATTTTTGTGAATCAAAAAGTTTCTTAATCTCCTCAGGACTCATTACGTTGTTTTCCTTTCTGTATTCATCTAAAAGCTTTGAAATATCCTTTTCATCCATATCCGCTTTTTATTTATACTAAAAAACAAGAATTGTGCATATTAATGCACAATTCTTGTTTTATTTCATTATTTACTTATTTACTTTTACTTCGCACTCAATACCGCTTTTTAATAGTATTACTTCCGAATAAACTTTTACCTGCATATCTCTTTCTGAAGTTATTACCACTTTTTTGTGATCATAAAAAACTTTTATTCTTGAATTTTTATAGACCACACTGAACTCTATGCTCTGAAGATCCGGTGCAAGCCACGGGGAAAAACAAGCCCTATCCTGAGAATCAATACTAAATCCACCAAATCCGTAGACTGCCGTCTGCCATGCTCCGGCGCTTGATGCCGCATGAAGCCCCATCAGACTGTTTCCCTGATTATCTTTTATATCTGTATTTATACATTTCATGAAGTATGAGAAGGCATTATGAGTATCTCCCACTTTCATACCCATTATGGAGTACATGCTTGGACTTAATGACGACTTATGCATAGTCCTTTTTTCATAGTACTCATAGTTGGCTTTAAGTTCCTGTTCGGAAAATTCCTGCGGCATCATGAGCATAAGCATTATTACATCAGGCTGCTTTATAAGTTTTGTAGAGTTAAGCTCTGAAAGATTCAACCCCTTAGGCCACTGTGGCATTCCATTTTCATCAACTGAGGTTATCTCATACTCCTTAAGATCAAAATAACCTTCAAACTGCTCTATTATATCAGTTTCCTTCTGCTTATTTATAAGTATTTTATCAGATATATTCTTCCATATAGCATAATCTTTTTCTGTCAGACAGAGATAATTTTCGATTCGGTTAAGCTCCAAAGGATATTCATTCTTCATCTTCTCCCTTAACTCAAGAGCCTTTGAAAAAGTCCATTTGACCAGATAGTTTGTATAAAAGTTATTGTCCACATGCTCGTGAAATTCATCAGGGCCGATCACAGAGTTTATCTCCCAGATATCCTTATTCTTATTATATACCGCTCTTCCTGTCCAGAACCGGCAGACTTCAAATATTATTTCAGAACCGTATTTAAACATAAAATCTTTATCTTCGGTAGCCCTGTAATACTCAAAAATACTGAAAACTATGTCACTGCTTATATGGACTTCAATGTCACCGGTCCATATCCGTACAGGCTTATTGTTATAATCGTATCCCCACTTGGGAGTTGTTTCCAATCCGTCATCAGCAGACTCCCAAGCATACTGGGCGCCTGAAAAACCATTCATAAAAGCATTCCGCCTGGCACCGTCCAGTGTATTATATCTGTACATCAAAAGAGCTTTAGCTACCTGCGGCTGTGTGTATATAAAAAACGGAAGCATAAATGTTTCTGTATCCCAAAAAACATGTCCTTTGTATCCCTCTCCATGGAGTCCCTTTGCTCCTATGCTTACGGTCGGATCTTTATCATATGCGCACGAAGAAAGATGGAAGATATTAAATCTAAGTGCCTTCTGAGCCTCTTCATTTCCCTGTATTTTTATATCAGAGCTATTCCAAAAACCTTGCCATAGCTCTGAATGTTTTTCAAGTTCGGCTTCATACCCGTCAGCTATAAAAGCTTCTATTTCCCTTTTACAATCCGTTGAGGCATTGCTGCTTTCTCTCGAAGAGTACACAGCTCCGAATTTATATACAACAATGGTTTCTCCTTTTGCCGCAATGACATCCCCTGCTTGCTGAACCCTGCACTGAAGATCATTGAACTTTAGACGTGAAAATTTTTTTTCTTTCAGAATTATGCAGGATGCTTGGGCTATCTCAATTTTTTTATCGTTTGTTATAGCCACCATCATTACTCCCGGTTTCAGATCCTGAACAGAAGAGACCTTATAATGAGCAGATAATTCTTTGGGATTATGACCTGAATTTACCGTTCCTCCATCTATAATGCTCTCAAAAACAAAAAGTGCTTCTGAATCCAAAGCTGTTACACTGTACCTGCAAGCCCACCTGTGAAAGTTTTTTCTGCTGACAAACCGTTCACTCTCAATTTGTACACGTAGACCTTTCTGAACTTCCACAATAAAAGCCTCTTTGAGAATACCATTTCCCATATCTAAGCTTCTTTGATAATCGATTACAT
>Ga0116149_1002050_pt1 | contig 23027 bp, 14 predicted proteins | sample AD_UKC057_MetaG_FD_89787 | JGI IMG/M metagenome (GOLD analysis project Ga0116149, IMG submission 89787) | Active sludge microbial communities of municipal wastewater-treating anaerobic digesters from USA - AD_UKC057_MetaG | ecosystem: Engineered > Bioreactor > Anaerobic > Digestate | place: USA... | reverse complement strand
ACTTGTTAATATATTTCGGATTGTAATCGTCGGCAATATCAGCGGTTAGATTGGTTAAGGTATTCGCCATAATATTGTACACAAAAATATCGCTCATCCCGTTTACATTACCGGCCATTACTAATTTGAGTCCATCGTCGGAATAATCAATCGACAGCACTTTGCTGAGTCCTGCAATTTCGCGTTCCTGTGTCTGTTTTGTTTCAAGGTTATAGGCACAATAGAATATTTTCCCGCTTTTCTCAACAATATAACCCAGAAGTTTACCTGTGGGATGCCATGCCATAACCGGATAAGTCCGGTCAATTATCTGCTCCAGTTTATGCTCGCGGGTGAGTATTTTTTTTGTTTTATCGCTTCCGGCATCATGCACAAAGAGTTTGTATTTTCCCATGTTTTTTGCAGCATAGGCCACTTTATTTCCATCGGGGCTGATTACTGCACTGAGTATTTCCCAGTTTTTAAGTCCGAAGCGGGTTATGTTAGTGCCTGCAAATGGTTCACAGGTGGCATTGTGGTCGGAATAAATGCGGGTATAATACTGAATCCAATCATATGACATCATTTTTAAGCCAGAGCCCAGTACATACTGAAATCCATTCTCAACATTTTTAGTAACCCGGGTCAGATAAATGATTGTTGAAATCACCTGCTCTCCATAGTTACCGGCCACATAGTACCAGATGGAATGCCCGGCATATACGGCATCGTCACCCGTAAGGTGATTAAACAGTTCAAAACGCCCGGATTGAATTCCATCTTTAACGCGGTTATCGATTTCGTAATTCCACTTTTCGGCCACATACGAAACCAAACCATAAAAAAACCAGTCGGGCACAGTAATCAGTGTATTGTTGGCAATTTTATTGGTAAGACCGGTACCATACAGCATTTCGCTGAGAATTACCTCGGCAATGGCAGCCCGCACCTGTTTTTCGAGCTGCTTCGAATCGCCCTCAACATACAGAAAAACAATATTGTCAACAATACGTGTAACCCCGCCGATATTGTAATTGGCATCACCTGTGTTCAGCCCGATATTACTCTGGCGGAAATCGGACAGGTTATTGTAAACCACAAAAATTAAGCGCTGGTCGATTTTATGGTCAAAGAACCGTTCTATTTCAGGGATATTTTTGTTGGCCAGACGTGCAATCTGTATGGCGTTTTCGTTACCCCCCAGATAAAAATATGTATCAAATTGCTTATATCGGTAATATAGCCATTCAAATTCGGAATACTGAACGCGGTTTTTGCCAAAATTCATCTGGTGACCGCTGTAAAACTGGGCATGAAGCGCAAACGGCAGCATAAACAACAGCCACAAAAAAGTCATTATTGCAACGCGCTTCATCATAAATAAATTCCCCGTCAAACAAATGTTTTTAACTTTGCAAAATAGCAATTTATTACGCACAACTCAAAATTAATTGGATGTTACCTTTGCAGATAATTTCGGGCGGGCAGACGGGGGTTGATCGGGCAGCACTTGATTTTGCATTGTTGCATAAGATAAAATGCGGAGGATTTTGCCCACGCGGACGTCTGGCCGAAGATGGTATTATTGCCTCAAAATATCCGCTGCAGGAGTCGCCAACAGGCTTTTATCAGGAACGGACCCGCCTGAATATAACCTATTCCGATGCCACGCTCATACTGATTAGTGAAAATTTATTCGGTAAGGGTAGCTTATATACACGTAACACATGCCGACAATTGAAAAAAGAATATCTGGTTATTGATTTGACGCTTAATTCAGGCGAAAACCTTAAAATTTGTCGCGAATGGCTCAGCAGCCATCAAATCAGAATTTTAAATATCGCTGGCAACCGCGAAAGCACGACACCTGGAATATACCGGCTTGCAGCATCTTTTCTCTCAGATCTTTTCGTTACACAGACCATCGTAAAATCATGAAAAAACTGTTCTTCTTCTTACTAATTGCAACGGTTTTTGAACAGCCGGAGAGCCTGGCACAGACCGCAGTAATGCCTTACCATCTGAATCCATTGCGTGAAGCAATATGTGGTGGTTCGGGCATGGCAATTTCGCTGACTCCTTTTTTGATAAAGCCTCCACAAAAATTTCTCGACATCTGGGAGGTATCTCAACTTAATACCCATGATGTCAACTTCATGGACCGGGGTGTTACCAACAATCGTTCGTTACCGTTACGGGCCACATCCAGGACATTACCGGTGGTTTCGGGGCTTGCCGGTTTGGCAACACTCGTAATAAGCCCTGTTTTTATCAGCAGTGGCAATCAGCGACTGAAAGATGCCGCAACACTGGGTCTAATTTACCTAGAAGGAGTACTGTGGAGTCAGGGTTTGGCGTTTGGTGCCAATACATGGATAAACCGGCCTAAACCTTTTGTTTACAACAACAATCTTCCCATGGAGCAACGAGTTTTCCAGAATAATAATGCTTCATTCTTTTCGAAACGGAGCTGTTTTACATTCTACAATGCCGGGTTCTTTTGTCTGGCTGTAAAAGATATCTTCAACGACAAGCGCTTAACACTATACAGCAGCCTTATATTTGGTTCGCTGGCACTGGGCACCACTGTTACCGAAATTGCAGCAGGTGAGCATTTCACTACCGACGTTATTACAGGGGCCGCAGTGGGTCTGGTATCTGCCTACTTCACATTATGGGTACATCGGGACAAAGCCAAACAAAACGCCTTCGAAATTTATCCTGTATCAAACGGATATTACCAAGGCATTAGTTTGATTTACAAGCCTATAGTACAATAAATTGCTACCTAATTTCTATTTTCAGGAAGCTTTCATTGTGTAATTATAACATCCGAAATGGGCTAAAACTTATCAACATTAAGGTGTTCAAGCCCAAAAACACGGTGAGCAAAACAATATTTAATTTAAATTTGTACATTTAAACTAACTTTAAGGTAAAATGGCGTTAACAGGATTTCTGACAAAACTATTCGGTTCGAAGGCAGACAGGGATATGCGCGAAACGCAGCCCATGGTCGACAAAGTGTTGGCAGCAGAACCCGAAATCAGAAAATTAGACAATGATGGGTTGCGCGAATTAACATTCAGCATTCGTAAAGAACTGAAGGAATATGTAAGCAACGAAGACAATGAAATTCAGGCACTGAAAGAAAAAATCGAGACTCTCGAAATAGACGAGCGCGAGGCATTATTTAGCGAAATCGATAAAATTGAAGCCTTAATTAAAGAAAAGATTGAGGAAAAACTACTGGAGGTTCTTCCTCAGGTTTTTTCGATAGTGAAAGAAACTGCAAGACGTTTCACCGAAAATGAATTTATCAGAACAAAAGCTCTTGATTACGACAGGGATCTGGCAACACGTGTAGACTTTGTAAATATCGAAGGCGACACTGCGGTGTGGTCGAACAATTGGGTGGCAGGTGGAAACCGTATTACCTGGGATATGGTACACTACGATGTTCAGTTGTTTGGCGGTGTGGTTCTCAACAAAGGGTCGATTGCCGAAATGGCTACCGGCGAAGGTAAAACTCTGGTGGCAACCCTTCCGGTTTTCCTGAATGCCCTCCCCGGTAGGGGTGTACATGTGGTTACCGTGAACGACTATCTGGCAAAACGCGACGCTGAGTGGATGGGCCCGATTTTCCAGTTCCATGGCCTAACCATCGACTGTATTGATAAACATGAACCCAACAGTGAAGCCCGGCGTCAGGCCTACCTGTGCGACATTACCTACGGCACAAACAATGAATTCGGTTTCGACTACCTTCGCGACAACATGGCCATCAGCATGAGCGACCTGGTGCAGCGCGGACATAACTACGCCATTGTCGATGAAGTTGACTCTGTATTAATCGACGACGCCCGTACACCCCTCATTATTTCGGGACCAACACCCCGCGGAAACGACCAGTTGTTCGAAAACTTCAAGCCTCAGGTGTTTAAGCTTTATAACACCCAGAGAGAACTGATTAATCAGATTTTGGCTGATGCAAAACGGCTTATTAAAGACGGTGATAAAGAAAATGGCGGGTACAAACTATTACAGGCATTCAAGGGTTTGCCCAAAAATAAGGCACTCATTAAATTTCTGAGCGAAGAAGGTATCCGTGTTTTATTGCAAAAAACCGAAAATTATTACATGCAGGATAACTCAAAGCACATGCACAAGGTTACTGCAGATTTGTACTTCATTATCGACGAAAAACAAAATACGATTGAACTCACCGATAAAGGGATAGACCTGCTTTCGCAGAGCAACGAAGACGGGAATTTCTTCGTGCTGCCCGACATAGGCTCCGAAATTGCCAATATAGAACGCATGGGTCTGAGCGACAACGAAAAGCTTGAGCGTAAAGATGCATTGGTTCGTGATTATGCAGTAAAATCCGAGAGGGTACATACCGTAAATCAGCTTTTGAAAGCCTACACCCTTTTCGAAAAAGATGTGGAATATGTGGTTATCGACAATAAGGTGAAAATTGTTGATGAACAAACCGGTCGTATCATGGAAGGCCGCCGTTATTCCGATGGTTTACATCAGGCCATTGAAGCAAAGGAAAGTGTTAAAGTGGAAGCAGCCACACAAACCTATGCCACCATTACCCTGCAGAATTACTTCAGGATGTACAACAAACTGGCGGGGATGACCGGGACTGCCGAAACGGAGGCCGGTGAGTTCTGGGATATTTACAAACTCGATGTGGTTGTAATCCCAACCAATAAACCCATCACGCGTAAGGATTATGAGGATTTGGTGTATAAAACCAAACGCGAAAAATACAACGCTGTAATTGCCGAAATTGTCGAACTTACCAATGCAGGGCGTCCTGTTCTTGTGGGTACTACATCGGTCGAAATATCCGAATTGCTGTCAAGAATGCTTAAAATTAAGGGTATAAACCACAATGTACTGAACGCCAAACTGCATAAGAAAGAAGCCGACATTGTGGCCGAAGCCGGTCGCAGTAAAACGGTTACCATTGCTACCAACATGGCCGGCCGTGGTACCGACATCAAGCTGAGCAAAGAAGTGAAAGATGCAGGCGGTCTTGCCATTATCGGTACTGAACGGCATGAATCGCGCCGTGTCGACCGCCAGTTACGCGGTCGTGCCGGACGTCAGGGCGACCCGGGCTCGTCGCAATTCTTTGTTTCGCTCGAAGACGACCTGATGCGTATTTTTGGTTCTGAGCGTATTGCCGGACTGATGGACCGCATGGGTCTTAAGGAAGGCGAGGTAATTCAGCATTCGATGATTTCGAAGTCCATCGAACGGGCACAGAAAAAAGTGGAAGAAAACAACTTCGGCATTCGTAAAAGACTGCTTGAGTATGACGACGTAATGAACGCACAGCGTACGGTGATTTACAAAAAACGCCGCAACGCCCTCGATGGAGAGCGCTTAAGCGTAGACGTTTCAAATATGATGTACGACCTCTGCCTCAGTCTCGCCGAAAACTATCACGACAGCCGCGATTTCGAGTCGTTCAATTTTGAACTGATAAGATTCCTTTCGGTAGAATCACCGGTAAGTGAACAGGAATTCAATAATATCAGTACAGCCAACCTGACAGAAAAACTCTTCCAGAAAGTTATCGAAACCAATAAGCGCAAATCGAAAACGATTGCTGAACAAGCCAATCCGGTAATTAAAAGTGTATTCGAAAATCAGGGCGACCGCTATCACAACATCATTGTTCCGGTTACCGATGGCCTTCATACTTACAAGGTGATTGTAAATTTAGAAAAGGCATATAAAACCGAAGGCCGCGAAATTGTTACTGCCTACGAAAAAACAGTTGTACTCAGCACCATCGACGATACGTGGAAAGAGCATCTGCGTGAGATGGACGAACTGCGTCAGTCGGTTCAGGCAGCTTCTTACGAACAGAAAGACCCGCTTCTTATTTACAAGCTGGAATCGTTTAATTTATTTAAAACCTTACTCGATAAGGTGAACAAAACGGTGATGAGCACACTTATGAAAGGGCATATTCCCATTCAACAGGGCGACGAAGTGGCCGAAGCAAGACAGCAGCGAAAACTAGACACGAGCCGCATGACTACAGGAAGATCTGAACAGGGATACAACGACCCAAGTCAGGGAAAGCCTTCGAATCAGCCTGTAAAGGTTGAAAAGAAAGTAGGCAGAAACGACCCCTGTCCCTGTGGTAGTGGGAAGAAATTTAAGCATTGTCATGGTGCCGGAACCATTTAATTTTTTCAGGCATGCGAATTGCAAATGATGTAAACCGAATTTTTAACTAATACCTTGCCGGTTATGAAAAAACCAATTTTCACAATTATGCTACTTGCAGCATTCATCGCGGGCTTTGCACAAACAAAAGTAAACGATTCGGCCGTAAACTATATCGACACCAGCCGCATTGTTATTCCCCTGAAAATTGGAATTGATTCGGTGGCTGCTATTGCTGATACAAGCAGCACTCTGGTAGTTGCCGAGGATCAGGAAGCATTTCTGGCCTACAACGACGGTATTGAACTGCTTAGAAACGGTGACCTGAACAATGCCATTTATAAATTTTCGCTGGCGATAAGTTTAAATACCGGTTTTGAGAAAGCCTATTTCAACAGGGCGAATGCTTATTTGCAGCAACAAGACCTTGCAAGGGCATTCAATGACTTTGATTCGTGCCGGATACTTAACCCCGAAAATAAGGCTGTATACTACTATCTGGGATACATCAGTTTTTATCAGCGCAACCACGATAAAGCCGCTGAATTCTTTAATACGGCAGTTTCGAAAGGCTATGCCGATGCGAATTTATATTACCTCCAGGGAATCATCAGATTTTCGAAAAAAGACTACCCTGCTGCAATCGAAAGTTTCACAAGCTCCATATCGCTCGACGGCAATAATTATCTCGCCTATCACGACCGTGGTTCGGCCTATCGTTTGTCGGACAAGAAAGCAGAAGCCATCAGCGACTATACAAAAACGATTGAACTAAACCCCAAAGCCCATCAGGCATACAACAACAGGGGTTCGGTATACCGCGCCCAAAAAGACTACACAAAAGCCATTGCCGATTACGATAAGGCAATCCAACTGAAACCCGATTATTACATTGCACTCAACAACCGGGGAATAACAAAATACGAAAATGGCAGGTATAAAGAAGCTATCGAAGATTTCGATGATGCCACGCGCGCTAAAAAAGACTATGCCTATGCTTACAACAATAAAGGGCTTGCCTTATATAAACTGAATAAGTTTGAAGATGCTGTTGAAGCCTACACCAAGGCCATTCAATATAACGAGAGCTACGGATACGCGTACCTGCACCGCGGCAGTGCCCTCGAAATGCTTCGTAAGTTTAACGAAGCCTGCGCTGACTGGAAAAAAGCATTCGACCTGGGAGTTGAGGAAGCCAGAGAATATATCGGTATTTGTAACGAATAACTGAAATTGCTATGAAAATGAAATTTTTGTTTGTTCTCGCTTTGCTGATATCAGCAACACAGTTGTTTTCGCAGGAAAATGTGAAAATCAATAAAGACGAATTTAAAAGTGGTAAGGAAGGCTTTAAAGAAGCCTGGAATGCCATTACCGATGCCGATAAAATGTATGAAATCGGCCAAGGAGGTTATCGCAATGCGTTATACTTGTATTTATTTGCATATCAGTACAATAAAAAGAATGCAGAACTGAATTATAAAATTGGCGTGTGCTATTTGAATTCTATCGAAAAGACCAAAGCTGTGGAGCACTTTTCGGATGCATATATCCTCAAACCCAATGTAGCCGGCGATATTGAATATTTTTTAGGCAGGGCATACCATCTCAGCTATCAGTTCGATACTGCAATTTATTATCTGGAACGCTATAAGAAAAAAGCGCTGGCTGCAAAAATTGACATTTCCAATAAAGATATCGATAAGAGAATTGATGAATGCAGGTGGGCAAAAAAATATGTAGCCAGTCCAGTGCGTGTTTTTATCGACAACCTCGGGACAAGTGTTAATTCGGCATATCCCGATTATGCCCCCGTTATTACTGCCGATGAGGCTACCATGGTGTTCTGCTCACGTCGCCCCGGAGGGGTAGGCGACGAAGTTGACCCCAACGACCTCCAGTATTATGAGGACTTGTATATCTCGTATTTTGAGAAGAAAAAAGGATGGACCCCCGCTGTAAACATGAAAGAACTGAATACCGAGTTTCATGATGCATCGGTAGGTATTTCTCCCGATGGTCAGCTTTTGTTCACTTACAAGGGTGTACCCGATGGCACCCTTTTCGAAAGCAAGTTGGTTGGAACCAACTGGGGCAAACCTAAAGAACTCAGTAAAACCATTAATACAAAATACGACGAATCGGATGCCAGCCTCACACACGATGGAAAAAGACTGTACTTTGTGAGCAACCGCACCGAAGACGGATATAAATTCCCAACATTCGGAAATAAAGATATTTTTTATTGCGAACGCGATAAAAAAGGGAACTGGATGGAACCCAAAAATATCGGAGGAGTGCTCAATACAAAATATGATGAACGCGGAGCCTTTATGCACCCCGATGGCCGAACCATGTATTTTAGCTCGCAGGGACACGAAAGTATGGGTGGCTTCGATATTTTTTATTCCGAAAAAGACAGCCTTGGCAACTGGGGTAAACCTGTCAATCTTGGCTACCCGGTAAACACCCCGGACGATGATGTGTTTTTTGTGGCCGCCGGTAATGCCCGATATGGATATTACAGTAGTGCCCGCGAAGGCGGTTACGGGTATCAGGATATTTACAAAATTACATTTCTTGGTCCCGAAAAGCTGATGGTATGCGGTTCGGAAGACAACCTGCTGGCCGGCAGCGAAGTGACTATTGAACAAAAAGTTGAAGTGAGTCAGACGGTTCAGGTCCGCAAGGTGAGGCTGACAATTCTCAAAGGAACCATCACCGATTACATTTCGGGGGAACCTGTTGAAGCTGAAATTGAAATTATCGACAACGAAAAGAACGAAACCATCTCGGTGATGAATTCTAACAGCGCCACCGGAAAATATCTGGTCAGCCTGCCATCAGGTAAAAACTACGGCATTGCGGTTAAGGCACCCGAATATCTGTTCTACAGCGAAAATTTCGACATACCCGAAGCACAGGACTATCAGGAGGTAACGAAAGATATTGTATTGAGTAAGGTAGCCGTTGGGTCGAAAATTATCCTGAAAAATATCTTCTTCGATTATGACAAAGCCACCATCAGACCTGAGTCAGAAAACGAGCTCACCCGTCTGGTCACCCTGCTGAATGCTTATCCCAAAATGACCATCGAAATTGGTGGACACACCGACAATCACGGCAGTCTGCAATATAACACCAAACTATCGAACGACAGGGCAAAGGCTGTTGTCGATTATCTCGTAAGCAAGGGAATTGCAGCATCGCGTTTACAATACAAAGGTTATGCGTTTAACGAACCCATTGCCACCAACGATACCGATGAAGGCCGTCAGCAAAACCGCAGGGTTGAATTCAAAGTTATCTCAATAAAATAATCAGATATGTTCCGTAAAATCCTTCCTTTTGTAATATTGATTTGCCTGACATTTTCGGGTTGGGCACAAAAAGACGTAAAGTTTAAAGCAAACAATTTCTCGAGAAACCCCAAGGGATTCCAAACAGCGGTAAATAACATCAAAGCCGGAGATAATCTCGTAAATGAAAAACGAAATTTCAGGGATGCACTCGACTATTATCTGCAGGCCAACGACTTTAATCCCGATAATGCAGAACTGAATTTCAAAATCGGCGTGTGCTATTATCATTCCGAAAAAAAGCATTTGTGTCTCCCCTATCTCGAAAAAGCTTATCTGCTCGACCCCAAAGCCCATAAAGACATTTGCTATTATCTGGCCCTGGGATATCAGATAAATTACAACTTCGACAAAGCCATTTCGTTTTTCGAAATTTATAAAAACAGCCGCGGTGTAAATTCCGATTACCTTAAAGCAACACCCCGAAAAATAGAAGAGTGCCGCAATGCGAAACAAATTATGCAGGACACCCTGTTTGTTGATATCATCAACCTGGGACCATCAATCAACAGCGAGTACCCCGAATACAATCCGCTGATTACTGCCGATGGTGAGGAATTAATATTCATCAGCCGGCGCAAAGGTACCACAGGAAACAAAACCGATTTTAACGATGGCCTTTTTAACGAAGATGTATATATTTCTGATTTAACAGATGGCCGTTGGGAAGAAGCTAAGAACATCGGCAAACCCATTAATACCACCAAACACGATGCGGTTTTAGGAATTTCACCCGATGGACAGCAACTGCTGGTCTATCTCGACATCAACGAAGGAGATATAGGAGTCTCTATGCTGAAAGGATCCCGTTGGACCAAGCCCGAAGCCTTAGGCCCAAATATCAATTCTCAGTATCACGAGTCGAAAGCATGTTGGTCACCCGATGGTAAATGCCTTTACTTCATCAGCAATAACCCACGAAATTCGATGGGCGGTCGCGATATTTTTGTATCGAAACTCGAAAAAGACGGCACCTGGGGACCCGCTGAAAGCATCGGAAAAACCATCAACACCAAATATAACGAAGAAGGCGTGTTTATGCATCCCGATGGCAGAACCCTGTATTTCAGCTCCGAAGGGCACAATTCGATGGGTGGATACGACATATTCAAATCGGTGAAAGACAGTACAGGCAATTGGACAGAACCGGTGAATGTAGGCTACCCGGTAAATACTCCCGGCGACGATGTGTTTTACACTGTTTCGGCAAGTGGAAAGAAAGCCTATTTTGCCTCCTACCGCGAAGATGGTTTTGGACTGTACGACATTTACGAAATCCGGTTTAAAGAAAAGAAGACCAACGACACGACACCTGTGGTTACCGACAAGGTGCTGGTTACTATTTTGAAAGGTACGGTAAAAGACTCGAAAACCCATGTGCCGGTAGAAGCAAAAATCGAAATTATCGACAACGAAAAGAACGAAGTGGTGGCTACCTTCACCTCGAACAGTGCCACGGGCAAATATCTGGTTTCGCTGCCGTCGGGACGTAACTATGGGATAAACGTCAGTCACGAAGCCTACCTGTTTCATTCCGAAAACTTCATCATCGCCGATACAGCCGATTATCAGGAGATTGTAAAAGACATCTATCTGCAAAAAATCGAAGTGGGAACCAAAGTGGTGTTGCGAAATATATTCTTCGATTACAACAAGGCCACATTACGAAGCGAATCGACTGCCGAACTTGACAAGCTGATTGGTGTATTGCAAAAAGAGCCCCTTTTGCGCATCGAAATTTCGGGGCATACCGACAACAAAGGCGGCATGGAATATAATGTAAAATTGTCGGAAGAGCGCGCCAAAGCGGTGGTTGATTACCTGATTTCGAAGGGTATCGACAAAAGCCGACTCGAATATAAAGGATATGCCTACGAACAACCCATAGCCACCAACGACACCGAAGAAGGCAGGCAACTGAACCGGCGCGTTGAATTCAAGGTGCTTAGCAGGTAATATCTGTGGGAATAAATGTTAAACTTTGTTAAACATGAAGTCGTCGGGTAGCCCCCGACGATTTTTTGTGTATTTTGCACAAAATTATTCGAATGCGCTCGCTCCACGTAGGTATCGAAAATCTTAAAATCGCCATCATTTCGATGCGTTCGAATGTGCTCCGCACTGTGCTTACAGTGCTGATTATTGCCATTGGTATCATGGCGCTGGTTGGCATTCTCACCGCTGTCGATGCCATTAAGAACACCATCAGCAGCCAGTTCACCAGCATGGGAGCCAGCACTTTTACGATTATCAAGAAAAGGCCTGAAGCCCAGGGCGGCGACAGCGAATTCAGGGAAACAGCCGTCAGGGATATTACCTACGATGATGCCCGAAGTTTTAAAGATGCCTATAAATTTCCGGCCCGTGTTTCAATCTTCTGCGATGCCAGTTGGTCGGCTACCGTGAAATCAGAAACAGAAAAGACAAATCCGAACATAGAAGTTACCGGTGCCGACGAAGAGTTCTTTCAGAATTCGGGCTATGAAATTGGTCTGGGAAGAAATTTCACTTCGTCGGAGGTCTATAGTGGTTCCCACGTAGTAATACTGGGTAGTTCACTGGCCAAAACCCTGTTCAAAAACAATGAGTCTCCTCTCGAGAAGACGGTGAATGTTGGAAGCGGGAAATATCTCGTTATTGGTGTTACCAAAGAAAAAGGCACGAGTTTCGGAGGTGGTGGCGACAACTTTTGTGTACTGCCACTCAACAACGTAAGGCAATATTTCTCGAGCTATCCGCTTTCGTACAAAATCAGTATTCAACCCAACGACCCGGCCAAACTGGAACAGGCCAAAAGCGAAGCTGAGGGACTTTTCAGGAGTATCCGGAAACTGACGGTATATGACGACAACGATTTCACCATCCGTAAAAGCGACAGTCTGGCCAACATGCTGATAGAAAACATATCGGTAGTAACCATCGGGGCAACCATTATTGGACTGATTACCCTGCTGGGTGCCAGTATTGGACTGATGAATATTATGCTGGTTTCGGTAAGTGAGAGAACCCGTGAAATCGGAATCCGCAAGGCCATAGGGGCTCCATCGAAAGTTATCAAACAACAATTTCTTTTCGAATCGATAGTAATCGGACAATTGGGCGGGTTGCTCGGAATTGTTCTGGGAATTCTGGCCGGGAACCTTGTATCGACGGCTACCGGTGGAAGCTTTATTATTCCCTGGGCATGGATATTTCTCGGGGTGGCGCTTTGCTTTTTAGTAGGTGTTATTTCGGGTTATGTACCGGCCGTGAAAGCTTCAAGGCTCGACCCGATACTTGCTTTACATCACGAATAATACTTCTCCCCTTTTACACAATTTTTCGGCATCAATATTGTTAATCTTTGCGTATTCAATTTCAAATACTACTTTTGTCGAACTAAATTTGTTGATTATGTTTTTAGAAGGAATTATAGCTATTTCGGGTCAGCCGGGGCTATACAAAAAAGTTTCTCAGGCGAAGAATAGTATCATAGTAGAATCGATCGAAACAGGCAAACGCATGCCCGCTTTTTCGGCATCCAAACTATCATCGCTGCAGGATGTGGCAATCTATACCGACGATAAAGAAAAACCCCTTGCCGATGTGTTGTCGGCTGCTTTCGAAAAAGCTTCGGGCTTCGCAGAACTCACCCACAAATCGTCAGAACGTGAACTGCTCTCATGGTTCGAAGAAATTCTACCTGAATATGACCGCGAAAAAGTATATGTTTCTGATATACGCAAGGTATTGCATTGGTTCAATATTCTGGCTAAAGCCAATATCCTCACCAGCGAAAGCATCGAAGCCTACCGCAAAGAACTTGAGGAAAGCGAAAAACAGGAGGGCGCTGAATAAGCCCTGAGTAAAACGGGGTTGCCTTAAAATCAGTTTTTTTCTATAATTTAATGCATATTGCTATTGTACAGATGTTTTTATACCTTTGTATAAACACATTGAAATTTTGATTATGCAATTATTCATTAAAAACATTCTCAGGCAAATCCTTGTGACAACCTTTTTGCTGTGTCTTGCGCTGGCAGTATTTTCACAGACAATACAGTTAAGTATCGGTACGGGTTTTACCAACCGTACGATTAATGCCGGTGATTCTATTTCGATATGGTGGAATGTTGAGGGGGCAAAGAAATTTTATTGCAACGAGCTGGGTTCAGCCGAACTGCCCATGGAAGGCAGTATTTTCGTCAGCCCAACACAAAGTACGACCTATATTTTTGTGGCCGAAAAAGGCAAGTCGCAGGAAAAAAAACGTATCACTATCGAGGTGGTTCAGCCTAAAATTATCAGTTTCAATGCACCGGAAAAAATAAACGATGAAGGAACTTATTCTATAAACTGGTCAGCCGAAAACTGCAGCTATGTTAAAATCAACGGGGTTGATGCCGAATTTCCGCCTGAGGGAAAATTCATGTTGCAATCGGCAAAAGATACCACAATCAGCATTATAGCTTACAACAATGCAGGCTATTCCGACCGTGTTTCGAAACGTATCCGCGTTAGCTATGTCGAAAACCTCAGCTATCCTGCTAAAGTAAAAATTGGCAGTTCAGCTTTGATATCCTGGAAATATAAAAATACCGATTTTGTGAAAATCGATGGAATTGCCGACAGCCTTCCGGCCATTGGCGAAATATGGGTAAGTATGGAGTCATCAAAAACGTTTAAGATCAGTGCCTACCGAAGCAACAACAGTATCGACATAGAAACGTTTTCGATTGAAGCATACCGTTCGAAAATCAAATTTTTCAACGGCAATACCCGGGTTTTCGCAGGCGATGAAGTTGTTATGACCTGGGAAGTCGAAGATGCCGATTCGGTGAAGATTTCTTGTTCACGTGAAACTCAAAAACTAAAAGGTAGTTTTTCGATTAAACCCGAAGCCGATACCGAAATCGTGCTATACTCCTATCTGAATGGTGTGGAGGACAGCCGAAGCCTGAAAATCGAAATCATTAAACGTAAGCTGATTTCGGGAGAGGTCAATTACACACAACTGGCTAAAGGCATTCGCCTTGATTACGAAATTTTTGCTGTTGACCTGAGTGAATATCCCGATATAGTGCATTTGTATGTGATGGTGGTTGATACCAACGGTAACTTTGTGCACGGACTGGCTCCTCCCACAATTACAGAGAAAGATGCCGGCAAGTATTTTATTGGTTTAACCGAAACCTATACCGACGGTGGCCGAAACAAGGTGAACGATTTCAGGGTTACCGAAGTGAGAAAGAGCAACGACAGGCCACGCAACATTTCGATGGTACTCGATTATAGCGGCAGTATGGAAAGCAGCATTGGTGAACTCGAAAAAGCGGCAGTTTCCTTCATCGAAAACAAACGAAGTATTGATTCGCTCAGCATTGTTAAGTTCGACGACCGGGTGTTTACAGAATGCCCACCGACACTCGACAAATCGGACATCTCAAAACAGGTGCAGTTCGACGGTCTGAAGCGTTATGGAGGCGGAACAGCACTTTATGCTGCTATGGGCGACGGAATTTATTCGGTAATGGAATCGGGCAATATCAAAGAAATCATTGTTTTCACCGATGGTTACGAAAATTCATCAGGTTACTATATGGGGTCGAAGACAGTAAGTGCACAACAGGTTGCCAACCTGGCCCGTGAAACAGGCGCACGTATCCATGTAATTACATTTGGTGAAGGAGTCAATGGTGAGCTGTTAAAGCTAATGGCCGATTACACCGGTGGCAACTATTACAATGTTAACAGCAGCAGCGAAATAAACGGGGTTTGGGCAGAGCTGCCCTTCCTGAGTGCAAACTACTATATTGTGAGTTTCCGAACCGCGAAAATCGACAAACTCAATGGGGTAAAATTACTATATAACACCAACACAGGGACAAATTTTGTAGTTGGTGAAAAACTTTACATGAACGACACGCTGAACTTTTTTACTTACGAAGGCGATACATCATCATATTGGATGAAACATTCCAACGCATTTAAAGGAATGAGTCCGGTTACTACACCCCAGATGGTGGCCCTTTACGATTTTAACGGAGCCATTCTCGACACATCCTATTTCGAAAAGATTGACAATATTGTAAAGATAATGAACGCCCAACCCGGCTACAAATTGGTTTTATTCGGGCATACCGATCTGATTGATAGCGACGAATACAACCTGAAACTTTCGGAACGGCGTTGCAAATCGATTGAGAAGTTTTTAACCGAAAGGGGTATCGACAAAAACCGCATCATCATGGTGCCATTGGGCAAACGTTACCCGGTTTGGGAAGTCGAGGACCAGAAATGGAAAGCCAACGAAAACAGACGTGTTGAAGTAATGCTGGTGGAATAGCAAACATTCTTCAGGCATTTATATCTTCTACACCAATCTTAAACCTGAGATTGCCTGTCCTGATTTTATTCATGGGCATCCAAAAACTCATCGGAATCTTCGTAGGCTTCTTTTTTACGTCCAAGAATTGGCAATATTTTACCGGCAACAAAACCTGTCCCGAAGGCAAGCACCAGTGTTATAAGCATACCCAGCAGGTGTGCAGGCATATTGATTCCGTGAACAATGGGTAAGGCAATTAAACCACCGAGAATACCGGGTATTCCATGCAGGTTGGTTACACCGCATGTATCAATCATTTTCATCCATTTTTGTTGCCGCGCCTGGATTACAGCAAAACCAAAGGTAGATATACCACCAGCCAGAATTCCGGTTACCGCAGCCATGGTATGCGATGAAAGTGCGCATGTCGATCCGATGGCTACTCCACCAGCCAGGGCTGCATTGGCAATATCGGCAATACTTATTTTTTTACGTAGGGACACCGAGAATATATAGGTCGTGAGAGTTGATCCACACAAAGCCAGAATGACATTCACCACAGTATGCGGCATTTGCTCAGGGCTAACCAGGGCAGCGCAAAAGCTTGGCCAGAAAACCCAAAGCATCATACTACCCAGCATAGAATACCTGTCGCTCGTGGCATCGGCTTCAATTGTTTTCTCAAATTCCTGTCTTGTGGTCATCGTAAAAGCCACACCAAGCCCGAATAGTGCCCCAAAAGCATGTATTACGATTGAACCGCCGGTATCGACAACACCTCCAACTTCAACAAGCCCCAACCCACCATCGAGCACAATCCATTCGTTGAACATGTAGCAGGGCACAAACAGCAAACCCAGCAAAATATATTGAGGCATCTTAAGCCGCCCAAGCACAGCCCCTGCTGTAATTAACAAACTCGCAGCGGCAAATTCGGCAAGAATCAGGGCCTTAATCTCATCGCCACCCTCACCAAAAACACCCGTGCTTTTTATCAGCATGTATGTAGGCAACGATATGCTGACCAGCAGAAATGTTGCGGTGAGTGCCGACCGGCCATATTTACGCACAAACACCATTAAGAAACCAAAGCCGACAAGCAGCATGACCATGATATGGATTGCCCTGTCGTATTGCTGGCCCTGAATCATATAGGTGAAATTATTTACCTCGCCGGCCTGGGCAAACAGGTCTGAATTGGTTGCAAATAGCAGCAAGGCTGCCAACAACAGTTTACATAGATTTTTAGAATTTTTCTTATAGGTCAAATGAAATTAGTCTACGATGTTAGCATTTTATCGAAAAATAAAACATGTTGTTAAAAAGGTGGATTTCAGCCAAATCCTATTTGCGGGCAATAAACATCTTTTCGTTCACGTCAATTCTGAAATAATCCATCTCATCGGTAGAATAAAACCGGAGCGGATCGAATTCTTCCACAACGAACCCGGCCATGCGCAAACGGTCGGGGTAATCGCGGCCATGCCAACGCACATGATCATACTGACCAAACACCTTCTCCCGCTCGGCGGGCGATGTTATGCTAAAGTCTTCGTAAGTTGTTTCGAGATTAGGGTTTATTGGTACCTGCATCACCGCCCAGCCCCCGGGTATCAGTATACGGTACAGTTCCTTCATGGCAGTAATATCGTTTTCAACATGTTCGAGCACATGATTACATAAAATCACATCATACGAATTGTCGGGTAAAGGAATGTGCATCACATCGAAATGTAAATCGGCGATGGGTGATTTCAGGTCTGCGGTTACGTAAGATGCTCCATGCGTTTTTTTGAGTATCCGCCGTAACGATTGTTCGGGGGCAATATGTAGTATTCTTGTTTCGGATTGCAGCAATTGTGTGTGCCGGCTGATATACAGCCACAACATACGATGCCGTTCGAGCGACAGGCATTTCGGACACAGGCGGTTTTCGGCACCCTGGTTCCCGTAGGGTAGCATCTTACGAAAACTTCCTCCACAAATAGGGCATGCATGCTTATTACCCCTGTAAAACAACGAAATAATTCCGGCAAAAGCATACGAAAACCTGATGAGCACCGGGCGGGGTATGTTCCTGACCAAAAACCTGATAAACCTCCTCATGAATAATAAATTTTCGTTTTGTTCATTTGCTGCAATGATAAGTTTTTCCCGGCATTTTCCGATATCTCTACACCAATAAATCGAGTAACTCAACCCCATCGGGATTTATTCTGAGTATTTTCTGCTCGAAAACATACCAAATATATCCTGTGCAACGCTGATAACCCATAGTATTCATCAAGTCAAGGTAATCCCTTATTTGTTTTTCGTAACGGCTGTCGTTTCGCTGCCCGAATTTATAATCAACCACCTGATAGCTTTCGCCGAAACGCATCACCCTGTCGGGCTTGTGCAAGCTGCCATCGGGCGACACAATCCAAGTTTCGTTGTGCAATTCATCAAAGCCGTCAAACCAGGCCTGCACCTCGCGGTGTTGCACAGCCTTTTGTACTTCGTTAAGAAGTTCAGTGGTTTTTTCGGCAGATAAATTCAGGTCGGCAGCCACCTGAGCAACAGCTTTGCCAATGTCGGAAACATGTTTCACCTTTTCGAAAATGGCGTGATACATCAAACCACGGGCAATATCACCATTTTCGGCCAGCCGTGCAAATCCCGCTTTGAGTCTGGCCTGCCGGGTATTTAGATTAACGTGATGGCTGACTGAAATCGATACGCTTTCAGACTTTTTGCTATACACGGGCAAACTACCCATTTCGAAAACTTGGTTTTCGCTATCGAAAAAAGCATTCAGGGCAGTGCAATTTGCTTCGTCAACAAGCGTTTCGTCACCAACTGCCTTGTGCAGGTAACTTTGCATGCTGCCTTCGGCCTTCTCCAAAGGACAATACACAAACAGGGCATCTTTCGCCCGTGTGAAAGCCACATAAAGCATATTCAGGTTGTCCTGATAGGAGTTCAGCTTTTCGATATAGTATTCCTTGAAGAATAACGAATTGGCCATGCTTTCTTTCATGTACTTCACCGGCAGGTAAGGTATTTCGTCGAACGGAGTTCCCCCGGTATTACACCACATGATCGGGTTCTTGGCCGGTTCTAAATCCAAATCACAGAGAGGAAAGAACACCACCGGGAAACCAAGCCCTTTGGCCTGATGTATGGTAAGTACCCTTACGGCATCGCGGTTTTCGGGTATTTGCAGCGAGCGCTTCACCCCTTCGCTATTCCACCAATCTACAAAAGCATACAATCCCAGACCCCGCGACATCGAAAATTCGGTAAGCAGTTGCAGAAAAGCATCGAGGAATGGTGTGGTGGCAGGATTTCGGTTAAGGCCTGCAGTCTCGATAATCAATTCGGCAAGGCCCACCATATCACCAAAATCTTTGCGCTGCAATATTTCGATAAGAGCATCGGGAAGCGCAGCCAACAGTTTTTCTACATTATCGCTAACCGTGATATGGTTAAAACAATCGTTGTCGTGCGCAATGTGCAGCCTATAGTTGATAACCGCCGTGTAGAGAGCCGGAAGATTATCGGGTTGTACCAGATAGCGCATCAGTCCGGTGATAATAATAATAGACGGGTTGGCCGCCAGCATCAGCGATTCGGTGGAAACCACCTGATATCTGGCATGGGGGGACTCCGTTTCGCTATTCTGATACCCGAGCAAAAAGGTAGTAATTTTCGAAGCATCGGCATGAACTCGAACCAGAATGGCAATATCGCCGGGGGCATAGCCTGCAGCAAGTACTTGTTCGATTTCTTCGGCCAGTCGCATCATTGCTGCGAGCTTCCACACATCGTCCTTTTTACCCTTCTCAACAAAATAAATTCTGACCAAACCATCGCCACCCGATTTAGGCAACTGTATCACATCATGATAGTTATGGGTCAGTGTGGTACTTAGATTGGGTTCGATCGGTTCCATCAGATTACCTGCCTGCTGATTGAAGTAATCCTGCAACATCGAAGGAATAAGCCTGAAGATACTGTTATTGAAACAAACGATGTTGCTGCGGCTGCGCCAGTTTTCGTCGAGAACGAAGCGCTTCACTGGCAACTGCTTGTCGATATCATAGGCCAGAAGGCGCCAGTTACCGTTTCGCCACCTGAAAATCGATTGTTTCACATCGCCCACCACCATGCCAAAATTATCGCCATAGGCTATGGTTTCACGCAATAAGGGCAAAAATGCCTCCCATTGTTTTTCGCTGGTATCCTGAAATTCATCAATAAGGTAATGCTTCAGCATCAATCCGGCCTTCTCGAAAATAAACGGGGTATCGTTAGCCTCGGCCAGCTCCGACAGAAACAGGGGGGTGTCACCAATAAAAAACCTGTCGTTTTCGTTCATATATTCGGCCATACGCCTGCGTCCGTCAACAATCAATCCCAGCAGGTAAGCCTGATTTTTTATCAGGCGGCACGAGTTGTACTCGCGGATATTGGTTTGATACCAGTCTAGGTAACGTACCAACACGGCATTCATGGCCTGAAATATGGCATTGGCATCGCGGTGCGAAAGAATGGAACTGTGCAATAGTTTCTCTTTGTTGTCTCGTGCACTAAGCATCCGGACACCGGGATCAACCATTTCCTTTTTCAGTTTCATCAGCGATGCCACCGGTCCGCTTCCTTTCGAGAAAAAATCGTCGATGCTCAGTCCATATTGTTGCATAATGGCAATAGCATCAGAATACACCGAATTCCGGAATGTTTCGTGAGTTGCAAGTAAGATATCCACCTTCGTAATCAGCCTGTGCACCGCCTCCCGGTCGAGCCGTTGCAGCTGATACTGCCTTTCGATATATGCAAATTTCTCCTTAAACAGTTCGCTGTAAAGAATTTTTAATTCCTCTCTGATATCCCAGCGACCTGATTCCTGAAGCTTGAGACTTACCGCATTCATCACCCAGAACAAGAGTTCATCGTCGCGGGCCGTATCGTCGAGCAGTTTATCGACCACATCGCTTACTACGGCACTGTTATCGAGTTCCAGGTCGTAATTGGCATTCAGGTGCAGTTCACGCATAAAACTCCTCAGAATTCTCTGAAAAAAACTATCGATGGTCATATACGAAAACCGTCCGTAGTCGTGCAACAGCAAAGCCAGTGCAACAGCAGCGGCTTTACGGATTGCTTCCTCCTGCATGGTTACATCATGGTTCGATAGCAGGTAAGTCAGATAATCGGATTTTTTGCCGGATGCCAGTACGTGGAGTTCGCTTACGAGGCGCTCCTTCATTTCTTCACTGGCCTTGTTGGTAAAAGTTACCGCCAGAATGTGCCGGTAATCATGCGGATTGCTTACCAGCAGCGAAAGGCATTCTGCAGTTAGCCGGAATGTTTTTCCGGCACCTGCCGAGGCCGAGTACACCCGAACACCCTGCATGCTCAGAAACTCACGTTAACCGATGTCGATTCGCATTGAAGCACAGTTACCGTAACAGAATTCTCGTCGGTGAGGTTTATGAATTTAACGGTATAATCACCTACCGGCTTCGTCAGGCAATTTTCGGTATTATCGGCCATCGTAAAAACTCTCACATCATTCACGTACACTTCAGTTACTTTACCGGAATAGTTTTTAACACAAATTTCACCGGTGTTGTTTAGCTCGCATGGCTCCTTCACACCGCATGAAGCAAAGTACACTAAACATGTTAACACTGTTATTATCAATGCTTTGTTCATATTTTCTTTTTTCCAAAGATACAAACTTTGACTTGATTTGAACAAAAAATGTTTATAATTGTTCCGAAATTACAAAACATGAATCTATGAAGAACATTTTGTTTGGGATTCTTGCGGCCGCAGTATTACTGGTTTCGTGCGATCCCGAAGAACCCGAAGACAATAAAAACCCGATTGTTTTCAACACAACCGAAATTGCGAATGGTAGTTTCGAAAATTGGGAAATGAAAACCCAAAACGAAGCACAGTTTGAGTCGCCTTCAGGTAATTACTGGGCAAGCCTCAACAATTTATCATTTATTCAGGCTCCTCTGGTGCTTACAAAAACCGAAGAAGGATATCTGGGAACCAATGCAGTGCATCTCGAAGCCAGGGCATGGACCGAAGAATGGACATTGCCCGGAATTTTGGTTGCCGGTGATTTCGACTCTGGCAAACCCATCGGTGAAAATCTGGTGCATGGGAAACCCATCACCGTTTCGCCGTCGTCACTGAGTTTTTATTACCGTTATCTACCAGCCGACAATGATACAGCCGTTGTGTACACAAGTCTGACCCGTTGGAATACAGAGACACAGTCGCGCGATACCGTAGCCGAATCTTCTACAACAATAACAGGGACTACCGAAGTATTTACTCTTATGGTACTTCCTTATGATTATCGTTCGGATGCAAGAAATCAGGATACGATTAATATTATTTTCTTAACCAGTATTTCGGGTCAAAACATGAAAGCCCATGCGGGCAGTATCATGGAAATCGACGATGTTAAGCTGATTATGCCACGGCGATGAAATGGCTGTTAACACTGTTGATTTTCCTAATTACGACACAAATTTCGTTTTCGCAGGTTACGCTGTTTGCAGGCATTACCTATGGTGGAGCAATACCCGATACATCAGTTTCTAATTCAACCGGTTCCCCGGGAATCGGGTTCAACACGGGGCTCGCATATACTTTTCGTCTAAACGAAAAGTTCACACTCCAACCCGAACTACATTATCACAGCAGGAATTTCACCTATGAATCGAGCCTGCGTAAAGATACTGTGGTTGAGGTAGAATTTGGCGGATCGACGACGCAGATTCCCACGTTTTACACCGCACGGGTTCACGGAAATACTTACACACACAATCTCGATGTTTCGGCCATGGCCACCTGGCGGATTGGCAAATATTTTTCGTTGACCGCCGGCCCGTACGGATCGTTTGCCTTTGCAGGGCGCGATGCTGTACAGGTAGTTGTTACAATTGGCGAAGGTGGTGTTGTCGACGATATTATTCAGAACGAAGAACATTGGGCGGATATCAACCGATTTGAAACCGGACTTAAACTCGGAGGAATATTTCATTTCAACGATAAGTTCTCGTTGCGAATCATCGGACTCAGGGCATTTACCCGCTTCTACCAGCAAAATTATATCAGTGGCGACAACGGCCAACCCGTCTCGTTTTATCATACCATGCTGCTGGCCGGCGTTTCGT
>Ga0116149_1002049_pt1 | contig 23029 bp, 20 predicted proteins | sample AD_UKC057_MetaG_FD_89787 | JGI IMG/M metagenome (GOLD analysis project Ga0116149, IMG submission 89787) | Active sludge microbial communities of municipal wastewater-treating anaerobic digesters from USA - AD_UKC057_MetaG | ecosystem: Engineered > Bioreactor > Anaerobic > Digestate | place: USA... | reverse complement strand
CGTGGACGCCACCGAGATCTCCCTGGTCGAGTTGGGGCGCCCCATGCCCAACACGCCCATGATCGGCGGGCTCATCCGGGCCACCGAGTGCATCTCCATGGACGCCCTCAAACTGGATATCCGCAAGAAGTTCCAGTCCAAGCTCGGCGAGAAGGTCGTGCAGGGCAACCTGCGGTCGGTCGAGCGAGCCTATGAGGAGGTACGCTGGGAATGAAGCTATACAAGTGGAAGGAAATGCCCATCGGCGGGATCGTCACCGAGCCCGGAAGCACCCACGAGTACCACACCGGCGGCTGGCGGACCTACAAGCCCCTGCTGGAGGCCGAGCGGTGCTCCAACTGCCTGACCTGCTGGATCCTCTGCCCGGACTCGGCCGTCCTGGTCGAAGACGGCAAGGTGGTCGGCTTCGACTACGAGCACTGCAAGGGCTGCGGCATCTGCGCCAAGGAGTGCCCGGCCAAGTGCCAGGCCATCCGCATGGTGCTGGACACCGGACACGCGTCGGAGGCGGCGGAATAGGCACATGGGCAAACGAATCGCACTGACAGGCAACGACGCGGGCGCCGAGGCCCTCAAGGACGCCAACCCGGACGTGGCCGCCGTCTTCCCCATCACGCCCCAGACGGAGTTGATGCACAAGTTCTGCTGCTTCGTCCACGACGGCGTGATCGACACCGAGCTGGTCCTGGTCGAGAGCGAGCACTCCGCCCAGAGCGCGTGTTTCGGCTCGGCCGCCGCGGGGGCCCGCACGGTGACGGCGACCTCCTCTCAGGGCCTGTTGCTGATGGCCGAGATCTGCGCCATCACCGCCTCGACGCGGCTGCCCATCGTGATGCCCGTGGTCAACCGGGCCATCAGCGGGCCCATCAACATCGGCTGCGACCACAGCGACTCCATGTTCTGCCGCGACGCCGGCTGGATCCAGATCTACTGCGAGAACAACCAGGAGGCCTACGACAACGTCCTCCAGGCCTTCCGCATCGCCGAGCACCGCGACGTCCTCCTGCCGGTCATGGTCTGCCTGGACGGCTTCATTATCAGCCACACCATGGAGTCCGTCGAGGTCGTCGAGAGCGACAAGGCCCGCGCGTTCGTGGGCCCCTACCAGGCGCCGATGTCCCTGCTGGACACCGCCCATCCCATTACCGTGGGCCCCTTCCACCCCAACGAGTATTGCTTCGAGTGCAAGCGCCAGCAGGTGGAGGCGATGGACCAGGCCCGCGCGGTCATCCTGGACGTCGGGCGCGAGTTCGGCGAGATGACCGGGCGGACCTACGGGCACATCGAGCCCTACCGCCTGGAGGACGCGGACGTCGCCGTGGTGGCCCTCGGATCGAGCTGCGGGACCGCCAAGGTCGCCGCCGACGCCGCCCGCCAGAAGGGCATCCGCGCCGGCGTGCTCAAGCTGAGGACCTTCCGACCCTTCCCCGGCGAGTTGATCGCCCAGGCCCTGCAGCACGTGGGCGCCGCGGCCGTGCTCGACCGCTCCATCTCGTTCGGGCTGGCCGGCGGGCCGCTCTTCCACGAGGTCCGCTCGCACCTGGGCGGGCGCGGCGAGCTTGTCAGTTGCGTCTACGGACTGGGCGGGCGGGACCTCGACGTGGAGCCCGTCCTGGACCTGTTCGAAGACCTCGATCGAATCCGCGCCGGCGGGCCGGCCGGCGAAACCTACCGGTACATCGGACTGCGGGAATAGGAGGCCGCCAGGCATGACGCTGAGCTACAAGAAGATGTCGCGAGACGGCGAGCTGTTGGCGGGCGGGCACCGCTCGTGCGCCGGCTGCACCGCCCCGGCCATCCTCCGCCAGGTTTTGCACGTATCCGGCCCGGACGTGGTGGTGGCCTTCGCCACGAGCTGCATGGAGGTGACCACGACGATCTTCCCGCACACCGCCTGGCGCGTGCCCTACGTGCACTGCGCGTTCGAGAACGCCGCCGCCACGCTGAGCGGCGTGGAGGCGGCCCACCGGGCGCTGGTGCGGCGCGGGCGCCTGAGCGCCGACAGCAAGACCCGTTTCATCGCCTTCGGGGGCGACGGCGGGACCTACGACATCGGCTTCCAGTCGTTGTCCGGAGCGATGGAGCGCGGGCACCGCATGCTCTACATCTGCTACGACAACAACGCCTACATGAACACGGGCATCCAGCGATCCAGCGCCACGCCCCGCGGGGCCAACACCTACACCAGCCCCGTCGGGCAGGCCTTCGCCGGCAAGAGACAGACCCGAAAGGACCTCACCGCCTGCATGATCGCACACGGCGTGCCCTACGTCGCGACGGCCTCCGTGTCGCACCCACGAGACTTCATGAACAAGGTGGCCCGGGCCCTGGACGTCGACGGCCCGACCTTCATCAACATCCTCCAGTCCTGCCATCGCGGCTGGCGGTGCAGGCCGGAGGACTCGATCGAGCAGGCCCGCCTGGCCGTCGAGACCCGCTTCTGGCCCCTCTACGAGGTGGACCACGGCACGTGGAAGGTCAACTACAAGCCCAAGGAGGTCGTGCCCGTCTCCCAGTGGCTCACCCAGCAGGGGCGCTTCAAGCACCTGGTCAAGAACGACCCCGAGGGCCTGCTGGACTGGCACCAGCAACGGGTGGAACAGGAGTGGGTTGCCCTGCTGGCCAAAGAGGAGCAGGGCGCTCGCTGAGCGCACGGGGGGTCGAGCCACGCGCCCTCGAGGGCGAACGCCGGGCGAGATCCGCGCGGACACGACAAGCGCACTTCGACAATGGCTTGACTCGCGCGGGTCCCAGAGCCGATACTGGTTGAACGAGGCTTTGCACGGGGTCCACGCGCCCCCGCCGGACAGACCGCCCCAGGAAGGAAAGGTCGCCCCCCCATGAATATACCCGCCGCCAACCCACAGGACCTGGATGTCGTCGTCTTCGCCGCGCCCCTGCTGGACGCGCTCGAGGAGCGCGTGCTGCTGGCCGTGGCCACGGACTACGAGCAGTACATGCTGGAACTGCTCAACCGAGCCCGGGCCAACCCGGCTGCCGAGGCCGCCCGCCTCGGCATCGACCTCAACGAAGGGCTCGCCGCCAACACGATCAGCACCGCGGCCAAGCAGCCGCTGACCATGAACCAGTTCCTGGTCGACGCCGCCCAGGGCCACAGCCTGTGGCTGCTCGTCAACGGCGTGTTCGATCACACCGGCATCAACGGCACCGACCCGGGCCAGCGCATGGCCAACGCCGGCTACGCGTTCATCCCCTCGTATTCCTGGGGAGAGAACATCGCCTACACGGCCAGCACCGTCACGCTGAACTATCTCCAGGCGGCCGAGAGCCTCCACAACAACCTCTTTGTCGACTCGGGCGTCGACGGGCGCGGCCACCGCCTGAACATGATGAACGCCAGCTTCCGCGAGGTCGGCATGGGCATCGCGGTCGGGGCGTACGATCCCCCACCCGCCGGCGGGACCGTCTACAGCTCGACCATGATGCTCACCCAGGACTTCGCCTACAGCGGATCGAGCATCTTCCTCACCGGCGTGGCCTATAGCGACGCGGTCCTGAACGACGACTTCTACACCCCCGGCGAGGGGTACAACGGCGTCACCGTCACCGCCACGCGCACCCTGGACGGCGCCGTCTTCCAGACCACCACCATCGCCACCGGAGGCTACGGCCTGGCCCTGCCGGCAGGCACGTATACCGTCACCGCCACCGGCGGCGGCCTGTCCGCGGCCATCACGTACCACAACGTCGTGGTCGGCGCGCAGAACGTCAAGGTCGACTTCACCCCCAGCCAGGGTTCCCAGACGTATCCCGTCGATCAGAACGCCCTGGAGGACGTCGCCCTGGTCCTGACCGGGACCAACAAGCAGATCATCCTGGTCGACACCACCGGCCAGGCGACGGCCATCCAGGTCAACCTGTCGGCCACCAACGGCACGCTGACGCTCTCGCGGCTGACCGGGCTGACGTTCACCGCCGGAACCGGCGCCGGCGACGCGGTGATGACCTTCAGCGGCACGCTGGCCAACGTCAACGCCGCCCTCAACGGCATGAGCTTCCGCGGCGACGCCGACTACAACGGCCCGGCCGCCCTCCAGATCGTCAGCACCGCCATCACGCCCGGGGGGACGACGCCCCTGGACGATCACACGGTCAACCTGACGGTCGTGGCGGTCAATGACGCCCCGAGCTTCACCAAGGGCCTCGACCAGAACGTGCTGGAGGACGTCGGCCTGGTGACCCTGCCCGGCTGGGCGACGAACATCAGCCCCGGCCCGGCCGACGAGGCCGCCCAGACCGTGTCCTTCGCGGTCACCACCAACAACAACGCCCTGTTCGCCGTGCGCCCGGCGATTTCCGCCGACGGCACGCTGACCTACACGCCGGCCGCCAACGCCAACGGCACGGCCACCGTCACCGTCTACGCGGTGGACAACGGCGGGGTGTTCAACGGGGGCGACAACGCCTCCGACGCCCAGACGTTCACCATCGACGTCCAGGCGGTCAACGACCCGCCGGTGAACACCGTCCCGAACGCGCAGACGGCCGGCGAGGAGGCCGCCCTGGTCTTCTCGCTGCTGACCGGCAACCGCATCAGCGTCGCCGACCTGGACGCGGGCGTCTCGCCGCTCCAGGTGACCCTGACGGCACCGAACGGCACGCTCACGCTGGGCTCTTCGACGGGCGTCATCGTCACGGGCAACGGCACGGGCACGCTCACGGTGACCGGCACCGCCGCCGCCCTCAACATCGCCCTCAACGGCTTGACCTTCCACGGCAACGCGGGTTTCACCGGGGGCACCACGCTGACGGTGGCCACCAACGACCAGGGCGCCACCGGCTCGGGCGGACCCCAGATCGACACCGACGTGATCAACATCACCGTGACGGCCGGGCGACAGCTCGCCCTGGACGGGCGCACGCCGGTGCGCTTCACCGACGCCAGCGGCGACACCATCCTGGTCTACCTGATCGGCGGGACGGGGACCCTCTTCCTGCCCCCCGGCGACCGGGGCGACATCCGCGAGATCGTCCTGTCCAACACCACCGAGCGGAGCATGCTGCTGATCAGCGGCGGCAGGACCACCGTGGGCGACATCACCGTCAACGGGCCCATGGGGACGATTTCCGCCTCCCTGACCACCCTCAGCGGAACGCTGTCGATCGGTCCCACCGCAACCACCTACGGGGCGACGACGATCATGCTGGACGTCCTGGCCGAGGCCCGGGTGGCCTCGCAGATGCCCATCGGCACGTTCATGGCCAACGCCTGGACCGACGCCGACGCCACGCCCGACGTCCTGACCGCCCCCCGGGCCAACATGGTCTACATCCGCGGGCAGATGCAGGCCGACCTGGACCTCCAGGGCGCCACCGACCGGCTCAACCAGAACCTGGGCGTCTTCTACGCCCTCGGCGCGTTCAACGGGCAGGTCACCCTCGCCGGCGGGGCCGGCATGATGATGCTCGCCGACTGGGCCGCCGGAAGCCTCCAGGGCACGTTCGTCTCGTCCCTCATCAGCCGCGGTTCCCTCGGGGCCACCATCAACCTCACCGGGCAGAACCTCTACGGCGCCTCGGTCAACCTGATGTCGGTCATCGGGCAGGTCACCTGCCCCTCCATCACGCTGGCCGGGTCCATCCGCACCATCGTGGCCGGGCTGTGGAACGTGCCCGCCTTCGAGGCCCTGCACGCGGGATCGGCCATCATCCGCGGGAACTTCAGCGGAGCGTTCACCCTTACCGGTCAGAGCGCCGCCGGCATGTCCTTGATCGTGCTGTCGGTGATCGGCTCCATCGACAACGCCGTCCTCCGCGCCCGCGGGACGATCAATACGATCGTCGCCCAGTCGCTCATCGACTCCACGATCTTCGCCGGCGTCCGCAACGACCTGGCCGCCCTGCCCTCCGCGCCGGGCGATTTCCTGGCGCCGCTCAACCCGGCCCGCCCCGCGGCCATCAACGTCTTCCAGATCAGCAGCGCCGTCGGGCAGATGTCCAACTCCCTGCTGGCCGCTCCCACCCTGGGCACGATCATCCTCCGCAACGTGCAGTACGCCAACGGCGCCGCGCCCTGGGGCCTGGCCGCCGACGAGACCATCCGCCTCCTGATTACCTACAACACCGGCCAGCGACCCGACGTCAACTACCGCGTCAACGCCAGCCTGCCGGCCGTCGGAAACTTCGAGGCGAGAGTCGTGTAGGTGCGGGTTACTGGTTGTCGGTCGTTCCTTCTTGATGACAGAAAGAGCCCACGGGAGGCTTCCCGTGGGCTTTTTTTCTGCCGAACTGTGCTTGGATTGCGAGTTGCCGGGCTACCGGCTACAACCCGAGCTTGCGGATCGTGGCGATATTCTGTTTGTCCGACTCGACGGCGCCCTTGGGGCAACTCGTCTCCAGGACGATCCAACCCTTGAAGTTGATGGCCTTGAGCGCCTCGGCCACCGGTTCCATCTTCACCTGGCCCTCGCCCAGCCAGCCGGGCTTGCTGCGGTCCTTGAAGTGGATGATGGCCAGGTTGTCCTTCATCTCGCGGATGTCGGCAGCCGGGTCGAGCTTGTCGGCCGTCGCGTTGCCGATGTCGTAGTACGCGCCCACGCCGGGAGCGTTCACCTCGGCCAGCAGGTCGTTGTACTCCTTGCCGCTGAGCGTGCACTCCAGGGCCAGCGTCACGCCGGCCTCCTTGGCCTTGGGGCCCAGGACCTTGAGCCGCTTGACCAGGTTCTCGCGGTCGGGCTTCTTCCACTGGCGTCCGCCCGCCAGCAGGTGCGCCTTGCCGAAGAACGGGATCAGGATCGGCCCGGCCCCGAGGTCCTTGGCGGTGGCGATGTTGGTCTCCACCCAGGCCGGGGCGTCGTCGGTGCTCTGGAGGGGCAGGCCGTTGAGCAGGTCCATCGAGAGCGACGAGATGACCACTCCGGTCTCCTTCATCGCCTGCTTGAGCTTGTCGCGGTCGGCCTGCTTGCTGAGGCCGAACGGGGACTTGCCCACGCCGACCTCCAGCCCGTCCAGCCCGGCCTCCTTGGCCTTGAGGACGTCGCTTCCGAAATGTCGCGACGAGATCCGCAGCTTGCCCTCCGGCGCCGCCGCCATCAACAGCTCGGCCAGGCGATCCGCCGCCAACATCCCCGCCGCCGCGGCTGAGCCGCCCCGCAAAAACATTCGTCTCGTAAATGCCATGTTCTGTTCCTTATAGAAGAGTCTGTACATCTTAACGCACGCCTGTGACCGCTTAATGCTTCGAACCTGCGAGACCTGTGAGTCCTGCGCGAAAGCCCGCGGAAATCCTTCCGTGGGCTTCGGCAGTGGGGTATAATCCGCCACTTTGAGACGAGGCAGACCATGGCTTTCCAGGGTGTCAAAGGGACTCGGGACTTTTACCCCGACGTGATGCGGCTGCGGAACTGGATCTCCGACGCATGGCGGCGGGTCTCGCTGCGCAACGGCTTCGAGGAGTACGACTCCCCCATCTTCGAATATCTCGACCTGTTCACCGCCAAGAGCGGGCAGGAGATCGCCGAGCAGCTCTTCAGCCTGACCGACCGCGGCGGGCGGAACCTGGCCATCCGCCCGGAGATCACGCCCGCCCTGGCCCGCATGGTCAACGCCCGCATCAACGCCCTGCCCCGCCCGATCAAGTGGTTCTCCGTCCCCCGCCTCTGCCGCGCCGAGAACCCACAGAAGGGCCGCCTCCGCGAGTTCTTCCAGTGGAACATCGACATCATCGGCAGCGACGACGTGCTGGCCGACGCGGAGTGCGTCTTCGTGGCCGTCGACTTCCTCCGCGAGGTGGGGCTCTCGCCCACTGAGGTGCAGGTCCGCATCGGCAGCCGCCCGTTGACGGTGGCCGCCCTGCGCGGCTGCGGCGTGGGCGACGACGCCATCGACAAGGCCCTGGCCGTCCTGGACAAACGGGCCAAGATCAGCGACCAGGAGTTCCTCGACGCCGCCCGCAAGATCGGCATGGACGACGCCCAGGTCCAGGCGATCATGCGGTTCCAGGACTGCGCCGGCGTCGCCGAACTGCGCCGGGCGGTGGCCGGGGCCGAAGGCGCGGGCGAGGCCTGCGACAAGCTCGAGCGCCTGATGGCCTGCCTCCAGGCCATGGGCGCGGGCGACTACTGCACGCTGGACCTGCGCGTGGTCCGCGGGCTGGCCTACTACACGGGCGTGGTCTACGAGGTGTTCGACACGGGCCAGGACCTGCGGGCCATCGCCGGCGGCGGACGATACGACAACCTGCTGGCCGTGCTGGGCGGGCCCCAGGTCGGCGCGACCGGTTTCGGCATGGGCGACGTGGTGCTGGGCATCCTGCTGGAGGAGCGAGGCAAACTGCCCGAGACCCTCAAGGCCGCCTCGCTCGACGTCTTCGTCATCGACGACCGCCCCGAGTTGGCCGAGTTGGTCTTCCAGACCGTCGGCGCCTTGCGCCGCGCGGGGCGGGCCGCCGACTTCAGCTACAAGCGACAGAACGTCGGCAAGCAACTCAAGGAAGCCAACAAGCGCGGCGCCCGCCAGGCTGTGATCATCAAGTCGGCCGACCTGGTAGCCCTCAAGGACCTCGCCACCGGCGAGCAGGCCGAGATGTCGATGACAGAGTTCCAGGAGAAGTACTGCTCCCTGGTCCCTAAACCCTAGCCCCTGATCCCTGTCGTTGGATGGCCGACCGCAACATCCATTACGAGGCGGCGTTCGAGGACTACCTTCGCTCGCGGGGGTGGCCTTACGTCGCCGTCGATGAGGCGAAGAAGGCCATCTTCGCCGGATCCGCCATCAAGAGCTTCGACTTCCTGGTCTACAGTTCCAGCGGGCCCAACCTGCTGGTGGACGTGAAGGGGCGCAAGTTCCCCGACAGCGGACTGGCCCGCAGGGGCAAGGCCAGCCGGGCCTGGGAGAACTGGATCACCCGCCAGGACGTCGAGGGCCTGGGCGAATGGGAGAAGGTCTTCGGGCAGGGGTTCTCCGCCTTCCTGGTCTTCGCCTACTGGTTGCAGGGCCCGCCCCAGCGAGCCCCCTTCGCCGACGTCCATCTCTTCCGCCAGGAGCACTACGCGTTCGTGGCGGTACGGTTGGGCGACTACCTCACCGCCGCCCGCCCCCGCAGCGCCAAATGGCAGACCATCGCCATGGGCGGCGCCGACTTCGCCCGCCTGGCCCGCGACGTAGCCGCCTTTCTGTGAGGTCTTCGACCCGCCCGAACGACCGCCCGCCGGCGCCCCCGGACCGGCCGGCCTGTCCACAATTCCGTGTCTCACCGTTGCATCGGCCGTGCGCCCAAGTATAATGCACGACATGAACGCCAAACGAATCACTCGTTGGCCGTGGGGACTTGCCGCGGTGCTTGCCGCGGCCGGCGCCCTGTCGGCCGCACCGTACGACCCGCCCAAGATCGAAGCTTCTGTCGGCCTCATCTCCTGGATTTACGTGTTGGTGGGGCTGGCGGGCATCTGCGCGGTCGCCTTCAAGAACTCGCGGCGGACCCACCTGGACTGATCAAGCCCCGCCCGGCGGCGGGCGGTCGAATATCTAAGGAGACAGCGAATGAAACAGGCATTGATTGTGACGCTTGTATGCGTCAATGTCGCCCTCCTGGCGGCGATGATGCTCGTGGTGTCGGCCCCGCCGGCTCAGGCACAGGGCTTCGGCGGCATCGACTACATCATGGTCCCCGGGCGGGTCCAGACCAACACCTCCGCGGTCTACATCCTCGACGTGTCCAAGCAGCAGCTCACCGCCATCTACGTCGACAAGACCGCCAAGGCCATCACCGCGATCGGCAGCCGACTCATCCGCACCGATTTCCGCGAGAGCCGCTAGGAGAACCGCCATGACCCATTCCCAGAATGTCACCCTCGTCATCCTGCTGGCCGTCGCCGCCCTGCTGTCGGTCCTGCTGATCGGCGCGTACACCACGCAGGACGCCCGCGCCGAGAACGTGATGAAGTCCGGCCGATACGTCGTCTGCACCGCCGCCTACAGTGAGAGCCGCGAACTCCTCTACGTGCTGGACATGCAGACCAAGCAGCTCAACGTCTACTTCGCCGACATCCAGGGGCGGAGCATCCTGCCCGTGGGCAAGACGGTCGATCTCGAATCCGCCCGTCCCAGCGGCCGCTGAGCCAGCCCCCATCAACCGCATCGCCGGCCCGGCCTGGAGCGATCCCTCCAGCCGGGCCGGTTGTCGTTACGCCAGGCCGCATTTTTTCGCCCGGCCCTCCGCACGCGCTTGCAATGCGTGGATGAGGGTGAAACAATAGGACGCGCTGCACACGGGGGGCGGACCGGGCCCGCACCGCGCCGGCCGCCCCAGGTCACGCTCGTTCAGAACGAGATGCACATCCAGAAAGGCGGTGGACGATGAGAATGACGTTCCATGCTGTATTGGCGGTGGCGTTTACGGCGGGCCTGTTCCTGGCCGGCGGCTGCGACGTGGGCGGGGCCGCGGGCGGGCCGTGCGGGTGGTGGTCCTTCGACGAAGGCACCGGGCAGACCGTCAAGAACGCCGGCACCTGCAAGAACGGCGGCACGATCAAGGACGGGCTCAAGTGGGTCGACGGGAAGGTGGGCAAGGCGCTCGAGTTCAACGGGAAGGGATACGTCCTGATCGACACGGCTCCCTGCCTCGACGCCCCGGAGTACACCTTCGCCGCCTGGATCAAGCTCAAGAACACCAGCGATTACCAGTACATCGTCTGGCGCGGTGGCACGGAGTTCCCCGAGGCCAAGGAGATCCGCAACATCGACGTGTGGGTCACCATGGGCGGCGCCCTCAGCGGGATCCTCGACTATGCCGACGCCGGGCAGGCCCGCTTGCGCCTCGAAGGCGCCAAGAACATCGCCGACGGCAAGTGGCACCTGGTGGCCGTGGTCAAGTGCCCCAAGGCCGTCACGTTCTACGTGGACGGCAAGAAGGACGCCAGCGAACCGGTCGCCGGAAAGCTCGCCGCCAACAATCTGCCCCTGTGGATCGGCGCCCGCCCGGGCGACGTAGCCGCCACGGGCATCATCGACGAGGTCAAGTTCTTCAACCGGGCCCTCACGCCCGAAGAGGTGGCCGCCCTGAAGTAGCCGCCCGGCCCCCGGCTCACCGACCGCAGCGCGCACAAGGCGGAGAGGACCGCCAGGCAATTGGCTTTTCCCCCTCCGGGGGGTATGCTGTCGTCCCGGTTGCCTGACGCAGGCGGACCACATGAGACCCAAACCTCGGCCCAGACATCTGATCGCGATCGCGATCCTGGCGGGCACAGCCGCCTTGTACGCCCTGCTGGCCTGGCAGGAATGCCGCCTCAGCGACGCGCAGGTCCACGCGACGACGGTGGCCCTCAAGGAGCACCGCCACGACCTGTACGCGCGCGACCCGTTCTTCAGCCGGCCGCCCCTGTGGAACGCCCACAACCCGCTGTTCACCGCCATGGTCGCCGGCGTTCTTCGCCTGGGCGGCTGGCAGGACCTTCTCCTGCCCTACCGCCTCATGGTGCCCCTGGTCGCGATGCTGTACCTGTGCTCCATGTACGCCCTGCTCTACCGCCAGTGCCGCAACTGGTCGGTCGCCGTATTCGTGGCCGTACTCAGTTCCGCCGTCACCGACACCCTCGGCCCCGCCTACTGGGGGCTCGGCGCCCTGGACACCATGACCTCCGCCGCCTGGGTCCAGGCGCTCGTGCCCCTGATCGTGCTCGCCTTTCTCCGCTGGCAGCAGGCGGGGCGTCTCGCGAGCACCCGGCACCTGCTGTTGCTGTTCGTCCTGATCGGCCTGCTGGGCAACCTCAGCCCCGCATGGGCCATGAACCTGACGGTGGTCCTGCTGGCCGTCCATCTCGCCCTGCGCCGCTTCTCGCCCAGGGCCTTGCTCACCGGCCTGGCGCTGGGCCTGGCCGCCCTGGTCGGCGCCCTGCCCTACCTGATCTACTTCTATCGCCTGCGCGTCCACCTGGCCGGGCCCGACGCGTTCGTCCGCGGGGGCAGGGTGTTCGAGGCCCTCCGAATGGTCGACCCCCAGTACCTCTACCCCGACATGCCGCGCTCCCTGCTCAACTGGGCCCTGCTGGCCGCCCTGCTCGTCGTCCCCGCCGTCCTCACCCTCGCACGCTACGAACGCTACCGCTCGCGAGACCTGAAGTTCTGGGTCCTCTTCGGCTCGATCGCCCTCGGCGTGGCCCTGGTCTTCCAGGCCGCCAGCCAGCTCGTCGGCTACCTCACCCGCATGGGCCCCCCGACCGTCGAGTTCGTCCACGCCTCCAGCCTGGCCATGGTCGCCCTCTACGTCCTGTTCGCCCAGAGCCTGGGCAACCTCTTCCGCCTGGTCAAGGTCCACCGGGCCCTGCTGAGGTCGGCCTGCGCCCTGCTGGCCGCCATCTACATGATCCCCTCCGACAACCTCCGCCCCCTCCGCCACGCCTTGGTCGACACCATGACCATGGCCATGGAGGAGGTCGACAAGCCCGAGTTCATCCGCGATCGCCACGAGGACGAACACCGCCGCTACGAGCTGCGGGCCATTTCCGCCTGGGCCGACCGCCACACTCCCACCGACGCCGTCTTCGTCACCGAACTGAGCGAGTTCCGCATGGCCGCGCGACGCTCCATTGTCGCCGCACGCCATGACATTCGGATCATCTACTACCTGGCCCCCTGGCTCCTGGACGAGTGGGTCACCCGCTTGGACCGCATGACCCGCGTGCTGAACCCGCGCACCGGGAAGATCGATCCCGAGGCCCTGACGGTGCTGGCCGGCGAGTTCGCCCACCAGGCGCCCTTTCGCGGGGCCGGCGCCTGGTTCGTCATCGCCCGCGCCCCGGTCGCGCCCGAAGGACAGGGCGTTCTCGACCAGGTCCCCGCCGAAGGCTGGGGACGATTCTATCGCGTGTTCAAGCTCCCCGCCCCGGCCCCATAGCGGGCCCTGGCGGCCGCGCCTTTGCCCCGGCGATCGCGGCGGCTATAATTGGTTGATGAGTTTGGGCTTATCGACGGAGCCCCGGAGCAGGCGACCGTCTCCCGGCCCCGGAAAACAAGGAGAATGAAATGAAGAATTGCATCGCGACCCTGGCTCTGCTGTCGTTCCTGGCTTTCTGTGCCGGAGGCTGCATGGGCCGGCTCATCGGTGAAGGGGCCGAAGCCGGCCTGGGACCCAAGGGCAAGTATTGGCAGGAGAACTCCCTTCCCGCCAAGGAGTCCAAGCCCTTGGCGCCGTACACCAATATCGAGTTGGGCAAGGTGGCCAATGCCTACGGGCGCAACGTCCCCGAGGAGTTCTTCAGCCAGTTCCCGCGGGAGTTCCAGAAGCGGTTCCAGAACGACAGCCCGGGTAAGACGCTGGTGGTGAACGTCGCGATCCTGCACTACGAGAAGGCGGACGTGACCGACAACATCTTCGGCCCCCTCGAGGAGGTCGTAGCCCACGTGGAGCTGGTGGACAAGACCACCGGCAGCGTCCTGGCCACCGGAAACGCCGTCGGACGCACCGGCAAGACCGTCGGCCTGGGGGTGCAGAACAAGGCGGAGGGCCTCGCAAAGGGCATCTCCTCCTGGGTCAACTCCCACCGCGGCAAGGAGGAGAAGGACAAGGACAAGAAGGAATAGCCGGGGCGAAGGACGCGCCGCCCGACGCCCCCCGCCGGGCGCTTCCAGGCCGGCGCGACGACGCCTCGTAGCTCATGGACCCATGCAGGGCCCGCGGAACGCACCTCCGCGGGCCCTTCGCGTTGGCTGCCGAGGCGGGTCGAGGCAAAAGGTTCAAGCGAAAAGCCCCGCCTGGCCGATAACCCCAACAGGCGTAGCCCACGGTGTGCAGTAGTCAAGGAAGACTGGAGAACCACGTGTGCCCATTCGTAGACCAGGATGACGAGCGGTGTTCGGACCACCTGACTCTCAGGAACCTGGCCAGCGCGTTCGAACACTGCGCCGACCGCTACATGACCTGTCCCGTCTTTCAGGAACTCCTGGTGGATGACCACATCGACGCCTCCTGCCAGCCCGTCCTCTTCGCCGTCTCCTGATCAGAGGCTGGTCACTGAGTTTCTGGACTATCTCCAGGTCGAGTGCGGCCTGTCAGCCAATACGCGTTTAGCCTACGGGCGCGATCTGCGCGGGTTGTTGGCCAGCCTGGCCGAGCAGGGCGCTGCGCTCGCCTCGCTCCAGCCGACCCACCTGGAGGGCTATCTGCGATGGGCCCGCAAGTCGCGCCTGGCCGCCTCCTCCGTCGCCCGCTCGATCGCCGCCATCCGCATGTTCTGCCGGTGGCTCGTCCTCCAGCGGGTGCTCGACCGCGACGTCTCCCAGCACGTCGACTCCCCCCGCAAGTGGCACCGCCTGCCGACCGTGCTCGATGACGCCAGCGTCCGCCTCCTGCTCGACGCCGCCCGCTCCAACCCGCGCCTCGGCCCGCGAGACTACGCCATGCTCGCCCTGCTCTACGCCGCCGGCGTGCGGGCCAGCGAATTGACCGGGTTGGACGTCAACGACGTCAACTTCTCCCTGGGCATCCTCCGCGTCCTGGGAAAGGGCAGCAAGGAACGCATCGTCCCGGCCGCCCAGGAATCCCTCGACGCCGTCAACCATTACCTCGCCGCCCTTCGCCCGGCGCTGGCGGCGCGATCGGCTCAGCACACCGACAGGCTGTTTCTCTCCGTGCGAGGCAAACCCCTATGCCGCGCCGACGTCTACGACCTCGTCCGAAAGTACGTCCGCCAGGCCGCCCTCCGCGGACACGTCAGCCCCCACACGCTGCGACACTGCTTCGCCACCCAGATGCTCACCCACGGCGCCGACCTGCGAAGCGTCCAGGAAATGCTTGGGCACGCCGACATCTCCACCACGCAGATCTACACTCACGTGGATTCCTCCCGCCTCAAGGCCATCCACAAGAAGTTCCACCCCAGGGCGTGAGGGATTGTCGATTTGCGATTTGCGATTGTCGATTGTCGACAATCGAAAACTTCACATCCTTCCCGGATGCTGGGCGAAGTACTCCCGGGTCACCCGCGCCGCCACGCCCGACAGCAGGACCAGCGAGATCACGTTGGGCACGACCATGCAGCCGTTGGCGACGTCGGCGAAGTTCCAGACCGCCTCGGCCTGCACCGTCGCGCCCACCAGCACCGCCGCCACCCACAGATAGCGGTACCAGCGGACCGCCCGCGTGCCGAAGATGTACTCCACCGCCTTCTCGCCGTAGTACGACCAGCCCAGGATCGTCGAGAACACGAACGTCAGCAGGCCGACGTTCAGCACGATCGGCCCGATCGACCCGAAGGCGCCGAACGTCTGGCTGGTCAGCAGTTCCTTGTCCGTCACGTGCATCCACTGCCCGCCGTTGACCAGCACGATGCCCGTGATCGCGCAGATGACGACGGTGTCCCAGAACGTCCCGCTGGCGGAGACCAGGGCCTGGCGGACCGGGTGGGCGGTCTGGGCGGCCGCCGCCACGATCGGGGCGCTGCCCAGACCCGACTCGTTGGAGAACAACCCGCGGGCCACGCCGAAGCGGATCACCTCCCGCAGGCCCGCCCCGACGAACCCCCCGATCGCCGCCTGTCCCGTGAACGCCGACGTGCAGATCAGGGCGATCGTGTCCGGGATCGTCTGCCAGTGCATGGCCAGCAGCGCGAGGCACCCGCCCATGTAGAACACCGCCATGAAGGGCACCAGCAACTGGCAGACGCGGGCGATCGAGCGAATGCCGCCCAGGATCACCAGCGCCGTCAGCGCCGTCACCGCAGCCCCCACCAGCCACCGCAGCAGCGGAATGTCCAGAAACGTCCGGGCCAGAACGTGGTCGCTCCCCAACGCCAGCGTCATGTCCACCGTCTTGGCGATGGCGTTCGCCTGCACCATGTTGCCGATGCCGAAGGCCGCCAGCGCCGTCAGCGCCGCGAAGACCAGCCCCAACCACCGGGCCTTGAGCCCCCGCTCCAGCACGTACATGGGCCCGCCGGCCATCTGACCGTTGGGCATCTGCACGCGATAGTGAACCGACAGCAGCGCCTCGCCGTACTTGGTCGCGATGCCGAACACCCCCGTCAGCCACATCCACAGCACCGCCCCGGGCCCGCCCGCGACGATCGCCCCGGCCACCCCGATGATATTGCCCGTCCCGATCGTCGCCGCCAACGCCGTCGTCAGCGCGCCGAACTGGCTGATGTCGCCCGCGCCCTCGCTGCTTCGCCGAAGCGAGATCCGGATCGCCCGCCCCATGTATCGCTGAATGAAGCCCAGGCGAACCGTCAGGAACAGGTGGGTCCCCAGCAGGAGGATCAGCAGCGGCCATCCCCATACCACCCCCGCAACGTCCGACAACCACGCGTTGATCTGGTCCATGTACCTGTCCTCGAGTCCGTTCGATGAATCGTGCGTCCTGCCCGCCAGGCCGGGCCGCTTCCGCGTTGGGCGAATTGTGCCCCGCCCGGGCGGGATTTGCAAGCGCATCCCGCCCCTGATATCCTGTGGCGATGCGACACGACCGCGACGATCCCCGTTTCGATCCGCACCGGCGCCCGCCGCGCCCGGGCAAGCCCTCTCCGCCCCGCCGTCGCGGCGACAAGCCGCCCTTCCCCCCAAAACGCAAGCCCCCACGCCCGCCGCCGAGAGGCCCCGCCGCCGGCGGGACCACGAGTTGGGAGCACGTCGCCTCGTGGTATGACCGCCTGGTCGGCGAGGAAGGCAGCGACTACCACCGAAACGTCATCCTGCCCGCGGCCGAGCGGATGCTCGATCCCCAGGCCGACGAGAAGGTCCTGGACCTCTGTTGCGGCCAGGGCGTGTTCTGCCGCATGTTGGCTGCGCGCGGCGTGCGACACGTCGTCGGCGCGGACGCCAGCGAGTCGCTCATCGCCTCCGCCCGACAGCGCGGACCCGCCCACGTCCGTTACGCCGTCGCCGACGCCCGCGACGCCGCCGCCATCCCCGACCGGCCCTTCGACGCGGCCGCCTGCCTGATGGCCGTTCACGACGTGGACGACCTGCCGGCGCTGTTCGCCACGCTCGCCGCCGCCCTCCGCACCGGCGGGCGGGCCGTCGTCATCTTCCTGCACCCGTGCTTCCGCATCCCGCGGCAGTCGAGCTGGGAATGGGACGACCAGAAGCGCACCCAGTACCGACGCCTCGACCGCTACGCCTCCGACATGGCCATCCCCATCGCGACCCATCCCGGGCGCGGCGGCGACGAGCACACCGTCTTCTTCCACCGCCCGCTGGCGGCCTGCCTCAACGCCCTGGGCGCAGCCGGCCTGGCCGTGGTGGCGGCGGAGGAACTGCTCAGCCATCACGTCAGCCAGCCCGGCGGGCACAGCCGCGGCGAGAACCGCGCCCGACAGGAGTTCCCGGTCTTCCTCGCCCTCAAGGCGGTGAAACTGTAACTCGTTGTCCGTTGTCCGTTGTCCGTTGTCCGTTGTTCGTTGTCCGTTGTTCGTTGTTCGTTGTTGGTTGTTGTTGGTTGTTGCTTCTTCCTCGTCAACCCTGGTCGCTATCGAAGGGCTTGCCGTTCGGCGGCGTTCGGCAGGCGGTGCGAGTTTTGTACCCGTACCGTTCACGCCGCCCAGGTCAGCAGCACCGCCCCCGCCAACAGCCAAAAACCAATAACAAGCAACCGGATACTCTGGTAGACTTTCTGCCTATGGACACGCAGCAGACATACAAGGTCGGCCTGGTGCAGATGGCCATGTCCGACGACCCGCAGGCCAACCTGGACAAGGCCGCCGACAAGATCCGGCAGGCCGCCGCCCGCGGAGCGCAGGTGATCTGCCTGCCCGAGTTGTTCCGCTCGCCCTACTTCTGCCAGCGCGAGGACGCAGCCCTGTTCGACCTGGCCGAGCCGATCCCCGGTCCGAGCACCGAGCGCCTCGCCCCGCTGGCGTCGAGCCTCGGAGTGGTGCTGGTCGTGCCCGTGTTCGAGAAGCGGGCCGTCGGGCTCTACCACAACTCGCTGGTCGTCATCGACGCCGACGGGCGGACCGCCGGCACGTATCGCAAGATGCACATCCCCGACGACCCGTGCTACTACGAGAAGTTCTACTTCACGCCGGGCGACCTGGGCTTCCGCGCCTTCGACACGCGTTTCGGGCGGATCGGCACGCTGATCTGCTGGGACCAGTGGTACCCGGAGGCCGCCCGCGTCACCGCCCTCCAGGGGGCGGGCATCCTGTTCTATCCGACGGCCATCGGCTGGCACCCCAGCGAGAAGGACACCCACGGCGACGCCCAGCGCGACGCCTGGCGCACCGTCCAACGCGGGCACGCCATCGCCAACGGCGTGTACGTGGCCGCGGTCAATCGAATCGGGCACGAGAAGCCCGCGGCCCGCGCCGACGGCATCGTCTTCTGGGGCGACAGCTTCCTGTGCGACCCGTTCGGACGCGTGCTGGCCGAGGCGTCCGTCGACAAGGAAGAGACGCTGATCGGCGAGATCGACCCCGCCTTGATCGAAGAGACGCGCCGCGGCTGGCCCTTCCTCCGCGACCGGCGGATCGACGCCTACGGGCCGATCACGCAGCGGTTCCTGGACGAGCAGTCGTGAGGGCGGTTCATCACGGCCCAGACCACCAAGACCACAACGAAGAGAGAAAGAGACCACGAAGACAGATGGCAGCGAGGACTCCTGATTCCACCCCGGCTGAGCGGGGTTTCGTCATGCCCGCGGAGTGGGCCCCGCACGAGGCCACCTGGCTGGGCTGGCCCCACAACCGCAGCGACTGGCCCGGCAAGCTGGGCACCGTCCGCTGGGCCTACGGCGAGATCGTCCGCAAGATCGCGCCTGGCGAGATCGTGCGCATCGTGGTGGATTCCGCCGACATGGAGCGCCAGGCCCGGCGCGTGCTGGAGCGGGCCCACGCGGACCTGGGGCGGGTGGAGTTCTTCCGCTGGCCCAGCGACCGCGGCTGGACGCGCGACTTCGGGCCCATCTGCGTCCGCAAGGCGGGCAAGGGCAAGGCGGGCGGCGAGGTGGCCGTGGTGGACTTCAAGTTCACCGCCTGGGGCTACAAGTACCCCAACTGGCAGCGGGACAACAAGATCGCCCGCCGCGCCGCACGGCGCCTGGGCCTGCGGACGTTCGAGCCCGTCTGGAACGGCCTGCCCTTCGCGTTGGAGGGCGGCGGGATCGAGGTCAACGGCTGCGGGACGCTGCTGACCACCGAGGAGTGCTTCCAGCACCCGAGCGTCCAGGTGCGAAACCCCGGCGCCACCCGCGCCGACTACGACCGCGTCTTCCGCGACTATCTCGGCGCGACCAACGTGCTGTGGCTGGGCGACGGGATCGTCGGCGACGACACCCACGGGCACGTCGACGACCTCTGCCGCTTCGTCAGCCGCGACACCGTCGTGCTCATCCAGGAGTCCGACCCGCGCGACGTGAACTACCGCCCGCTCCGGGAGAACCGCGAGCGGCTGGAGTCCATGGCCCTGGAGGACGGCTCGAAGATCCGCGTGGTGGAGCTGCCCTGCCCCCAGCCGCTGCATTTCGGCTCCTGGCGCCTGCCCGCCAGCTACGCCAACTTCTACGTCTCCAACGCCGCCGTCATCGTCCCAACGTTCAACGACCCCGCCGACCGCGTCGCGCTGGGCATCCTGGGCGAACTGTTCACCGACCGGCCCGTCGTCGGCCTGCACGCGGTGGACCTGGTGCTGGGGTTCGGCACGCTGCACTGCCTCACCCAGCAACAGCCGGCGCGATAGCGTCCGTCCCCCGGGGCGCCTCTACAAACGCGACACATTCGCCGCCGCGACGCGTTATATCCTGCATGAGTAACTCGAACCTCCTTCGTGCGGCGTGCGGTGTCAGTGTATTCACGGTCCTGTCTCTGGCGACGGCTTGCTGCTGGGCAGCCCCGCCGCCCGCTCAACCGCCCAAGCCGGCCCCGAAACCTGCCGCCAAACCCGCCGCCAAGCCCGCCGCCAAACCCGCCCCGCCGCCCCGGCCCACGCCCTTCAGCATCCGCCAGTTCCAGTTGGCCGGTTCGCTGCTGCGGCAGGGCAAGGGCGACCAGGCCAAGGCGGAGCTGGCCAAGGTGATCGACGCCAAGGACGCCGACGTCCCGCCCCACCATCGTCGCGAGGCCCGCGAGCGGATCGTCGAGATCGACCGCCTCGCCGCCGGCCTGCCCGCCGTCGACCCGGCTGCGTCGCGCTTCAAGCTGCCCCCGTCGCCCGCGCCGGCCGTCACGCTCCACGTCGCCACGGGCGGCAACGACGCCGGCGACGGATCGGCGGCCAAGCCCTTCGCCTCGCTCGAACGCGCCCGCGACGCCATCCGCGCCGTCAAGGCCCGCGGGCCCCTGCCCGCCGGCGGGGTCGCCGTCCTCGTCCACGCGGGCGAGTACGCCGTCAAGGACACCTTCAAGCTTACCGCCCAGGATTCCGGCACGCCCGCCGCGCCCATCGTCTACCGCGCCGCCGACAACCGGCGCCCGACCTTCCGCGGCGGCATCCGAGTGGGCGGCTTCGCGCCGGTCCGCGACGCCGCCGTCCTGGAGCGACTGCCCCAGGAGGCCCGCGGCAAGGTCCTGCAAGCCGACCTCAAGCCCCTGGGCGTCGCTAAGCTCAAACCGCTCGTGCTGGCCGGCTACGGCAGCGCGCGCGGCTTCCACACCCACGGCCTGGTCGAGCTGTACTGCGACTCCAAGCCCATGCCGATGGCCCGCTGGCCCAACGCGGGCTTCACCGAGGTCACCGACGTCGTCGGCAAGAGCGAGCCCCGCGGCCCGCGCGGGCAGACGACCATCCGCAGCGGCGTGATCCGCTGCGCCGTCGACCGCCCGCGGCGTTGGACGGCGGAGAAGGACGCCTGGCTGTACGGGTACTGGTATCACGGCTGGTCGGACTCCTACGAGAAGGTCGAGTCCATCGACCCGGCCAGGAACGAGATCAACCTGGCCCCGCCGCTGCACCGCTCGGGCTTCCGCAAGGGCATGAAGTTCTACGCGGTGAACCTGCTGTCGGAGATCGATGCGCCGGGCGAGTGGTACCTCGACCGCAGCTCGGGGATGCTCTACTTCTACCCGCCGGCCGACGTGTCCAAGTCGGTCGTCGAGCTGTCGCTGCTGGACAAGCCGATGGTCGAGATGGACAAGGCGGCGTGCGTTCGCTTCGAGGGCCTCGCGTGGGACCTGTCCGGCCACGACGGCCTGCGGATGAGCAACTGCGAGGACTGCCTGCTGATCGGCTGTTCGGTCAGCCGGCTGGGCGGCGACGGCGTGGTGATCGACGGCGGGCGCCGTTGCGGGCTGCTCTCGTGCGACGTGTTCTGCATGGCCCGCGGGGGCACGCGGATCAGCGGCGGCGACCGCCGCACGCTGACGCCCTGCGAGCACTTCGTCGAGAACTGCCGCGTCTTCGACCTCTCGCGGATCGACCACACCTACACGCCGGCCGTCCTGGTCAACGGCGTGGGCGTGCGGCTCACGCACAACCTACTCCACCACGTGCTCAGCAGCGGCATCCGCCTCAACGGCAACGACCACCTGGTCGAGCTGAACGAGGTCCGCGAGGTCGTCACCGAGAGCGACGACCAGGGCGGGTCGGACATGCACGGCAACGCCACCTTCCGCGGCAACGTCTATCGCTGGAACTACTGGCACCACATCGGCAACTGGCAGAGCCCCGCCGCCGGGCCGCCCTGCGGACAGGCCGGCATCCGCCTCGACGACGCCATCAGCGACACGCTGATCTACGGCAACCTGTTCCGGCACTGCTCCGCCGGCGGAGCCGGATTCGGCGGGGTGCAGATCCACGGCGGCAAGGACAACTGGGTGGACAACAACGTCTTCGTCGACTGCTACATCGCCGTCAGCTTCAGCCCCTGGGGCCCCGGGCGCTACGCCGAATGGGCCGGCCGCAACGTCAAGGCGGGCGACTACGACGCCGCCCTCTACCTCAAACGCTATCCCCTTCTGGCCCGCCTCGACCAGGACATCAACGTCAACATCGTCAGCCGCAACGTCGTCTACCGCTGTCGCGAGTTCCTGCGTCGCGACCGGGGACAGAACGTCCAGTTCGAAAACCTGGTGACAACGGACAACCCCGGCTTCGTCAACGCCGATCAGGGCCTGCTGGGCCTGAAGGCCGACTCGCCCGCCTTCGAGAAGATCGGCTTCCGCCCGATCCCCGTGGACCAGATCGGCCTGTACAAGGACCGCTGGCGGGAGTAGTTGCTGGTTGCTGGTTGTTGGTCTGGATAGCCGACATCGTGCGGACATGCTTGCGGCTTCGCGCGACGCACCGGACAATAGCATGAGGTGGCCTATGCTCAAGCGTGCTCTGGTCTTGTTGGTTTCGTGCGTTTTTTCCGCGCAATGCTTCTGCGATCCCCCCGCCCCCGTCCGCTCCGTCGAGCTTCGCGGGCGGGTGTTCGTGCTCAACGGCAAGCCTTTCTTTCCGCTGTTCTCGTGGTTGCAGGACCCGCGGAACTTCGCCTCCGCTCGCGAGTGCGGGATGAACGCCACCGCCGGCTACCACCGCGGCGCGGGCGGGACGAAGAACATCCGCGAGTACGCCGACCAGATCGCCCAGGCCGGCCTGTACGGCGTGCTCCAGTACGACGCGTCGCTCAAGGGCCACCCGATCCTCCTGGGCTACATCCACGACGACGAGCCGGACCTCGACCACAAGGAGAGCGACGCGAAGGTCGAGCCCGGCCCGGGCCTGCGCCTCAACCGCTCCACGCCCCTGTGGAAGGTGCTCGACGGCGTGACCCATAGCTGGTCGGTCCTGGACCCGATGGCCGACGCCTCGCTGATCGTCCGCCTGAACAAGCCGGTGACGGCGACGCACCTGGCGATCCACCTGACCGTCTCGCCGGGGCTGACCCTGCCGACGCAGGTGGCCTTCGAGGCCGACGGAAAAGAGGTCCTCAAGGCGACGCTGGAGGCCAGGAAGGGCCAGCAGAAGTTCGCCCTGGCCAAACCCGCGACGTTCCAGACGCTCACGCTCAAGGTGCTGGCCGTCAAGGCGGACAAGAACGAATGGGGCTCGATCGGCGAGATCGAAGCCTTCGACCCCGCCGGCAAGAACGTGCTGCTCAGCCCGCCGCGGACCGTGCCGCGGGCCACGCCCGAGCAGACGATGGAGCACTACCGGCTCG
>Ga0116149_1002048_pt1 | contig 23037 bp, 14 predicted proteins | sample AD_UKC057_MetaG_FD_89787 | JGI IMG/M metagenome (GOLD analysis project Ga0116149, IMG submission 89787) | Active sludge microbial communities of municipal wastewater-treating anaerobic digesters from USA - AD_UKC057_MetaG | ecosystem: Engineered > Bioreactor > Anaerobic > Digestate | place: USA... | reverse complement strand
TATGAAATTCCCCGGACTACGCTTCGTCGAGACGCCCGACCAGTCGAAAGCGCTGAACGAGTTGCCCGGCCCGCTGGTCATCATCGCCGCCTCCGGCATGTGTGAGGGTGGGCGCGTGCTCCACCACCTACAGCGCGCGGTGGGCGATCCGCGCAACATCATCCTGATCGTCGGTTTCCAGGCCGAGCACACGTTGGGACGCCGCATCGTGGAGCGCCAGTCGCCGCTCAAGATTCTGGGCGACGAGTTTGAACTGAACGCGCGCGTCCATACGATCAACGCCCTTTCGGCCCACGCGGACCGAACCGCGCTGATGCGCTGGCTCGACGGCATCAAAGGGCCGCGCCTGAACCGTGTCTTTGCGGTCCACGGTGAGCCCGAAAAGGTGGCCGCCATGACCGAACTGGTCCGTCAGCACGGCGTGCGGCAGGTTGTCGCGCCGATGCCGGGCCAGACATTCGAGAACGTCTGACCCCCAACGGACGGGACATGAAACATTTCCGCGGGTTAACCGTCTGCCTGGCGGCAGCGGCCTTCGGCGCTGTCACCTTGGCGTCGCAGACTTTACTGCTGCGGCGCTTCCTGTGGCGTTTTGAATCCACCGAGCTGGGCGTCGCGCTCTTCCTCTCCTCCTGGCTGTTCGGCGCCGGCCTGGGTGCAGCAGCCGCATCCACGCCGCCGGGCCGCCGCCTGATCCGGCTTCTCGCCGGCCACGTCGGGTTGCCGCCTCTGCTGTGCGCACTCCTCTATCTGGGCCACTATGCGGTCATCGGTAACTTGCGCGCCTGGCTGGGCCTGGCCGCCTATCACGCCTTCCCGCTGATGCATCTCGCGCTCGGATGCCTGCTGGTCAATCTCCCCTTCTGCTTCGCGATCGGTTGGGGCGTGCCCGCGTTCTGTTTGGCCCTGGAACGCATGGGGCTCCCGGCCGGACGCGCCTTTGCCGCCGAGGCCCTGGGCTCGGCGCTCTGCGGCGCAATCCTGACCGCCCTGCTGACAGCCGGCATTACGCCGGACCCGCGCGACGCCGCCGAGTGGACCCGTTTCTTCCCGCAGGCCGGCACCGCACCTGGCCGATTTGAGACCGGCGGCGGCACCACCCTCTTTGGCACGCACGGCGGAACCTTCTACGCCCTCACCTCGGGCGGTGTCAGCGAGCTGCTGCCGGAGGGCGACCGTTCCGTGGAACAGGCCGTGCTCGCCCTGTCGCAACGTCCCTACGCGGCCAACGCCCTGTTGCTCGGCCAGGTGCCGCTCGCAACAGCTCTGGCCTTGGAATCCTTTAGGCCTGATCTCGCCATCACGTGGTGCCCACCCGACGCGCGCTATGGAACGCTACTGCTCAGCGCCGTCGCCGCCGCAGGGATCCGCACGTCCGTCCGAGCGGCCGGCATCCCGCCCCGCCGTTTTCTGGACGAACAGCCCGAAGGCAGTTTCGACCTCATCATGGTACAGCAGCCCCCAGCGACTTCCTTAAGCGGCGCAACGTGGCGCGGCTCGGCGTTCATCCGTGCCGTGCGGCGTGTCACGCGCCGCACCGGCGCCGCGCTATTCGCGCTGCCGTGTGATGCCACGCACCTCACGCCTGAACGCGCCGCCCTGCTGGATGCGTCCGCGCGTCCCGTGCGCCTGGTCTGGCCCGAAAGCGGCGTGCTGGCCGCCGGCGCCGGCGGCTGGTGGATCGCCGCGCAGGTCCCGGGACTGGCGTACGGGGCGGATGCCGCACCGTCCCGCTTCGCGCTGCTAAAGAAGGCTTCGCGTTTCCCGACCGAGGCGGTCGCGCTGCTCTACGACGTCCCACGCGTGTCTCGGATGGCCGAAACCTGTCCGGCGCTCGCTCCGACGTACGATGCCCTGCTGCCGGAAGCGTTTCGCGCCGAGCGCATGCTGGCGCTGGGGCTGGCCGACGCCATACGCGCCGAATATCCGACCGCTTCACCGGGTCTCGCGCTCGCCTGGCTGAACGATCCCCAAGGAAGCAGGGGGAGTCGACTGCTCGGCCTGCTGCTCGTGATGCTGTGGGCCGCACCGGTTGCACTGGGCGGTGCCCGCCACGCGCCGCGACGCTTGTGGGCGGCGTGGCTGGCCGGCTGCGGCGCGTTCGGACTTGTCGTGTCGCTGGCCGTGCTCTATCAACTCCACGCGCGGTTCGGCGCACTCTATGTACTGGCCGGCGCAGGCAGTGCGCTCTATCTGAGCGGCCTGTTTTGCGGCAACCGACTGGGCGAACGACTGACCGCGCGCGGGCCGTCCAACAGCGTCACCGGGCGCGCGGCGGCACTCCTGCTGCCGTTGGCACAGGTCGCCGTGGCGTGGACGGCTCTGTCGGGCAGCGCGAGTCTTGACGCGGCATGGAGCGTCGTCGCCTTCTGTCTGCCGGCTGGTGCTGTGGCCGGCGCCGCCGTTCCGGTGGCGTTGGGTGCTCGTCTCGATCGACGGGCCGAGGATGCGGCCGTCTTTGTGCTGGCCGATGCCACAGGCGCGGCATTGGCCGGACTCGCCTTTATCTTACTGGTGCCGCTCGCGGGACTTGAGGGCGCGGTACTCTGCTTCGCGGCCCTGGCTGTCGGCCTCGGCCTCTGCGCGGCAGTCTGCGACGCAACGCCGCGATTGGCGACCGGCGTGGCCCTTGCTGCCGCAGGAGTTTTATTCGGCGCCGGCTTGCGCATCGCGCAGTCCGACAGGCTGCCGGCCCAGAGTGAGCCACGCGACACCGTTCACGTGACACATACGCGCGAACCACGCCCATCTGTCGCGCTCAAGCCCGACACGACAGGGTCCCGCGGCATTCCGCGCAAACTGGACGAACGCCGCATCCGTGCGCAATTGCGTGACGGCACCCTGTCAACAAATGAAGCCGCCTTCTGGCAGTGAGCCGCCGCAGGCCCTTAACCGCGTAAAACGGTCGCGCCGACCGCGATCAGCAGCAGCCCCAGCAACGTGTTGAGCACGCCGCCCAGTCTGAACAGCGCGGGGCGCGCCGTGAACCACTCGATCGCTTGGCGCATTTTCCATGGATAGAGCAACAGGACCATGCCCTTGACGATACAGAGATAGGCAACCGTCACCACCAGCAGCCGCCAGGGCGAGGCGTGAACACGCGCTGCATGCAGCAGTTCGTAAGGGAAAAGCACCAGAATGCCGCCCAGCGCGCGGCACGGCAACAGGTTGTCGAGCCAGAACCAGGTGAGCGGAATACAGATCAACACGGCCACCGGAATATACATCTTGAACGGCTGCAGGAAATCAAGGCCCATCGTCCAGACGGCGTACCCTGCCCAGATCCACGCCACCGTGCTGAGCACCCTGCCCGCAGCCTTGCTGCGCGGCAGCGCCCGATACACGCGCGCCATCCGGTCCGGCGCGAGCGCGATGGACGCGCCCAGCAGCACACAAATGAGTCCCAACAAATAACACCAACACGACAACAGCATAAAAGACACTCCTGTTCTCAGAAAGACAAGTATTAAAGCATATCGGCCGGTTCGAGAGAAGTCAGGAAGTGGAGCTGGGAAATCGTCATGAGTCAGATCGAGGCGTTGAACGCGAAGCGCCTCCTGAACCTGCCAGGGCGTACGGCACACCTATTCGCCGGCGAGTTCCAGGGGTTCGACAGCCACGCCGCCTTTCCCGTCGTCCACGATCTTTTCAATCCGTTTTTCCACATCGTTCAAGGTCGCGTTGCACTGCTTGACCAGACGCTGCCCCTCCTCAAACAGGGCGATCATCGTGTCGAGATCGACCTCGCCGGCCTCCATGCTCGCCACGATCTCTTCCAAGCGCTTCAGCGCCGCTTCAAAGCCCAATGTGTTCTCTTCTGTTTTTTTTGCCATACGGTCCTCCTTGGTCAGCGCACAATCGATGCGACGCTGCCGTCCTTGAGCTGTGTTGAAATTTCCGCGCCCGAAGAAAGGTCGCGCGCCGAGCGCACCAGCCGACCGTCCGGGCCGCGCGTGAGCGAATATCCGCGCTCCAAGACAGCCAGCGGGCTCAGCAGGTCGAGCTGCCGCGCGTTCCCCGCCACGCCTGCCCGCAGACGTTCCAGCCGCAGCCGGCACGCCGCCTCCAACCGGCGAACATTTTCCTCAAGACGCGCGCGGGTCAGATGCTCATACCGTTCGCGCACCACCCGCAAGCGGCCGTACGCGCGCTCAGTCCGCTGGCGGCCCTCCTGCACGCACTGGGCAGCGGCGTGGTCCATGCGCATCGCCAAGGTGTCGACCTGCTGCGCGCGGCGTTCGACAAGCTGACGCGGCTGCTGAAAGAAGCGTGAAGAGCGCGCCGTCATCACGCGCATGCGCCATGCCGTGACCTGCCGGCGCACCGTCTGTTTCAAGGCTCGCGCGTGATGCTCGAGGCACTGCTCCCACTCCTGCTTCGTGGTCACTGCCAGTTCGGCGGCAGCCGAAGGCGTCGGCGCGCGCACGTCCGCCGCAAAATCGCACAGCGAAAAATCGGTGTCATGGCCCACGGCGGAGATCACGGGGATCGCCGATTCGGCGACCGCGCGCGCCACGCACTCTTCGTTAAACGCCCACAGGTCCTCCAAGCTGCCGCCGCCGCGGCCGACAATCAGGAGATCCGCCGGCCATACGCTGTCCGGACCGCATGCGCGATTGAAAAGGCGCACGGCTGAGGCGATCTCCTGCGCGGCGCCGACGCCCTGCACCTTGACGGGCGCCAAGCGGATATGCAGGTTCGGAAAGCGTCGCCCCAGCACAGTCGTCATGTCATGGATGACCGCGCCGGTGGGCGACGTCACGATGCCGATACGCTGCGGCAGCAACGGCAGAGGCCGTTTGCGCGCCGGAGCAAAGAGACCTTCTGCCTCCAGCCTCTGCTTCAGTTCCAGAAAACGCCGCATGAGGTCGCCCTCCCCCATCGGCTCCACCTTGCGCACGATCATCTGATACTGGCCGCGGCTTTCGAAGACGGTGACTTCGCCAAAGGCGCGGATGCGCTGTCCATCCTCAAGGCGTGTGCCCGCAGCCACCCCCGACCGCGAGCCGGCGAACAGGACCGCGCTCAACTGGGCACCCGCATCCTTCAGACTGAAATACGCGTGTTCCGAGGCATAGACTTTAAAGTTCGAGATCTCGCCTTCCACCCAGACGCGGCCGACCTCGTCCTCCAGTGTCTGTTTGATCCGGCGCGTCAGTTCGGAGACTGAATAGATTCTGCGTCCCGCCGTCTCCACGTCAAGCCCCTTGTCTCAGTGGCGTCTGGTCCGCGCCATCTGCTTCCCGGTAGCGGTATGCCGTAATGCCGACCGCACGACCGCTGGCTCGGTCCAGCTCCAGCACGGCCCCCTCCAGCACGCAGGGGCCGCCCGCGACCTCAAAACGGGCCGGTATACCCGTCGTGAACTTTTTGAGGACAGGCGCGATCTCGCGGCCGATCACCGAGTGGACCGGCCCTGTCATCCCGAGGTCCGTCATATAAGCCGTACCCCTGGGAAGCAACCCCGCGTCACTGGTTTGGACATGCGTGTGCGTACCGACCAATGCGGCCACCCGACCGTCCAGATAATAGCCCATCGCAATCTTTTCGGAGGTTGCCTCAGCATGAAAGTCCACGATGATCGGCACGTTGCGCGGCAGCGTGTTGAGCAGTGCGTCCATCGCCCGGAACGGACAGTCGGACGGGTTCATGAAGACCCGTCCCAACAGGTTGACGACTGTCACCGGACCCAGCGCGGTCTGCACCGTCGCATATCCCTGTCCCGGCGTTCCGGGCGGAAAATTCACCGGACGGACCAGCCTTTTTTCGCCGCCGATCGTGGCCTCCAGCTCACGCTGGCCCCATACGTGATCGCCCATCGTGATCACGTCCGCGCCCGCCGTGAAGATCTCTTCGGCCAGCGCCAAGGTAATGCCGTTGCCCGCCGCCGCGTTCTCGGCGTTGACCACGACGGCATGCACCGCGCTCTCCGCGCGCAGCCGTTTCACCACCTCGCGGAACACACGCCGTCCCGGACTGCCCACAATATCGCCCACCAAAAGAATCTTCATGCCTGACCTGAGTCCTCTCCCGCACGGCAGCCGCCGCACCTATTTCGCAAATTCGATACAGCGCGTTTCACGCACCACCACCACTTTGATCTGACCGGGGAACTGCATGGTCGAGGCGATCTGCTGACTGATCTCGCGCGCCATCACCATCGCGTCGTTGTCCGTCACCTGGCCGGGGTCGACAATCACGCGCACCTCGCGTCCAGCCTGCACGGCGAACGTCTTTTTGACCCCCTCGAAGCTGTTGGCGATCGCCTCCAGCTTCTCCAGCCGCTGCACATACACGCCCATCGTCTCCGCGCGGGCGCCTGGGCGCGAACTCGAAATCGCATCAGCCGCCGAGCACAGCACGCCGAAAATGCCTTCGGACGGGACATCCTCGTGATGCGCGGCGACCCCATTCACCACCTCGGAGGCCTCGCCGTGCTGTTTGAGGAACTCCGCGCCAATCACCGCATGGGCGCCTTGCGTTTCATGGTCCAGCGCCTTACCGATGTCGTGGAAGAAACCCACGCGACGCGCGATCGCCGGATCCACCCCCATCTCCGCCGCCATCATGCCCATCAGGTGCGCGACTTCGATTGAATGCCGCAGCACATTTTGCGTGAAGCTGGTGCGGAATTTAAGCCGTCCCATACACCGCAGCAACTCGGTGGAAACCCCTTGCACCTGCGCCTCATACGCCGCCGATTCACCGGCTTCGAAGATGGTCTTTTCCATGCTCTCTGTCACGCTCTGCACCACCTCTTCGATACGAGCCGGATGAATGCGTCCATCCGACACAAGCTGTTCAAGCGCCTGTCGCGCGATCTCGCGGCGCACCGGATCAAAACCCGAGATGACAACCGCTTCCGGCGTATCGTCGATTAGCATGGTGACACCGGTCACGGCCTCCAGTGTCCGGATGTTACGCCCCTCGCGACCGATAATACGGCCCTTGATATCGTCGCTCGGCAGTGGCACTGTACACGTCATCATCTCGCTGGCATGCGTCAAGGCAAAACGCTGGACGGCGGTCGCCACGATACGGGCGGCCTCGCGTTCAGCCGTCTCCTTGGCCTCCTCCTGCGCACGGCGGATCATGCTGCCGGCCTCACTGCGGAACTCCTGCTCCGCCTTAAGACGCACTTCTTTACGGGCCTCTTCGTGCGTCATGCCAGCAAGCTTCTGCAAGCGTTGCTCCGATTCGGCCCAGCGCTTGTCCGCCTCGGCGCGCCGTTGCTGCACCTCCTCCGCCCTGCGCTGCGCCTCCTCCTGCTTCTGTGTGACGGTTTGATCTTTTTTCTCAAGCAGGATCGCTTTCTTGTCCATGTTCTCTTCGCGGATTGTCAAGCGCTCCTCAATGTCTTGCAACTCCTTGCGGCGGGCCTTGGTGCTCTTTTCAAACTCCTCGCGCGCTTTGACGACTTCCGCACGCGCCAAGATGTCAGCCTCCTTCAACCGGTTCTTGACCTCGTTCTCCGCCTCGGCCAGCCGGAGTTGCGCTTGCTTCTCGATGGCGTCCGCCTGCCAACGGCCGACCAGCCCGCGCAAGGCATAGCCGCCGAGCATGCCGGCCAATCCGAACAGCAGACCGACCGTGGCATCGCTCACATCGTACCACGTAAAGTTTGTCATAAAAGATTCCTAACGCGTTTCCGCCTATTATCGTCCACATCCATGCCCGCACCATCGGACGGACATAGGTCCTATGCCGCATGATAGTAACCTTTTCGTCGTGCCGCATCAACCCATCGCTTGCCATCCGACTCGGTTCGTGCGACCGATATTCCCCCGGTCGTCAGAGGCCAAACAATGCAAAAAAAATTTTCAATCGCTGCTTGACAATCGATACACAGTTATCGATAATCGCGCACCGTTTTACCGGAAACCCCGGTTTGAACCTGACAAAACAAGGAGAGACCCCATGAAACACACACCCCCAACACCTGCCGCAACTGAGGCCCTCAAGCCGCTCGAAGCGCTGATTCAACACGTTAAGGCCGCGCAGGCCGTCTACGCCACCTTCTCGCAAGAGCAGGTTGACCGGATTTTCCGGGCCGCCGCGCTCGCGGCCAGCAGCGAGCGCATTCGCCTCGCAAAAATGGCCGTCGAAGAGACCGGCATGGGCATCGTCGAGGACAAGGTCATCAAAAACCACTTTGCGTCAGAGTACATTTATAACAAGTACAAAGACGAGAAAACCTGTGGCGAGCTGAGCTATGACGCCTCCTTCGGCCTGCGCCGGGTCGCGGAACCGATCGGCATTATCGCCGGCATCGTCCCTACCACCAACCCGACCTCCACCGCGATCTTTAAAAGTCTGATCACGCTGAAAACACGCAACGGCATCATCTTTTCCCCCCACCCCCGCGCCAAAAAGAGCACGGCCGAAGCGGCGCACGCGGTCGCCAGGGCCGCCGAGGCCGCCGGGGCACCCGCAGGCTTGATCGCGTGCCTGGAAGAGCCGACCGTCGAAATGTCAAATCACCTCATGCGCCATCCCGACATCAGCCTGATTCTCGCGACGGGCGGACCGGGCATGGTGAAGGCGGCCTACAGCTCCGGTAAGCCGGCTCTCGGGGTCGGTGCCGGCAATACCCCCGCCGTGATTGATGAGACCGCTGAAATCCGCATGGCGGTCAGTTCGATCCTGATGTCCAAGACTTTCGACAACGGTGTGATCTGCGCGTCCGAACAGTCGGTCGTCGTGGTTGATGCGGCGTACGAAGCAGTCAAAGCCGAGTTTGCCGTGCGCGGCGCCCACATTCTCACCCCCGCTCAAAAGAAGAAAGTCGGTGCCGTGATCCTCAAAGAGGGGCGCATCAACGCGGACATCGTCGGTCAGCCCGCAGCCAAGATCGCGGCCATGGCCGGCGTGGAACTGCCGGGCGACGTAAAGGTGTTAATCGGCGAAGCGGACTCGATCGGAACGGATGAACCTTTCGCGTATGAAAAACTCTCTCCGGTGCTGGCGCTCTACCGAGCCAAGGATTTCCCGGATGCGGTCGCCAAGGCCAAGGCTTTGGTCGAGTTCGGCGGTATCGGCCACACCTCGGCTCTCTACACCGACATGCGCAATGCCGATCGCGTCAAAACGTTCGGAAACGCCATGAAAACGGGCCGCGTTTTGGTCAATATGCCCAGCTCCCAAGGTGCGATCGGCGACATCTATAACTTCAAACTGGAACCTTCATTGACGCTCGGCTGCGGAACCTGGGGCGGGAACTCCATCAGCGAGAACGTCGGAGTCAAACACCTCATGAACATCAAAAACATCGCAGAACGTCGCGAAAACATGCTCTGGTTCCGGGTCCCGCCCAGAGTCTACATCAAATACGGCTGCCTGGCTCTGGCGCTCAAAGAACTGAGCGACCGCAAGCGTGCGGTCGTGGTCACGGATAAGCCGCTCTATGACCTCGGTTATGCTGACAAGGTCACGCAAGTACTTGAAGAGATGAAACTGGAGTACGAGGTCTTTTTCGAGGTCAAACCCGATCCCGACTTAACCACCATCCGCAAAGGTCTTGAACTTTGCCATGTCTTCAAGCCGGACGTGATCATCGCGCTCGGAGGCGGCTCGCCGATGGACGCGGCCAAAATGATGTGGCTGATGTACGAGAATCCGGAAGCCAAGTTCGAAGAAATGGCCATGCGTTTCATGGACATCGAGAAACGGATTTACGCCTTCCCGGACCTCGGCAAAAAAGCGCAGTTTGTCGCCATCCCGACCACTTCCGGCACCGGTTCCGAGGTGACGCCGTTCGCGGTCGTCACCGATGACGCGACCGGCAAGAAATACCCGATCGCTGATTACGCGCTGACACCCGACATGGCGATTGTCGATCCGGAGCTGGTTGTCAACATGCCCAAGCGCCTGACGGCATACGGCGGCATTGACGCGCTGACGCACGCGCTGGAGGCGATGGTCTCGGTGCTGTCCACCGAGTTCACCAACAGTATGGCGCTGGAGGCGATCCGCATCCTGTTTAAATACCTGCCGGACAGCTATGCGAACGGCGCCGCAGATCTCAAGGCCAAGGAGAAAGTTCACTACGCCGCCACCCTGGCGGGTATGGCCTTCGCCAACGCCTTTCTGGGTATTTGCCACTCCATGGCGCACAAGCTGGGCGCACGCTTCAACCTGCCGCACGGACTCGCCAACGCGTTGCTGATCGTTGATGTGATTCGTTACAACGCGACTGACATCCCGCTCAAGCAGACCGCCTTCCCGCAGTACACCTATCCCACGGCCAAAAGCCGGTACGCGCGGGTCGCGGACTACCTGCAGCTCGGCGGGAAAACAGAGGACGAAAAGGTCGAGCGTCTCGTCAAAGCGGTAGAAGGTCTCAAGGCGAAATTGGACATCCCCGCCACCATTCGCGATGCGGGTGTGCCTGAACCGGCGTTCACGGCTGCGCTGGACACTCTGGCTGAGGACGCCTTCGACGATCAGTGCACCGGCGCGAATCCGCGCTACCCGCTGATTCGCGAAATCAAGGCCCTCTACCAGAAGGCCTATGCCGGCACGTGAGAAAATCGAGTGAACGCGAATCCCGGAAGCGGTCTCAGCAGCCGTTTCCGGGGACAGCCTCGTTCGCGCTGAAGCCTGGATGACCGAATTGTGTCGATGCCGCCGGCAGCATTGACAAGCTACGGTATCACCCGTTACTGTTGCACGGTTGTTCGGCGTTTCATCTTGACAGGAGCATCTATGAAAAACGGCGTGTTGCTTGGTCTTCTCGTTCTCGCACGGTTGGGCGGTGCCATGACTGTCCACAACTTGCGCTGCGAGTATGACATGGACCCGATCGGCATCGCCACGTTGCAGCCGCGCTTGAGCTGGACCTTGAGCGACAGCGCGCGCAATCAGATGCAAACCGCCTACCAGATTCGCGTCGCTTCAACGCCGAAGGCACTTTCAGAAGGCGAGCCGCTGCTGTGGGACAGCGACAAAACCGTGTCGAGCGAGACCGTACACATCATGTACGACGGTACGCCGCTGCGCGACGGTATGCGCTGCTTCTGGCAGGTGCGCGCCTGGGACCGCGACGGCAAAGCCACCGACTGGAGCGCGCCGGCACAGTGGCAGGTCGCGTTGACCGACCCGGCGTCGTGGCAAGCAAAGTGGATTGGCCCCTCGGCCTCTCATGTCCCGGCATGGGGCGACCTGACCCTGACGGCAGATCTCGTGGTGGACGCCGAAGCGGTCGGTCTCGTGTTCCGCGCCCCAGATGCCGCCAACGGTTACATGTGGCAAATCAACCGTGCCCTCGGCGCCGAGCCGCTGCTGCGCCCGCACGTGCAACAGAACGGTTCCTGGAAGATGCTGCCCGCCGTATCGCTGGGCGCATTTATGGCTGACGGCGATCAGCCCAAGCCTCACCGCATCGAAATCGAAGCGCGCGGCACAGTCATCCGCACGCGGATCGACGGCAAACTGGCGGATGAACGCACCGATTCAACGTTCGCGTCAGGGACCGTCGGGTTTCGCACCAGCGACAAAGAGAGGGCGCGCGTGAACGCGCTCACCGTGGTTGATGCCGCCGGCGCCACGCTGATCGTCGACACCTTCGACCGTGCGAGCCCCGCCTTCCCGAAATTGAAGGTCGAAGACGGCCATCTTCTGGTGAGCGGCGGCATGCACCTCTACACCGGCCCGCTCCCGAAAGCGTGCCCGCGTTTGCGTAAAACGTTCGCGGTCGCCAAACCGGTCGCCCGCGCCACAGCCTCGGTCTGCGGCCTCGGTTTTTATGAACTCTATCTGAACGGACGCAAGGCCGGCGACCGCGTGCTGTCGCCGCCCAACACCCCCTACGCGAGCAGGATCCTCTTCGACACGCTGGATGTCACCCCGCTCATTCAGGCCGGCGACAACGCGGTGGGCATCTGGCTGGCCCCCGGTTATTCCGATGATTACTCGCAATGGGGTTGGAAATGGGAACTGGCGAAACGGGCGATCCTGCAACTTGACATCGACCACCCGGACGGCAGCCGGACGACGGTCGTCACCGACCCGAGCTGGCAAGCCGGCCCGAGCCCGCTGACCTTCGCCAGCCTGTACGACGGCGAGATCTACGATGCGGCGCTTGAAACGCCGGCGTGGTCCACGGCCGCTTTCAAGGCAGAAGGCTGGAAACCCGTCACCCTGTTCGAGCCGACAGCGGCCGCCTTCAAGCCGAACACCATGCCGCCGGTGCGCGTCATCCAGACGTTGCGGCCGGTGGCTGTTCGTGAACCCAAACCCGGCGTCTATGTCTTCGACTTAGGACAAAACATCGCCGGATGGGCACGCCTGCGCGCCAACGGGCCGCGCGGCACGCGCATCACCCTGCGCCACAGCGAACTGACTGACCGTGACGGCATGATCGATCCGTGGACCAACCGGCGCGCCAAAGCCACCGACACCTTTGTGCTCGCAGGCTCGGGCTCGACGGAGAGTTATGAACCTCGGTTCACCTATCATGGCTTCCGTTTCATTGAAGTCACCGGCTACCCGGGCGTTCCGACGTGCGATGACGTCACCGGCTGCGTGGTGCATGCCGATGCCGCCCCGGCCGGGAGCTTCCTGTGCTCCGATGCCACACTCAACCAGATCTACAGCAACTGCCTCTGGTCGATGCGCGGAAATTTCATGAGCATTCCGACCGACTGCACGATGCGGGATGAGCGCACGCCCTGCCAGATGGATTCGCTCGCCTATGAAGACACCGCGCTCTTCACGTTCTGGATGAACAGCTACTACACCAAGTGGCTCGACGACATCGCCGGCGGGCGCGGCAACCCCGACTGGAACGGCGACACCGTTTTTCTGCCGTGGCGTCTCTACCTGCACACCGGGGACCGCCGCATCCTGACCACCCACTACGCGAACATGCGCGCGTACATCGACGCGCTTCACGCTCGTACGCCGGACCACATTTACACACAAGGTTTCGGCGACTGGTGTCCGCCCAACGATGGCTCGTGGCAGGGGTATCACGGCGATGTGACCGATGTCAACACCTGCCTCTACGCCGCGCTCGCCCGCATCGTCGCCGAGGCCTCGGCCGTGTTGGGTCATACCGCAGAACACGACACCTACACGCGGCTCTCAGAACAGATCGCACGCGCTTATCACGCAAAACGTTACCGTGCCGAGACGGCGACTTATGGGGACGGTTCTCAGACCACGGCGATCCTGCCGCTGGCGCTAAATGTCGCGCCGCACGACGCGCGCGACGCTCTCGCACGCCGCTTGGTCGCGACCATCCGCGACACGAACAAGGGACGTCTCGACACCGGCATCTTCGGCACGCGCTATCTGCTGGATGTGCTCTGCGATATCGGCGAGGCGGATCTCGGCCTCGACATGTTGACGCAGCCAGAGTATCCGGGCTTCGGCTTTCAGGTCGCGAACGGCGCCACCACACTGTGGGAGCAGTGGAGCGTCAAAGGCGGCATGAACTCGCACAACCACGCGATGTTCGCCGGCGTGGGCGCCGCATTCTTCACGCGCCTCGCCGGAATCACCGCCCTGCGTCCGGGTTTCGAAGAAATCGGCATCCGCCCGGTCATGCCCAAGCGCCTCGCGTTTGTGAAGGCCGGAGTGGAGACCGTCAAAGGCCAAGTGGCCGTCCACTGGCGGCGCGTTTCAGACGGCCTCGCCGTGGAGGTCACCGTGCCCGTCAACGCGACCGCGCGCATCGCGCTGCCGGCGCCTGACGCGAAAGCCGTCACGACCCAGGGCACCCGCTTCGTCGGCATGGAGAATGACCGCGCCGTGTACGTCGCCGGTTCCGGCACGTTTGAATTCCGCATCAGGTGAAGCTGCCCGCTCATGTGACGCGGCGAGCAAGTTCCTCCGTGTCCGGTCCTCAACAAAATCGCCCTCCGCGCGTTTCCCCGGAGCGTACATGCCAGATCAGGTCTCGACCCTCAAAAACCGCTTGCATCCGGCGGCGCGTAAGAGTACAAACTAACCCCGTCTGCATCGGGAAAGGAGGAGGCCATGTTCACAATCTATCGCTGGGAGGGCGGCGGCCTGAAAGAGGTGCCCGAACTGACCGGCACATGCTGGATCAATCTGGCCGATCCCTCCACGGAAGAGATCTCCCGAGTCCAAGAGTTGGCCCGAGTGCCGCGCGAGTTCCTGACCGACCCGCTGGACAAGGACGAGCGGCCGCGTCTCGAAATTGATGAAGGCGTCACGTTGCTCATCGTCCATGTACCCTACCATGAGCCGCACGAGAACCTGATCCCGTTCCACACGCTGCCGCTGGGCATCGTGCTGACCGACTCGCACGTGATCACGATCTGCAACCGACAGACGCCGGTCACCAGTACGTTCCTCGACCAGATCCGCCGTGTCTGTCCGCCTGAGGACCAGTTCCGGTTTGCGTTCCAGATCCTTTGGCACTCGGCGATCCTCTACCTGCGGTACCTGCGTGATGTCCGTCAGCGCGCCGACATGGTTGAACAGGACCTGCACGAATCCATTTCCAACGAAGCCCTGATGCGGCTGCTCAACATTGAAAAGAGTCTGGTCTATTTCACCACCTCGCTCAAGGCTAACGACATCCTGATCGGCCGGCTTGAGCACACGCGGCAGCTCGACATTCCCGACAAAGACCTGGACATTCTCGAAGATGTGGCCGTCGAATACCGTCAGGCGCTGGAGATGGCGACGATCCACAGCAACATCTTGACCGGCACACTCGACACCTTCGCCTCGATCATCTCCAACAACCTGAACAACGTGATGAAGTACCTGACGTCCATCACGCTGGTGCTGATGCTCCCGACGCTTGTCGCCAGCATCTACGGAATGAACATTGAGCTGCCGCTGCAACACTCCCCGTATGCGTTCATCATGCTGATGGGGTTTTCGATTGTGATCTCGATCGCCGTCGCGTTGGTCATGGTACGCCGGCGATTTTTTTAAGTTCAGAAAGGATGCCGTATGGATTTCCTCAAAAGCAAGCACGCATGGCTGGCCGCCCCCCTGCTCTGGCTGGCCGGCGTAAGCGCCTTGGTCCTGGTCTGGGCGCTCGCCACCCCCGAATGGATTCAGGCCCACTTCGACCATGACGGCGCGTCTCCGGTCGAGGTTGCCACGGTCGGGCTCTTCTTCTTCCAGATGGGTTTCTTTTGGCTGGTGCCGCCCATGCGCGCCTCGCGGCTGCGCCCGCTCTGGCTCGCCGATTTTTCTCTGCTCACCTTTTTCGCGATCTGCCGCGAACTCGACTGGCACAAGCTGCTGATCTCCGCTTCCAACTTGCCGGGCGCCACGCGCGGCACCCCGTTCAAGATGAAGTTCCTCACCAACGCCAACAACCCGCTGGCCGACCGTCTGATTGTCGCCGCCTGCTTCGCCGTCGTCATCCTGCTTTGCGCCGGCACCCTGCTTTACTTTCTGCGCCGGCTGCTGACCGGGCTTTTCAAGCTGCACCCGGTCTGCTGGTCGATGGGCTTTTTCGGCGGCACCATCATCCTGATCCAAATCACGGACCGCCTGCCGGCCGTTCTTCGCAAGGATCTCGGCATCCGCATCTCAGAGTCTCTGCACGCGCTCATGACGGCCCTCGAGGAGGGACAGGAACTACTGCTTCCGCTTTTCGTTGTCATTGCGGTGCTGCAAGCCCATTTTATCTATAACAACGAACGTACGGACAGCGCTCCGCTCGACCGCTTCAGAGGGCTGTAGATCGTGGGAGATCGCCATGCGCGTGCTTGTGATCGAGGACGACAGGAAGATCCAAGAATTTGTCAGCCGCGGCTTGCGCCAGGAAGGCCACACGGTTGAAGTCGCCACCACCGGCACCGAAGGCCTCGCCCTCTGGGAAGCGCACCGTTATGACGCCGTCGTGCTCGACATCATGCTTCCTGAAGTCGACGGCCTGCGCGTGCTCAAGCACATGCGCAACAACGGCGACCTCACCCCCGTGCTGGTGCTCAGCGCCAAAGTTGCCGTCGACGACCGCGTCTCGGGACTGCAATCCGGTGCCGACGACTACATGATCAAACCTTTTTCGTTCACCGAACTCTCCGCGCGCCTGCAGGCTATCACCCGCCGCACGTCCGCCCCGCCGGCCAAGGGTAAGAACGCGACGCTCTTGACTGTCGGCGACCTGCGCGTCGACCTGCTGCGCCGCACCGTCGTGCGCGGCGACAAGAAGATCGACCTCCAGCCGCGCGAATTCGCCCTGCTCGACCTGCTGATGCGCAATCCCAACCGCCCCCTGACCAAAACGCTGATCTTGGAGCGCATTTGGGACTTTACGTTCGACCCCCAAACCAACATCGTCGATGTCCTGGTCTGCCGCCTGCGCAACAAGATCGACGCCGGCTTCGACACCAAATTGATCCACACCCTGCGCGGAGTCGGTTATGTTTTCCGGATGGTTCAGTAGGACATTCCGCTCCTACGCCTTTTATCTGTGCCTGGGGTACCTGGTGGTCTATGCGCTCTGCACCGTCATCATCTATGTGCTCACCAGCCGCGTCATCACCCAATCTGCGCGCGGTTTCGACCGGCAGGACGTCACCGCGGAAAGCGAAGAACTGGTCGAGCTCATCAACCAGAACGCCGACGGCAACCTGCTGGCCGAGCAGGTGACGCTCGAACGCTATCCCCCGTCCACCATTTTCATCGTCCGCGTCATCAACCGCCGCGGCCACGTCGAGTACACAATCACCTGGCCCAAGAAAATCGACCTGCCCGACTGGCGCGCTTACACCCCGCCGCAAGGAACGGCATCGCTCCCTCCGGCCGGTCTCAGCGAGTATTACATCAGGCCCCTCGACCGACACGTCCAAATCCAGACGACCCTGCTCAACGACGGACGCGTGCTTCAGGTGGGCAAAGGGTCTTTCCTCGAGGTCGACCAGAAAAGTATGCTGGCGCGTTTGCTGCTGGTCTTCGCGCTGCTCTCAACCCTGTTTTCCCTCCTCTCCGGCATCTTCATGATGGTGCTCACGCTGCGCCCCATCCACCGCATCACAGACTCCATGAGCCGCATCATCGAGACCGGCGCCTTCGAGACCGGCGCACCGCCTGTCAAAAGCCTGATCGCCGAACTGGACACCCTCGGACGGCTCTTCACCGTCATGACCGAAAAATACGCCAACCTGATCCAGGCCATGCGGCAAACCATGGACAACGCCGCGCACGACTTCCGTACGCCGCTCACGCGGATCCGCGGCGCGGCCGAACTCGCGCTGAACGGACAGGCTATCCCCTCCGAATTGTCCGACACGCTGGCCGACATCATCGAGGACTGCGATCGCGCCAAACTCCAGTTGCAGAATCTGATGGACGCGCGCGAAATGGAGAGCGGCTTTGTTAAACTTAATATTCAGCCCTTCAGCCTGACGCGCCTGCTCGACGAGATCACCGACCTCTATTCGCTGGTCGCCGAAGAGAAGAAGATCGTCTTGCGCGCCGCGCCCGCCGCTTCAGAACTGATGATCCACGGCGACCGCACGCGCCTCGCGCGCGTGTTTGCCAATCTGATTGACAACGCCTTGAAGTATACGCCGCCGCACGGTTCGGTGACCCTCTCCGTTGAGGAAAACAACGGCACCGTCATCACGCGCGTCCGCGACACCGGCATCGGCATCCCGAAAGACGAACAGGCTCTGATTTGGCAGCGGCTTTTCCGCGGCCAGCAGGCGCGCGAGACCGAAAAGGGCCTCGGGCTCGGCCTCAACATCGTCCAGGTGATCGTTGCCGCGCACGGAGGCTCCGTGCGGGTTGAAAGTACGCCCGGACAAGGCACCACCTTCTGCGTGACCCTGCCGAAGCACTCCACCTGACCGCGCAGCTTCCACATGGCTGCGAGACGCCGTCGTCTCCTAAAGCCAGGTGCAGGTCCCTGAACAGGACCAGTGTGTTTTCAGGGAGCCCGGCGACGGCCGTGATCTCCTCCTCGCCATCCGGTTTCACCCATTTGAGGATGGGCGTGACATCGCCTTTCTCAAGCGCCGCCCTAGCCTCAGGAATCACAGGCCCGCCCATGGTGTCGCAGTGCGCGTAAGCGCTGCCTGCCACAAACCCCAAAACCACGCCCGCCACGATTGCCGACACCGGTCTTGTTCTGACTGTTCTTTCTTTGTTCATGGCTTCACCCTCCGTTTTATGGTCCGAAATCGACGCAGTCTCCTGTTCCGGCGGCAGACTCGCTTCAGAGGCCCTTTTCGCCCATGGCCTCTTCCTGCTTCACGCTTGCGGGAAACAGGATGTTGTTCTCCAGATGGATGTGTTCGTGAAGGTCGGACTCAAGCGCCGCCAGAGCCTCATAAAGCGCCTTGAAAGTCTGGCAGGCGTCGTCAGGCAACCGGTAGTTGCCGGTCAGCCCCCGCATCTTCGCCAGTAAGGCCCCGGCTGCGTCATGTTCGTGCTCCATCTGCCGGATCGGGTGGAAGACGCTGCCGCAATGCACTTCGGGCCTCGCGTTCCGGCCCGCCATGAAACCGTCGATGCCCCTGATGGCAGGGAACAGGATCTTCTCCTCCTTCATCAGATGTGTTTCGAGATCGGCTTTCAAAAGCTCGAAAGCGCTCCTCAGCGCGCCGAGCATGTCGCCGTGTCTGGCTCTGTGAGCGTTCTGTACCTTGTCCAGCAGCATGCCGATCCTCGCCATCTGCGTCCTTGTAAACACGTGATGCGTGTCGAGGATGTGGCCGGCGAGGTCGGAGAGCGTCACGGCTGACCAGTCGGTCGCCGCTGCGGCGGAAGGATCCTGCGCACGAATCTTTTCGAGGTCCGCCATGGTCGCTTCCGGATCGAGGCCGGCCTGCCTGCAGGCTTCGGCCAGCGACCTCTTTCCGCCGCAGCAGTAGTCGATACCCATCTGCTCCAGGCGCGTTCGCAAACGAGGGTAATAGGTCACCAATTCGCCCAGCGTCTGTTCAGGCCAGATCGCGTTTCCACGGTTTCCCGCCTTCTGTTCATCTGATTTCGCATTCATGGGCAATTGTCCTTTCGCTTTGCCTGCAAACCGGGACACGGTGCCCCGTTTGATTTGGCATTAAAGTACTATATTACTTAATTAACGTCAACTCTCTAATTTGTTTCGCGGCACGTTCATTAGCGTCTTGCCGTACCATCTCCTGCGCGGAGATGGTTCTTACGCAGCAAGGGGTTCCGTCGCACGCTTCTGCACATCACGCAGCGCACGCTTCAGCTCCGCCACTTGCCGCTTCGGTTCCGCCACGTCGCGGCGCAGCGCCGCGATCGCTTACGCGTGACGCGCCACGCACCCTTGGCAATCGCTTCAGCCAGCACAGCATTCAGATTCATCTTTTCTCCCATCCCCGCCTCATAGTCTGCTCACATTCAACAGTGCCGACTCTATCCAGCCGCAACTTCAAGGTCAAGCGGACGGAAGGCACGCCTTTTCTTGTCATTGAGGCCAACCCCGTGGGCGAGGCCGAACCGCCTCATCCATCGGCCTTGTGAACTTGAACGTTTCGGAACATGTTAAAACGTGTTAAGTTCAAGCGTGTCCGTTGTACCTTGTCTGGCAGGGGCTGCTCCACGAACTGTCCCGGACACCTCATGAAGTCGCTGCTAAACGAAAAACGGCAACGCTTTAAACAAAGCCTGCCGCCCCAAGGTGGGAATGAGATACGGACAGCGTCCGTATGAGAGAGAGGATGAATGATGGGCCCACAAAAAACGGGCATGACGGCGAAGGCCGCAGCTCTCGCGCTGCTGGCCGGGCTGGCGACGGTTTCCGCCGCACCAGTGACTGAAACGAAAAGTGTACTGACGGTCAGTGGTCTGCCCCGTCCATCTGTGGTTGTGGCTGAAGCCGGCGCCCAGGCCCAGGCCCGGACGCTGGTGACGCTGCTCGGGCGGATCACCGGCCAGACTCCCCCGCTAAGCGTCGGCATGGCGCCCGCCACGGAGGACGCGGTCGTCATCCATGTGGGACGCACGGAGTATGTGGAAAGCCTCGGGCTCAACCTGGACGCGCTACATCCTGCGGGATATCGCCTGTTGATGCCCGACGCCTCGCATCTGGTGCTGGCGGGCCGCAGACCGCTGGGCACCGGCTACGCCGTGTACGATTTCATGAAGCGGTTCGGCGGCTACCGCCACTTCATGCCCGGTGCGCTGGGCGAGGTGACGCCGCGCCGCGACACGCTCGCGCTGCCGCCGCGCCTCGACGTGCGCGAGGAGCCTTCGTTCGTCACCTACAACAACGCCGGCATGTACGGCGGCAATGCGGCGTTTTCCCGCTCCAGTCACGTGGCGCAGTACGCCACACATTGGTTCATGCACATCTTCCCGCCCGCGACATACGGCAAAGCCCATCCTGAATACTACCCGATGATCGACGGCAAGCGCTTTGTGCCGCCCGATACGCTGGAGGGCACGTGGCAGCCGTGCGTGAGCAACCCCGACCTGCCGGCAATCGCCATGGCGTATGCGCGGGATTATTTCGCCAAGAATCCCGACAAGCTGAGCGTGCCGATGGGGGTCAATGACGGCTTGGGTGACTGTCAATGTCCAGGCTGCCTGGGCCTGCAAAAAAAATATGCCAATCCTTACATTCCCTTTTACAACGCCGTGGCCAAGCTTCTGCGCCAAGAATTTCCCGACAAGACGGTGGCTTTCATCGCCTACGGCGGTGCGCGCGAGGTGCCCCGCGGCATCAGGCTCGATCCCGGCATTCATGTGGAGATCACCAATGGCGCCCGCGACGGGCTGGCGGCCATGCGCGCCTGGCGCGAGGCGGGAGCCACCTCGCTCGGCCTCTATGACTACCTGTACGGCGGCGGTTACGTCGTGCCGCGCCATTATCCGCACGTCATGGCCGACGCCTGGCGCAAAGCCTATAAGGCCCTCGGGCTCCGTGGCGGATGGTTCGAGACCTTCACGCAGGTCTGGCTTTACGACGGTCCCCGCCAGTATGTCCTGAACGAGCTGGCGTGGGACATCGACGCCGACGTGGACGAGCTGCTGGAGGACTACTTCACGAGCTTCTACGGCGCGGGCGGCAAGGCCGTGCGCCAGTTCTTTAACCGCCATGAGGACGTCTACCGCCGCCGCGCCGACCCCCTGCACCCTATGTCGGACTGGCACTCTCCGGAACAGATGAAGGACTACACGCATGCCGACCTGGCCTACCTCCGCGGACGCCTCGACACCGCTGAGGCCGCTCTGGCGCGGGAGCCCGATTCTGCGCCGGCCGCCCGCCTTGCTCTGCTGCGCAAGGTGTACGGCCTGACCGAACGGATGATCGGGGCGGAAATCATCGTCAACGAACTGGGGGCCGTCGGGCGCGTGCGCGGACGACGCGCGGCGCGGCGCCTTGTCGAACGGATGGAAACGGGATTCCGCCTGCAGGCAGAGATCGCGGAGTATGCGATGACCGAGGCCGAGGAGCGGGACCTCTTCACCCGGACCGGGCTGCAAGCGTTCCGGGCGCAACCCGAACTGCAGTCCGGCCAGCGGCTCGAGGCGCAGGCCGACCGGCTGCTGGCGCTGGCAACCGCCGCGATCGAGGCAGAGGAGGGATGGCCGGCCGCGCGCGAATTCTGCTTCGACACGGCCCGTAACGCACTCACCCCCGCCTTCCGCGCGGTGGCGTTGACGCCGGTCTACAGCCGCGAGGCGGCGGACGCCAAGGTGAATTTGGTCGCCAACGGCGGCTGCGAGCCGCCGGATGCGGCTGCCGACGCGCGTGCGGGCGTCGAGGCGAACGGCCAACAAGCGTTCAAGGCACCCGGCTGGAACACCTGGCATTTTCAACAAACGGTAACCCGCTTCATGCACGACGCGTCCGATCCGCATGGCGGCGGGCATTCTTTCGCAATCGGGGAAAACAACTACAGCGGCTCGTTCATGCAGGGAGTGCGGGTGCAACCGGGCTGCCGTTATCGTCTGGCCTTTTGGGTCAAGCAGTCGCCCGCCGGACGCGGCGGCGCCGCCAGCGTGCGGTGGCAGGGCAAGAGCGGCTGGCTCGACGTGGAAGGCAAGTCTCCCCGCATCTCCGTGCCATACCCCCGCGCATCCGAAACGGCCTGGCGCGAAATCAGCGCGACGTTCACGGCGCCGGCCGACGCCACCGCCCCGGCGGAGCGTGTCAGCGCCCTGCTGCTGCTCGGCGCACCCTCGGGCCAGACAGCCGGCGAGCGCATCTGGTTCGACGATGTTTCCCTCACGAAAATCTTCGATCCGGCCGCGCAGTTGCCCCCGACGCTGACGGTCAAGTGACGGCTTCCGCTCACCGCGCCTCGATCCTATGCGCGCCTTCTTCGTATATTTCGGTCCGATGCCGCTCACGTGCAGGATGTCTTCAGCCGACGCGACCCGCGATGATGTTTCGACGCCGCTTCGATGACATCGACGCACCCTTGAGAAATAACGCATAGGCAGCCGCACAGCCACGATCGACCTGATCGGCCGTCTTTACCGCGGGATAGTTTTTTGCAGCCCAATCGACAAAACGGGCACACACGCACCTTCGCTGCCTGAGCGTAATGTCAGCGAGGACACGTTCAGAGCCTTCAAGCCAATCCGAGTAAACCTTCCAGACGCCGGCAAGCGGCAGACCCGTTTTAGCCCGTCCGCCAAAAATAGATTCCAGAAGCGTACGGACTTTTTTTTCGCTGGCATTTGTGTCCGAATGGGCATCCCTCAAAATACGCTCAACAGCAAGAGCCTCGGCACGGTCTTCCGTCCCGGTGGACCCTCACAACAGCGGTTTCCCCTTCCTATAAACCGCATACCACCAGCACGACGCATCAGGTCTTTTGTAGATCGCCGTGGGATGGATAATAGCCATTAATCGTGTCTCGCCGCAATCCCAAGGTAACACATTTCTTTCACGGTTGTTTCACGCCTTAAAACAACAAAAAAAACCGTTAAAACGCTTATTTTAACGGGTTTTTTGCTAGAAAAAAATGGAGCGGGCGATGGGAATCGAACCCACGAAAGATTTCGCGCGTTTTCTGTAGTACGATATAGCGTTTTTATTGGGGTTTTTCAAAATAGCACTTGCCAAAACTACGCGGGACGGTGTAACCTGTGCTGTAACTGGAAATCACACATACC
>Ga0116149_1002047_pt1 | contig 23053 bp, 20 predicted proteins | sample AD_UKC057_MetaG_FD_89787 | JGI IMG/M metagenome (GOLD analysis project Ga0116149, IMG submission 89787) | Active sludge microbial communities of municipal wastewater-treating anaerobic digesters from USA - AD_UKC057_MetaG | ecosystem: Engineered > Bioreactor > Anaerobic > Digestate | place: USA... | reverse complement strand
TTCATTGTTACGATAATCACTGAATATGTTGTTTTACGAAATGACCGATAGCGCGAATGGCCCTTCGGGAGTCGGGAAGAACCTTTGCCCACATCTGGAAATCATGAATCATACCGGGCCAGACCTGCAGCTCTGCTATGGTTCCCGCATTCGCGGCCCGTTCGGCCGCCATGCGTGAATCGTCAAGCAGGACTTCCTCCGTACCGACCTGGAACAGCAGGGGCGGTAATTGTGAGAACTTCCCGAAGAGAGGTGAAATGGCAGGTATCGATGGTTTGCTTGTACCGACATAATGCGCGATGCAATCATGCAGTATGTTCTTGCGCATCATGGGATCCCTCACCCTGTTTTCACGATGGGCGGCCCCGGACAGCGTGAGATCTGTCCATGGCGAGAGGCACACGGCGCAGGCAGGGAGAGGTAATTTTTTATCCCGCAGTTTTTGAAGCAGGACGAGTGTCAGGCCACCTCCAGCGGAATCTCCCATGACAGCCACCCGCGAGGGCTTCACACCGGTTTCCAGGAGCCGGCGGTACGCTGCCATGACGTCGTCGACAGCAGCGGGATGGGGATGCTCAGGCGCGAGACGGTAATTGACCGCCAGGACACGCGCGTCCGAAGCGCGGGCAATGCGATAGATAAGGTCGCGGTAAATCTTCGTGGAGAAAAGGACGTAACCTCCTCCGTGTATAAAGAAAATGCGCCTCCCGGAATCGGGTCCCGCATGGCCGATCCATTCCCCTGGCACTCCGCCAGCGTCAACAAATGAAATCTCGCAGGTTTTCGGAACGCGGAGAAACATGCCGGCGAACATGTCACCGGCCCGGTTGACGGATTTGTATTGTTTAGCAATGTTGAGTCGGTTCGCAAGGGTTCTGACGATGAGCTTGATCATCGTATTTCGTATCATATGGTCACTCCCCCCAAATCGTCATATCAGGGTATGTACTGCCCGACGAACAGCCCGATATCGCGTATGGCATTGCGCGCCTCTTTCAGCGTAAATGCGAGGGCCTGGAACACGTGGATCATGCCGGGCCAGACGGTAATGTCTGTCTTTACGCCTTCAGCTGCCGCCTTTTCCGCGACGCGGCGGGAATCATCCAGTAGCAGTTCGCCTGAGCCGACCTGTATCAGCAAGGGGGGGAGTCCCTTAAAACTGCCAAAGAGCGGCGAGACCGCCGGCTTGGCCAGGTCGCAATACGGTGCGTAGAGAAGGGCGGTATACACGATTGCTTCACGTGTAAAGAGCGGGTCTCTCCATCTGTTTTTCCGCATGGAATCGCCGGAGCCGGTAAGATCGGACCATGGGGAGAGGCACACGGCGCAGGCCGGCAGGGGGATTTTTTTGTCGCGCAGCTGCTGGAGCAAAACCAGGGCGAGGCCCCCGCCCGCCGAATCGCCCATGACAGCAACCCGCGACGGTTTCACTCCGCTCTTGAGAAGCCACCGGTATGATTTGACAGCATCTTCCACTGCGGCCGGATGCGGGTTTTCCGGTGCCAGGCGGTAGTCAGGGACCAGGACGCGCGCGCCGCATGTCCGGGCCAGGCGGCACATGAGATCGCGGTGGGTCCGGGGCGAACAGATACTATAGCCGCCGCCGTGGAGATAGAAGATAACCCGTTTATTGTCCGATCCCTGCCAGGAGACCCACTCCGCCTGAATGCCTCCCGCGTTCACAGGGGTAATCTCGCATCTGTCAGGCAGGCGCATATAGCGAGCCACAATTTTTTCAGCGCCTTTCCTGATCGCAATCGGCCGGGTATAGTCGACAGTGCTGCGTCTCGAACGTATGATGAGCTTGATAAAAAAATTACGAATCATGGCACGGTATCCTGGTCCTGGTATCAGAAAACGGCAACGCAGCGTGGCGCGGCGTTGCCGGGATGTACAAAATATTAAGCAATCAAAGGGTTAACTCTTCACTGCCTGGTGTAGGTTATGCCGTCGAGCGTCATAACCCACGCCCCCTGTACCTGTTTGGGGGCCTTTGTGATCTTCATGGTCTTTGAGATCGGTCCCATCCCGATGGTGATGCTATCCGCGGTAATTGTGGCTTTCCCGCCCGTGACCGTGGTGTTCGAAGATTTCAAGTCACCGCCTCCGTCGAGATAGATGGCAACAAACGTGCCGTCGGCAGCCACCCATTTGCCGGCAAAAGACTTCTGGTCATCAGCAAGGGGAATTTTTTTTACGCAGCCGATCGATAATGCGAAAAGAACCGATACAAAAATTACGAGAGCCTTTTTCATGAAAGCCTCCTGTTAGTTGTATTGGGATAGATGCTCCCTTGGCATGTGGGATCGCAGGGGGTCATTATTGATATTTTTTTCACCCAGGAAGATTATGTATAATTCTTCATTTTTCTGCTGTCAATGATAAATTTATAAGCGCAGTTGTTAAACTTGTTGTAAAACTTGATATAGGGACAGAATTATTGAATTGCTGGAAGCGGGCGGCTGCCGGAAGATGACCATATGCCGGTTTCCGTGGGTCCGGGGATTGCGCCTGTTATATCATCGGGATGTATCGTGAGATGGAGGCAAGAATGACGAAGTTTATGGTAATCGTATATGGTGCGTTCGTTGTTCTGATTGTGCTCCAGAGCGCGTTCTTCTCGGTATTATTGATACAGTATTCTGATTCAAAAACCTTCAGGCTCCTCATCGGCTTTATCGGGCTTGGCTGGCTGATCGTCATGCCGGTCATGGGCCTGGCGAAATTCGGCACGGGTGAGGCCGGGGGAGCGCGGCCCGTGCGCTCAATAGTAATGATTGTAATAATGCTCGTCATGCCCTGGATCCCGGTGATATCGGGCGGTTTTAAAAACGGGGCACTCAACGCGGTCGCGGTGCCGGTCGCGGCCCTGTCGCTCAGCGCGGCAATCGGCGGAAGCGCGATCAATACCATTACAATCTCTGCGGCAAACCCTGACGGCGTATCATGGAAAATGGGCGTGCTCCGCTGGTCCTTGTCGATTCTCCTCCTGTCCATGTCCCTGAACTTATTCTTTCCCGCGTTTGCCCGCCTGGCGGCCGCGCTCGCCCCGCGACTCGGCCTTGACGCCTCCCTGTTGATCGGATCGGCCGTGGCTGACAGGCTATGGGAAGCGATTTTCAGCTCCATCGGCAACATCTATGTCTGGATGCTTGATTTTTTCGTCACGCTCTGGGCGAGTATAAAATTCTACAGGGTTTTTTTCTCAAAAGATGGGATCTGACGCTCGCCGGATATCAGTAAATCCGGAATTCGTTTTTCTCGGTTGTTCCCGCGTCATCATTGGTCACGACCAGGCTCCATTTGCCCTTTGTGCGGCCGGTGATATCCAGAATGCAGGTGATGATTGTATTTCCCGTCAGCACTATGGACTGGCTATCAGCGACAATGTCGGCCTCGTTGTTGCGCTTCAGCTTTACATCAACGCCCGTCTTGAAATGGTCCCCGGTGATGGTGACCGTTATCGGCTGGTAGTTGGGTCCCTTCTTCGGCGTCATTGAATTAATCACCGGCGGGACCAGGTAGACGCCGGTAGAGACGAGTGAATCCCCGAGAAGTGCGGCCGGATCATACGCGTAAGCCGTAATGGTAATTGTTTCCGTGATTTTCAAGGAAACATCGGGCCCGCCCTCCATGCCGAAGACATAGGGATCGGAACCGACAGTACCGGTCACGGCAGTGTATTTTATATGTGAGCCCGGAGTAGTTGAAGAGATGGTAATCCACGGATCGTTTATGTATTTCCCCGGCCCGGGATTGAATCCCGGCGGGGCAACCAGCGAGTAATTAATGCTATACACTGCCTGTAGAATGGGGCTGTTGGCCAGCTGGGAAAGGCTGGGGGAGAGGGCCACTGCCCTGACCGTTGTCGTGCCCGGTCCTGTTACGGTGAACGGTCCGGCGTAATCGAATGCGGCCGGGTTAATCTCCGGGTCTGACAGATCCAGGGTGTACTTGATAGCCGCTCCCGCAGTCTGTGTTGACAGGGTTACAATGGTATCGGCGCTGTAGGTGCCGGCCGGCGGATCGATAGTCGGTGTGTAAGCCTGTATGGTATAACCGGCTGAAACTACAGATGATTCCTCGAACCCTGTCCGGTACGCCCTGGCCTTGATTTGATGAGGCGTATTAACATTTATATGCAGCGGCGCGGTATATTTTGTGCCTGACGACTGGGATGGATCTGACCCGTCAGTAGTGTAACGGATCGTGGCGCCGGGGTCCAGACAGGTGATGCTTACCACCTGTGGGCCTTCATATATGCCGCATGCAGGGGTAAAGACCGGGTCCTGGATGGTGGTGCCGGCTGAAACCGTGGTAAAATACCATATTTTTTCTGAAATCAGCCTGTTGCCAGCGATGTCGGTAATATCGGGCGTCAACAGCACGTTGTACTCGGTCAGGTTCGTAAGAAGGGCGCTTGGTGTGAAGACAATGGTACGAGTATCGGGAAAATCGGGATAAGAATAGTCGCCATCGACCGGTATAAACAGGGAATCGGCAACAATGAATGACGAGAGGGAGACGCTGGTTGAATCTATATTGGATGAGAAACTCGCTGTGATTGGTTCGTAAACCGGTACGTCAATTGTGCCGTTACGGGGATCGATCGATGTGACAAGCAGAATTCCGGGAATATCAGCGTATGACGCAGCGGCGCTCGGATTGGATGCCAGCCTTTTTCCACAGCTGACCGTTGTTGCCAGCGATATGAGTATTATTATTATTGATATGATGTTTTTTTTCATAACAATAGTTTCTTCTCGCTTAAAGAATAAAAAAACCTCACAGGTTGTTGGCCTGACAAGAACTACGTGTCTCTTTCCCGGTAACGCGCACTTCAAGTATGAAAGAAACTCAAGCGATCATGTGATATAAAAAAATATATCAGTTGATGAAGAAATAAACAAACATTATGTTTCAAAAAAATAATTAATTTGACACGAACACAAATAAACCGGATGGGGCTCGAAACTGTTTAATGTTATGCTAATCATGTTGCGCGACGGCTGCAGCGCCGACCGCAGTCATGCTGCCGATGGTTAGAGGCGCGGAGCAGGTCGCGGTCCGGTCGCTCAGTGCCGCTATCGGCGGGAGCGCGCTCATTGCACTGCCGATCGCGCTGGCGTACACGGGGGCTGTGGGAGACGATCTTCCTCCTGATAGGCACTGGGTACATGTGGATGCATGACGTTGTCGCCGCGCCCTGCGTGAGCGTCACGTTCTACCGGGCGTTTTATTCGAAGGGGCGATGTGAGGGGACGCCTGGCTGTCATTGCAGTGCCGGCTGTTTCAGGTTTTACCGAGGTCTCGGGTGAACTAAAATCAAACCGTCCGGAATGGTTTCATGGCATACCATTCGGCAGCGTTTCAATTGTTGTAATCACTTTCGGTGAAGTCCCTTGGATAAAAAAGAAAAACCATCAAGACCTGCCCTTCGAGCTCGTGTACCGATAGGTAATTCACCTGCGTGTCCGTGTTGAACGGTATCGAGGTGATTTCCGGATGATCATCTCCCGGAGGGAGGGCTTCCCAGGTAAATCTGTTGGATACCTGGTCGTAGACGATATTAATTGTCCTTCCAACCGTGAGGGCCGTGCATGAGAAACATTCATGAGAGCTGCCGCTGTCCCAATCAGCAGTGTAAATGTACCAGTTAAAACCCTCCGTGCTGAACTTGGGCATGGAAAAAGTGCATCCTATGGGAGGGAAGAATTCCAGCAACCATGTTCCATCGTTGTAGGAATTATACCCGTCCAGGGCGGACGAAGGGTCATTATCGGTGCGCTTTGATATTATGGAACAGGAGGCCCCCACGCATGCCTGTATGTCCCAGTACATTTCGAGAAATTCGTCTTCATCATCATAATCATACAGGGGGCGAATTTGTTTCAGGGATATGCCTACACTAATTTCAGGAACGACACCGGTCCCCAGCACGGTGGCGTGATACACGGGCGAATCAGGATCATTGGTTTCCATGTCAATGCTTGCGGTTTTCTGGCCCGTCGACAGGGGATCGAAGCGCACGGCAAAGGTTGTGCTTTGGCCAGCATCGAGCGATGTTTCAAATCCAGCGGTATTAAGGTCGAAATCGGCCGCGCCTGTACCGCTCAAAACCGGAACGGTGATATTGAGCGGAAGGTCCCCGTCCCCGGAATTTCTCACGGTAAATACCCGGAACGCGCTTGCCTGTTTGCCTGTAACCGTGTTATAATCACCGTCTGCTCCCATGTCGAAGAAATCGTGCCCTTCGGGGGGAGGCTCCACGGTTATGCCGGGCTGCATGGAATGTCCCAAAAGGTCCAGGACATAAGCGGTCTCATCCGGGTCATTGCTGATGATGGTAATGGCCGATTGATGGGTGCCCGCGGTAATCGGATTGTAGTAAACTGTAAAATCGATGCTGTCATCCGGAAGCACAACCATGCCGGTGGGGGGGACCAGGGTAAAATTGTTCCCGTCTGCCAGGATAATGCTCGTTAGCTCCAGAATTCCCGTCCCGGTGTTCGTTATGCTGAAGGTCTTCCCTTCGCCCTGCGTGCCGTAATCCTGGCCTCCGAAATCGTGAATAAAACCGCTTGGCCTGCTCACGCCTGTATCCGCGTCAAGAAGATCGATTTCATAACTATACACTTCTTCAGCATAGCCGCAGAGGTTAAGGTCGAATGTGAGGTCTTCGCCTCCAGGCACATCGTTGTAGGTAATGGTGATCAGGTCAGTATAGGTGCCGGCATCATCCGGTTCAAATGTCACGTCTATGTAAACGCTGCCATTGACCGGTATCACGGTTTCAGAAACCGATCCTGACACCGAAAAGTTGTCCATATCACCGTGGGCAACGCTTTTTATTGAAAGCACTTCGGTGCCGATATTTTTCAGCGTGAACCTGCTCGTTGAGGGCCCCATGTTATAAAGGTAGTCATCGGGAACTGTCAGGAGTCCGAGCCGCACCGCGAGTATTCCGCGCATCACTTCCATTCGTTCACAAGCCACGGTTATGTTAAAGGGAGCATAATCATCACCCTCGTCATCTGCTGTTATGATGGAGACGGTCGCTGCCTTGTACCTGTCATATGGTTCTCCCTGAAAGGTTACCGAAAATGTCGTCGTGTCATTGTTGCTTGCGAGTCTCGTCGGAGTGAAGCCTGCTACCGTGAATCGGTCCGCGTACCAGCCTTTTATCGTTATTGATGTAACGTTCACCGGCACTGTACCGATGTTTGTTATGGTCAATGTTATGGTATTGGTGTCGTCGCTGTACGTGGTTCCCATCTCTATAAGCTCACCCGGTGAGACAGTATGTCCCTCGTACGTTACGGCGACCTCCGGCAAGGGCTTCGGCAGCAACAGGGCAACATACTGCTGCCGTAGTGAGGTAATGCTGGATGCCATCTCGTCCAGCATGCTCTCGCAGGACATAGCGCCGGAAAGAGCCAGGAGGAGGGCCAGTTGGGCCGAGATTTTTACTATGCGTTTCATGAACTGACTCCTTGTAGTCCGGTTGCCGGGGCGTCAGTGGGGGCGTCCTTATCGGATATATTATATTTTAAACCGCAAAGTGAAATTTGCCATCAGTGTAAAGTAATGCTTCGGCTTTTGTTCCAGGATCAGGGCATACGAGGCATCAAGTCCTGCCGAGAACATCTCTATCACCTGGAACTGGGCGCCCAGCCCGACGCCGATCAACGGCTCGATGCTATCGCTTTTCTTTTCGGCGAATGTCGTGTACAGGTCCGGTTTCACGACCTGCGAATTGAGCCAGACCATGCCGATCGAGAGCTTTGGCACCAGAGAAAAGAGGGGCGAGATCTCGAACTGGTACGCCGCGGCCGCCGCCACCGGCAGCATGTTAAGCGCGTAGGAGTTGTCCATCTTGCAGTTCATCCGCATGTACCCGATGTCCAGGCCGACGTACAGGTAATTTATCCAGAAGTTGCTGATCGCCGCGTTCACCGCAACTGCAGCTCCCGGCTCCATCAGGTTGCCGAAAGAGCCCACGGGCAGGATACATCCCAGCTGTGCCGTGATGCTGATCCTTCTCAGAAGCATGCTCACTGTGCGGCTTTCTGATTCAGCGCCGTCATCGTCAACGGCCCGTATCATGAAGTGGTTGTCGCGGTCAATCGGCACCTCCGGAACGATAACTTCGGCCCCGGGGATCTCCTCGATTTTTTCTATCGCGTATTGCTTCCTCTGGTACACGCGGTACCCGGTTATGGTGCCGTCCGGGTCGCTGCTCGGCTTCCATGCCAGCTTGATGTCGGCGCCCTCTTTTTTCTTGCTGATTATGGAATAGCGGGCGCTCGCTGGGACGCGGGGCGGCAGGTTGGTCCGTATCTGGATCTCGTTGCTTGGCACCGATTCGTTCCCGTCCGCGCCGATCGCGGTGACGATGAAGAAATAGGTTTTCTTGGTCGCCAGTCCCTTGGCGGTAAACCTGCGCTGTGTCGTTTTTCCCGCTGGTTTGTACTGGTCCTCCTTGCGCTCTTTTATGTACACCACGTATGAACGGGGAGTCTGGAAAGGCGCGAGCCAGGTAAGCCTGATCTCGCTCAGGTTCGGCCTTGCCTCGAGGCCCGTGGGATTTGTCCGGGTCATGAAGAGCACGTTGGAACGCTTGACCGTGAATTCCTCCGCCTTGTTGAGTTCTCTGCGGAAGGTGTAGGTTTCGCTGTCTTCGTCGACCTGGTAGGCCTCCAGCATCTCCCCGGTATTGAGCCGGATGAAGTGCTTGCCCATGTAAATGTCGGTGTAGAGGATCCGGATTATATTGTTACGGGTGAAGGCTTTCACGGTGCCGTTTTTCAGCTGCATGGTGACGACCGCTGCCGTGTCATTGATGATTTTACCCTGGTGGATCGAGCCGTCCCTGAGGAATACATATTCAGCATGGGCGCAGATGGCCCCGGCGAGGAGAATAATTAGAATAATTGCTGATTTGAAGAACGACATGGTCTGCCTCTTGGTGAACTTCATGCTCCGCATGATAGCGAAGGTTTTTTCCCAAATAGAGGTCCTATGGATAAATTTATTTCTTGATCCCGGTATATTTTATCTTGTTGACCGGGATTTCTATCCGCCCTTCCGGGGTTGAGATGACAAGGAACCTGTCGCCCCGGGAAACAATGATGCCCTCGTAAACCTTGCCGTTGTAGAGACGGATTACGTCTATGCGGTCATAGTTTTCCGATATCTTTTTCAGGCTCTGCGGAAAAAATTCATTTATCCTCTTGTCTATCTGCTTGATCTTCGGCTTTGCTTCCTCCCGGATCTTTTCGATCTTGACCTTGTCCTTTATTGCCGGTTTGGGAATGACCGGCTGGGCCGCAACTTTCTGGATATAGAATGATTCGACGGCGGAAATGGTGCGGGTGACGGGAGGTGCCTTCGGCTCCTCGGTAATTACCAGGGTGTTGTTTTTACGGACAATGGTGGTCTCTGTTTTTTCCTCGATTTTCTCTTTAACTTCGCCTTTCGGCCCGGTTTCGGCGCTGATTTTTTTAACCTCAACCGCTCCCTCGCCTACGGCCACGGTAGCGGCATTATTCTCGTAGAAGACAAGGAAGGTGGTGCCGCGCACCGACGCGGTGGCGGTTTTCGTCAGAATACGGAATTCCCGCTGTGCCTTGAGTTTGCCCAGCTTGTTCAGCAGCTTCCCGCTTTCAAGCTTCAGCTCGATATTCGCTGATTTCACCATGGAGACGAATGTCACACGGCTGTCAGAAAGAATATTTACAATAACGTCGTCACCCATCTGGATAACTGCTTCCGATTCCTTTCCGGTTGTTATTGTGTCGTTTTCGCATAGCACGTCGCCGATGGTGGCGCCTCGGGCAGGCAGACCCGCGCCGATGATCTTGACATCCCCGATGTGAAAGGTCACCAGTGATACCATGCTTCGGCTGTCCTGTAAACATGACAGGGGCGCCATTATTGAAAAAATAAAAATCAATGATAACAGCCTGGATGGGGTTGATTGTTTCGTTTTCATGATTGGTTTACCATATGTTACCGCACTTTAAAACCGGGGCATCAGTTTTCAAATATACAACCGGTACTGATGTCAGTACGAGTATTAACTATATTAGAGTTTGTTATGTGTCAATGATAAATTTATCGAAGGAATTATATGCAATTGATTCATGACCAGCGATTGAGCGACGATCATGCGGAATAAAAGTCCCGGTCGTATCCTTCCTTGCCGTTGTATTTCTCGGCCTGCTGCTTTGAGTAGCCAAGGTAGGCCATCTCGTTCACATCGAAGCCGGCGGACTTGAGAGAAGCAACCACGTCCTCCATGGAGGGCGGGCATCCGGTCACTTCGATCGGCTCTTTCACTGCGGCGTTCCCTTTGTTCGCCTTGATGATGCAGTTTCCCAGCATGATGGTCCTGTCGTAACCGGGCCGCGCCTGCATTTTTTTCCCATTGAGAATCTCGACTTTCGGAAGGGGCTGTCCCTTGAACGCGGACATGACCAGTATGTTCGCCATGTTCGCGAGCGGTGAGCACCCGGAGCAGAGCGTGCTGTCGTATTTCGGCAGGCCGGGGCCGGTGATGCCCATCTTGGCGAATGCGCCCGGACCGGTATTGTCCTCGGTCCAGAGCCAGTCCCACTTGAGCGGTTTCACGTGATCGGCGAGCGTCTCGCCCCGAACCTCGTACCCGTCCGGGTCGAGGGAACGGCCGGTCCTCTTCCCGTAATGGCCAAAGTGAACGATGTCGGCCGGGGCGTACCCTATGGACTGCGCCGCTACAAGGTCGGCACCCAGCGGGTCTGTTGATGCAATGATGACGTCTTTGCGGTACGCGTTGCCGTAATGGAGCGCGCCCTTCTCCAGCGCGTAGATTCCGTCCACGATGGTGAGTGCCGGCTTCACGAAATCTGCGATGAAGGAGAAGCAGTATTCCAGGTCGAGGTCCGCGTGGTGGCAAAGCTTCTTGGACGCAACCTTGAGGCAGCCCTTCAGGTTCTTGAGCCCGAGCGAGACCTTGGTCTGCCCGTGGGTCTTGAGGACAGGGAAATTTATGAAGAAATCGGTCTCGATCGCTTCCTTTGCAATGTGAAGCTTGTGGCCGTCATGGAACTCGAATGCCTCGGATTTGCTTTCATTGAAGTCGACCAGCGTTACGCCGTATTTTCTCTCGAGCGCCTCGTACCCGAGGCCTTTGTACGCGGCGCGGGTCCCGATGCCCTTCTGTATCTCCACCGAGCCTTCGCCGATGGTGATCCTGTCCACGCCATGCTCCTTGAGGATAATGATCATATCTTCAACCAGCCGCGTCGTGGTATACACCCCGAAGGGGGCGAAGGGAAAGAGGTTGTCCCAGCCCACCAGGTTGGGCTTGATAAGCGCGCTCATGCCGGGCCTGAGCCCTGACAGGCCATCGCACAATTCAATCCCTTCACGGAGCGAATCCGGGCTTTTCTCGTATTTAACAAGGGATACGATTGGTTTCATGGCTGGCTCCTCCGGACATTGTGGAATGCATCAGCGCCATTATCGGGGAGGGATATCAGTAGACAAGTAGAATTTTTCTGCCCGGTTTCGGAATTGTGCCGGGCCGGAGCAGTTGCTGTATTCGTATATTTTTTCCGTCCGGCTAAAAAACATTTGAAAAATTTAAGCGGGACGGTACGCTCCCTGCCATGTCGGCAAAAAGGCGCAGGGATCCGGTCCAGGGACTGTTCATGGACGTGCAGAAGAGCGGGGAAATGCTGGTGGCCCGCTTCCGCCTGGCCATCCTTATCTTCTTTATTCCGCTGATTTACGCCCTCCGTTTCCTGCTCGGGTACCTGATCCCCTCCTACTGGCTTATGAGCATCGGCAAGTGGATGGTCATGTCTGCCGTTTCTGCGCTTATATACATGGCGCTCAAAAAAGGCCTGTACCGGCCCTGGCTGGGCTATCTCACTATCTTCCTCGACACCTCGTTTGTGACCATCAGCATCATCACGCTCTCCTTTTACACCTTCAACCATACCGGGGTGTTACAGGACCCGCTGCTCCTGATCTATTACCTGATCAGCGCCAGCGGGGGGATCAGGTATGCCTACCGGTACATAGCTTTCACCGTACCGCTCCTCGCGGGGATGATCGTGTTGCTGTCATGGTTCGATTCCGCGTACCACGCCATTCCGGTCGATTACATCGTGCTTACGGACCGGCTGGCGTTTTTGATCCTCATATCGATCATGGCCCTCTTCTTTTCGCGGATGCTCAGGGACTTCACCTTCGAGCGCTACCGCACCGGCCAGAAGCACATACGGGAGATATCCTCGCTCATGGAGATCGGCAGGACCATTTCGTCCCGTGAGGAGCTGGCGAAGACCCTGGTGAGCATCGTGTCGGAGGCCAAAAAGCTCCTCCAGGCGGACCTTGGCTTCATCAGCGTCAGGACCGGGGAAGACGGGAAGCTGGACATTATCTCGGAAACAGGCCCGGTCCCCTCTCCTGCGCCCCCTGACATTGAATGGCGTATCGGCGCTCATATCGTGGGGTCCGGCAGGGCTCTGGAGATCAAGCCCGGGTCGTCTCCGGCGATTGATGCGGAGGTTGCCGGGGTTTTGAAAAAACGATGGATACAACAGGTGGTCGGGATTCCCGTGTCAGTGGAAGGCGAGATCCTGGGCGCCATCGTTGCGGCCCGCCGCGACACCCGCGCCTTCACCGGGTATGACACCACGCTCCTGGCCGTGCTCTCCCAGCAGGCGGCGATATCGATCAAGAACGCGAACCTCCTGGAAAAGCTGAAAAGCGAAAGCGTGTATCTGGGCAAGGAGACCGATTACTCGGCCGGGTTTCACCAGATCATCGGCCAGAGCGGTAAGATGCGAGAGGTCTTTGCCATCATCGAGAAGGCGGCGAAGTCCGGCATACCGGTCCTCATCAGGGGTGAGAGCGGCACCGGCAAGGAGCTCGTCGCCAACGCGCTCTTCGCGCTGGGCGAGCGGAAGGACCGCCCCTTCATCAAGCTGAACTGTTCGGCGATTCCCGCCGACCTTCTCGAAAGCGAGCTATTCGGGCACGAGAAGGGCGCCTTCACCGGCGCGGACCGCCAGCGCAAGGGCAAGTTCGAGCTGGCGGACGGCGGCACCATGTTCCTGGACGAGATCGGCGACATGAGCCCCGGTCTCCAGACCAAGCTCCTCCGCGTGCTGCAGGAGGGGGAGTTCCACCGCATCGGCGGCGACGTGACGATCAGGTCGGACGTGCGGCTCGTCACCGCGACCAACCAGAACCTGGAGGAGAAGATCCGCAGGGGCGAGTTCCGTGAGGACCTGTTTTACCGGATTAACGCCCTGCCGATCCACGTGCCGCCCCTGAGGGAGCGGCGGGAGGACATACCGCTTCTGGCCCAGCACTTCGTGAGGAAGCATGATTACGTCGGGGGCAGGAACATCGAGTTCACGGTTTCCGCCATTCGCTTCCTTGCCTCGCTCGAGTGGCGTGGCAATGTCCGGGAGCTGGAAAACTTCATCCACCGCATTCTCGTCATGACCGATACGGACACCATATCCGAAAAGGAACTGAAGGCCATGTGCGAGAGAGCTGACTCGACGCGGATGATGGACTACTACTCGACCCTCAAGGCCTACATCAATGAGGCGGTCAACGCCGGCTGTGATGTTGCACAGGAGATGGAGCGGATTGAGCGGGAATTCCTGGCAGAAGCGTTCCGCAAGTCGAGGGGCAACATACGCAAGACGGCGGAGATTACCGGCCTGCCAAAATCGACACTTTTCAACAAACTGCAAAAATATCACATAACCGATTAACGGGCCGGGGAACCGCCTTCCGGAAAAATTCCATATATCACGGTGCTTTCTTTTTGTCCGAAATTCGGGACAGGTGGGCCTGCTTTGGGACATGGGCGGTCCTATGACAGGCCCGCAAACGTGTGCGGGCCTGCGAAGAGTTGAGCCAGGCGAACGGCATATCGTTCAATTTGATTTATTCCATTAAAAAAAGTATGTAGTGCACATGGAGAAAACTGCTTCGTCGTTCTCATGAAAATCGTGGTCTCCCCGCAATGACGATTTTTGCTTTCCCGGACAGAAAAAGTATAATAAACCATAATTTTCAGTAATAATTATTTACATCCACGTTCTGGCATGATACTTGCTTTATAAATAGTGTATGAAATGATTCTATTTCCAGGGCGCCGGGGCCATCCGCCAATGGCGCAACAATCACTACAGGGAGGACGTTATGGTACAGGTTGATGTTGTATGGGCGTACGCGTTTGGCGCTACCTTTGCTGCAGCCGCGGGCCGTCAGCTCGAGAAAGAAGAGAGGCCGTTTGTAAACAGGTGGTATGTGTTTCTGCTTATTTTCCTGTCTGTCTTTTTCGCCCCGTCGGGGCTCTATCTCCTGTGGGAGCACACCCAGTGGGAGACGATGCAGGTGGCCACGACCATGAAAGACATACCCGCGTGGCTGGTCGTCATATTTGCGGTCACCAATGTCACGCAGGGGATCCTGGGTTACTGGACTACGCTGAAACTGGTAAAAAAAGGGAACTACTACGGGGCCCACGCCAACTGGATGGTGGCCTGGATCATATTCTGGTTCATACTGGTGTGCGGTTGGGACTGCACGGGCTACCAGAGGTTCCTGTATGACGCGAGCATGTTTAACGGCGAGCTCTGGGCCGCCGGCAAGCACATGGGAGTCGGGTTCTTCTTTAGCAACGTGTGGTGGACTCTGGTGGTGATGGCGTTGTTTTTTGCGCCCATGCTCAATTACGGTTTTATTAATTTCACCAGGGAAGGCGCGAAGTTGGATCCCTCGATCAAACCGGACCAGATACCGAGCCCGGCCAGGATTCTCTTCTTTAATTTTGCGACCCAGTGGGTCGTGTGCCTCGGCCTGGCGATCCTTGCCGCCCTGTGCGTCATGGGGCTCAGGGACCTGTTCGGGAGTATCCTGCTCGGGTACCTCGTCGGCATACCGGCCTTTTCCGTGGTGGCGTACTTTCTGCTTTTCAGGAGAAAGATGCCCATGTATCTGATCGCAAAGCAATTGTTCGTTAAGGAATCAGGTGATTGAGAATACCTTATGGCGGGCGCGGAGCGCGACTCGTTCCGCGCCTGGATTTTTTTTCCGCACCGTGGCCGGCATACCGCATCCTCAGGGAAAGCCCGGGCGAATGATTGCAGCCTGAATCGCGGAGGGACCTGAATGGCCAGGACGAAGAATGAAACCGCACTCGTGACCGGCGGTGGCGGGGGGATCGGCAGGGAGCTCTGCCGCCGGTTTCACGGAGCCGGATACGACCTGGTGATCGTGAGCCTGCTCGCTGAGGAGCTTGCCATGCTCAACAAAGAGCTCGTGGCCCTCGATCCGGGCAGGAGGATCTTCACCATGCAGTATGACCTGTCCGGGCCGGACGCGGCAGAGGCCGTGTTCCGGTTCTGCAAATCTAATGGTATCGAGGTAGACGTCCTCGTCAACAACGCGGGTTTCGGCCTCGCGGGGGAATTCGCGGAACAGCCCCTGGAGCGGGTGCGGCAGATGCTCGCTCTCAACATGATGACCATGACTGAGCTTTGCCATCTCTTCGGCCGTACAATGAAGGAGCGGGGATCGGGCCGCATCCTCAATGTCTCCTCGACAATTTCATTTCAGCCGCTTCCCCGGTGGGCCGCCTACGCCGCCACCAAGGCATACGTATCAAGCTTCACCCAGGCATTCGCGCGCGAGATGCGGCCCCACGGCGTATCCGTTTCCTGTCTCTACCCGGGCACAACGCGGACAGCGTTCCTTGACACGGCGGGCATCGAACGGTCCGGCAGCAGGTGGTCTGTCGGTTCGCTCATACATGGAGCTGCCATGGACCCGGTGAAAGTTGCCAGGGCCGGTTTCAGGGGGCTCATGCGGGGGAAGGGCCGCATCATACCGGGCGTGTCGAACAGGCTCCACTTCTGGCTTGTTCACTGGGTCCCCAACCGCGTCATCACGGCCGTAGTGCAGGTATTCATGAAGCGATACCGTAAGCCGGAATAGTCCGCCGGCTGGCATGACCGGAAACTCTGTGACGGCCGAATCCGGAAATGAACGTACGTATGGATGGATTAAAAATCAAGGAAGGTTGAACCATGGGAGCAACAACCGGAACGAAGGTTGCCGTAGTCAGAGTTTCCGATTTCCCGGACCTTGCATCAGCGGTGGCTGAAGCGTTGAAGCTGATCAATGCCGACAGGATCATCCAGCCGGGCGAAAGGGTGCTTTTCAAACCCAACCTGCTTATGAAATCGATCAATGCCTGCACGGCTGCGGATTTTGTCGAGGCGGCAGCCCTGGCACTCAGACCCTACAGGGTCACGCTGTCCCTCGGGGATTCACCAGGCCAGATGGGGAAAACGGCGCGGGACATTATAAAGTATACGAACATTGAACAAGTGATGGAGCGGGAAAATATACGATACACGGAATTCGAGAGCTCCACGGTGGCGGTGCGCAATGACAACGGCCGGCACATGAAGAGCTACCATATGTCAAAGGCCGTACATGACGCCGATGTCATCGTGAACCTGCCGCGGCCGAAGTCACATGTCGAAGCGGCCTATACCGGCGCAGTGAAGAATTTCTGGGGCATCATACCGGGCGGTGAAAAGGCGCAGTGTCATCTCTACGGGAAGGACCCGAATGCCTTCGGAAATGTCATCATAGACAACTATGAAACCATGAAAAATCTCGGCAAGAAGAACATCGTCATCATGGATGCCCGTACCGTGATGGAGGGCCTCGGCGGCCCGGCCGCAGGCTCCCTCAGGAAAACGGGGCTCATCATAGCCGGCACCGACGACGTTGCAGTCGACGCGATCATGCTTGCCATTGGCGGCAGAGACGCGTCCCGGGACGTGCCGCACCTGCGTTCATGCCGCGAGCGGGGCATCGGCACTACCGACCTCGGCCTGATAGAGGTTGTCGGGAAAAGCGTGGAGAGCGTCAGGATGAAAGTGAAGTTCAACATCACCAGCCAGGGAATGATGCAGATAGCGACCTTTTTTACCGGGACCTTTATTTACAAGATGGCCCGGAGAATGCCGTTTTTACAAAAAAGGGAATGCACCATGTGCGGCGACTGTTCGAAGATCTGCCCGGCGAAGGCCATAACGTGGGAGAAAAAACAATACCCGAAGACCGACTACAACCAGTGCATCAGTTGTCTCTGCTGTGTGGAGTGCTGCCCCCGGCATACGATCAGGGCAAAATTTATCGGCGTGCGGGGATTGTTTCTCAGGGAGCCGTCAATCAGCCTGCCGAACGCGGATTAGGGTGCGGCAGGATCTATCCCTCGAACGTGCAGCGCATCTCTCCCATGTACATGGTAGCGACGCAGCTGTTGCAGGGGCCGCAGGCCAGGCACTTTGACACGTGCCCCGGCTCGGTCCTTATGCGGTTTATGAAATCGGGCTCTGCCACAAGTGCGCGCGCCAGGGCCACGAACTCGAACCCTTTCGAGAGTACTTCCTCAATCCTCATGCGGGAGATGAGCCCGCCGACGTACACGAGGGGGAGCTTCACCGCCTCCCGCACCCTGAGCGCGTCTTTCAGGAAATAAGCCTCGGTGTAGGGATAATCCTTTATCATGATGCGCGAAAACAGGACCATGCCGATCTTGATGAGGAGGTCCTGCTGGTAGCTGATGAGCTCCCTGTGCGGCGTGAGGCCGCGCATCATGAAGAAGGGTGTCTGGCTCACGAATCCGCCGGAGAGGACAAGCGCGTCCGCTCCCTCTTCCTCTATGATCCTTGCAACTGAAACGCCCTCATCCAGTCCCATGCCGCCGGAAAACCCGTCCTCCAGGTTTGTCTTGACCAGAACCGCGATGTTGCCGGCCGCGGCTTTTCTCACCTCCGCCATGACCATGCGGAGAAAACGCGCGCGGTTTTCCAGGCTTCCGCCGAAGCGGTCGGTGCGCCGGTTGGTGTGGGGCGAAAGGAACTGGCTGATCAGGTACCCGTGGCCCGCATGTATCTCTACCGCGTCAAAGCCGGCCTCGCGGGCCCGCGCCACGGCCCTGCCGTGCGCCCGGGCCATCTCCTCGATATCAAGCTCGGACATTTTACGGGGAAGGGTCAGGCCGAACAGGCAGAGCCTGGATGACGGCGCGATCGCTCGCATGCCTGACACTGAGCTGTCAGCCATGTTGCCCGCGTGGCCGATCTGGACGGATGCGGCCGCTCCCTCGAGGTGCACCGCATCGGTCAGCTTGCGAAAGAGCGGCACGTTTTCCGGGCTCATCCAGGCCTGGTGGCTGAAGGTCCGGCCGCCGTCGACCGCGGCCACGTAGGCCACGGTGGTCATGCCGATTCCTCCGGCCGCGACGGAGCGGTGATAGTTTATCAGGGATTCGCCGGGTGCCCCGTCCGGGCACATGCCTTCGAAACCGGCCGAACGAATCGTCCTGTTGCGCAATTTGAGCGGGCCGATTTTCGCGGGTGAGAAGAGAATGTCCTTTGCCATTGGCTGACGCGTCCTTTCAGGTGATGCTTTTTCCGTTACGTTAATTGCGGTTGAGCGGATGTCAACTTTTTAAGTTCTAATTGTTTGACATTTTTTACACCTGATGCAGAATATGCTTAGGTTACAGCCATGAAAAATCCGTATAATAATAAAACCGTGTTCGTCACAGGCGGCGCGTCGGGCATAGGACGCGCGCTCTGCCTGGCCCTCGCAGGGCGCGGCGCGAGCGTGACGGTCGCCGACGTTAACGGTGATGCTGCCGCGGGCGTCGCGGAGGAGATTGCCGCTACCGGAGGGCATGCGCGCGCCTGCACGCTGGACGTATCGGACGAGGGCGCCGTATACGGGGCAGTGGAAGCGGCGGTCGCGGAAGGCGGGAGGCTCGATTATTACTTCAACAATGCGGGAATCGGCATCTCGGCGGATGCCCTGGACCTGGATATCGGGCAGTGGAGGAAGGTCTTTGACGTGAACCTCTTCGGCGTGCTGTACGGGACCATGGCGGCCTACGCGGCCATGGCGAAGCAGGGCGCGGGCCACATCGTCAACGTGGCCTCCATGGCCGGATTCGCGCCCTTCTCCATGAATACGCCCTATACCGCGGCGAAGTATGGTGTCGTTGGACTGACTGACGCGCTTCGCCACGAGGCCGCGGCCAGGGGCGTGCGCATGACCCTGGTCTGTCCGGGCATCGTGCGAACCTCGTTCTACGATGTCATGGAGGTCGTCGGCACGGACCGGAGCTCGTACACCGGGCGGCTTCCGCGCCGGCTTATAGGCCCCGATCGGGCGGCCGCGATCATCCTCAGGGGCGTGGCGAAGAACAGGCGCCTTATCCTCTTCCCCTTCCACGCGCGCGCCCTCTGGTGGGTGAAGAAGTTCGCCCCCCTGCTGCTTGACTTTATGAACCGTTACGTCGTGCGCGAGTTCCGCGCGCTTCCCAAATGATCAGCGGAAGATGTCCTCTATCCAGTCGATCGTTCTGCCGTACACGGAGATCATGTCGAAGCGGAAGGTATAGGCGGGATCGTTGTACTGCGTGTTCTCCTGTATAAACGCGCGCGCGGCGGTTTTCAGGCTCTGCTTTTTCCTGGCGCTGATGGAATAGAGCGCGCCCCCGAACCGCTCCGAGCTCCGGCTTTTCACCTCGACGAAAATGACAAGCATTCCCCTGCCGGCGATGATGTCTATCTCTCCGTATTTCCCGAAGCGGTAATTTCGCTTGATGATGGTGAATTGCCTGTCCGAGAGGTACGCGGCTGCGCTCTCCTCGCCCCCAGCGCCCAGCTCGCGGTTGCGCGGTACGTTCATTACAGCACGTCGAAGATGTTGATTCCCACGTCAGCCTCGTCGAGGGCCCTGACGATGTAGAGGGAGGTATCGGCGGCCAGATTGAGGATGACCGTGTTCTCGACACGCACCTTGTCATTCGTGAAGATGAGCTTTATCATGGGACGGAGCGGTTTTTCAGGCACGGACCCTATGATAATGCCGATGGACCCGTCGTTCAGTTCCACGATCGATCCGATAGGGTAAACAGACATGCGCGAGAGGAACACGCGGAGGATGACCGGGTCGAACCGGTTTACCCCGCTCGAGAGGAGGTTGCGCATTGCGTGGTAGAAGTAGACCTTTTTCCGGTAGCTCCGGTTGGATATTTGCGCCTCGTAGCTGTCCGCGATCGCGGCGATTCGGGCGAACTCGTCGATGTCGTTGCCCCTGAGCCCGCGGGGGTAGCCCTTGCCGTCGAACTGCTCGTGGTGCTGGAGCGATATGATGGCCGAGCTCTCCTTTATCCTTCCCAGGTCTTTTAAAGCCTTGTAACCGAGGAGGGGGTGCGTTTTTATCTGGTTGTATTCCTGGTCTGTCAGGTTCGACTGCTTGTGGATTATATAGACCGGCAGCTTGATCATGCCAGCGTCGATCAGGAGCGTTCCGAGCCCCAGGTCGTTCAGCTTGACCGGGCTGTATTTCAATGCGATGCCTATAATGAGAGAGTAAAACGTGACGTTGACCGAGTGGGTAAGGGTGTAGTCCTTGCCCTCGTCCAGCCCGTAGAGGAAGAGGAAGATATTGCTGTTTTCCTTTAAAAGCTTAACGATGTTCTGGACCGATTCCTCCAGGTCCCGCGTGTCAAAGACATTGTTGCTGCGGATGGCGCGGTACGCGGCATCCGCAGCGTTACGAGCGCGGTTGTGCACCTCGATGAGGGCCTTGCGCTTTTTCAGAAGATCATTGTATTCCGACAGGATCTTCCGCTCGGCATCGGTGTCGGTATCGGTCGTCTTATCCGGTTCTTTTGTCTCGGCGGGCTCCGGAGCCGGCTCGACGCGCTTGACGAGCACGCCGGCGGTCTCGACCTCGGTAATGCCCCAGGTCATGAGCTTCTTGATATCGGCTTCCTTGATGGGCGAGTTTGCCGTGATGAGCATGTTGTTGCTGTCCACGAAGATGGGCTTGTCGTACACCATCCCCGGCTTCAGGTCTTCAACGGTTATTTTTTTCATTTTCGCCATAGCTTACAGTATGCTCATGCCGTCCAGTTTTGCCTTGAAGCCCGCGTTGACCCGGTAGCAGTACGCCAGGACCTCGGAGACAGCCCTGAAGAGGGCTTCAGGGATCTCTGTCCCCACCGGGACCTGCGAGAGGACCTGCGCCAGGTCCGGGTTCTCGTAAATCGTTATGTCATGGTCTCGTGCTATGCTGATTAAATGCTCGAACAAAACGCCCCTGGCAACTGCCAGGATCGTTGGAACGGTGCCGGAATACTCGAGCGCGACCCCTATTTTATCGTCTTTCATATCAAACTTTTGCGTCAAATACACTATTTAGCGAGTAATGGGAATAAATTTCAACTATTTTATTTATTGCCTTCCGTGTTATATGAAAATTTATATAAATACCGCCCGGAATGTCAGCGAGTTTTTTGATCAGTTCTCTGCTCGACTCCCTCAGTGCCGCAGAAGCTTCCTCTGTTTCGGAAAAGACCGAGATGGAATATCCCTTCGACTCCTTCTTCGCCAGGACGTCGGTCCTGCCGATGTTCGAGAGATCAATGCTGAACACCCAGGACTCGCCGGCGCCCAGGCAGCGTACCGGTGTATATTCCTCTCCGTTCCAGAACGCGAATTCTCCGGAGCGGTACCCGGACTGTGTTCCGCCGGATTCGGCAAACTGCTCGAGCAGGTGGCCGATGATTTCCCGCCTGAGATCGTCATCGGGAAGGGTTTCGATCTCCCGCATCATGTTCGCGATCGAGGACGCGATCTCTTCTTTACCGGCGTTCGCCCATTTTTTCAGAATGTCGTTTTCCGGGCCGGGCAGCGAGAGGAATATCCGCAGCGCGTCCCGGTCGAATCCGGCCCCGAGGAGGACCAGGAGGCCGGAGAGGAGCTGTTTGCTTGCGCCGCGTTTCAGCAGCCGGTTCAGGAGGCGGGCCATGCCGTCCTCTTCTTTTAATTGCTTTGGCTTTATGCCGAGAAGCAGTGCGTTGAGCTCGAGAATTCCCGCCGGCGTGCGAGCGAGCACCGCCCCGATCCCGTGCATCATGCTGCTCCGGATATGCTCAAGCGGGAACACCGTCAGCTCGTGCACCTGTTTGGCCAGCGCGTCCCTTCCGGAGGGGTCCACCATGCTGAACATGAATGTATTGTTCCTGACGTCACTGAGCTTCAGGGTGACCGAGCTCCCCGCGGGAAGCCCTTTCATGAACTCGGCGCGGATGCGCCTGCCGGCAATTTCCAGGATCGCCTCTTTACCGCCGATCCGCTCGATGATGCGGGCCGGCAACTCGGCCCCCTTCTGGATGTCCCTGAAGGCCTCACCGGCCGCGGTTTTTCCCGGGATCCGGATTATATTGACGGGCTCGATTCTCATACTTCGCGGTCAGCTCCCTGCATCATGCCCTTCACCGGCTCGTAGCTTCTCCGGTGGATCGGCGTGATGCCCTGCTCGGCAATGACGCGGAGGTGCAGGGCGGTGCCGTATCCCTTGTTTTTCGTAAAATGGTACGCCGGGTAGAGCCGGTCGAACCTGTCCATGACCCCATCCCTGTGAACCTTGGCGACGATTGATGCCGATGCGATCGATATCGATTGCTCGTCCCCTTTCGGTATAGAACGAACGGGGACCGGCAAATCGAAAGAAAAATTTCCGTCCATGATGATAATTTCGGGTTTTATGGGTATACCTGCGATGAGCCGTGATAGTGCAAATTTCGTCGCGCCGTTTATGTTAAGGCGGTCTATGACCGGGTGGGGCACCAGGATGGAGGTGGCCAGGAGCGCCCGGCTCCGGATGATCTCGAGCCCGGCAAGCCGCTTCATGTGCGTGAGCTTTTTCGAGTCGTCTATGCCCAGTATGCAGCCCTCGTGGGAGGTAATGATGGAGGATTCGTAAATGACAAGGCCGACGCAGAGGGGACCGGCCAGGGCGCCCCGTCCCGCCTCGTCGACGCCGGCGATGAGACGGCTTCCTCCGCACACGAGTTCCTTTTCTATCCGGAACGTGGGCGCAATTAAAAAGGCGGGCTCGTTGCCCGCCTTTTTTCCCGCCGATCTGCCGCCGTTATGAGCTT
>Ga0116149_1002040_pt1 | contig 23120 bp, 24 predicted proteins | sample AD_UKC057_MetaG_FD_89787 | JGI IMG/M metagenome (GOLD analysis project Ga0116149, IMG submission 89787) | Active sludge microbial communities of municipal wastewater-treating anaerobic digesters from USA - AD_UKC057_MetaG | ecosystem: Engineered > Bioreactor > Anaerobic > Digestate | place: USA... | reverse complement strand
TATCGTCGGTCGCGCTCAATTTCCTTGACAACAACATCCCCGTGACCGGGATCATGCGCGGGTACGAGTTCGTCCAGGATTTCAACAAGCATTATCCGAAACTGCGCAAGGACGTGCATTACGGCACGATCACCTACGAGATCACCAAGGCGAGGAACAGGGGCGGTATTTTCCTCCGCACCTCGCGCGCGAACCCGGGCAAGGAGATCAAGACCATGGAGGACCTGAACAACCCGGAAAAGAACGCGCGGCTCAGGAACATCCTGGACGCGTTCGAGCACCTGGAAATAGGCGCGCTGATCTCGATCGGCGGCGACGATACCCTGAAGACAGCGAACTATCTCTGGCTCATGGGGTTCCCCGTCATCCATATACCCAAGACGATCGATAACGACTACTACGGCATCCCCTGGACCTTCGGGTACTGGACCGCCGTTGACGTCGCACAGAAGATACTGCTGAACCTGAAGGCGGACGCCCAGGCCACGGACAGCTTCTTCGTCGTAGAGCTCATGGGCAGAAAGTCCGGCTGGATCACCTACGCCGCCGGCATCGCCGCGGAGGCCATCATCATGATTTCCGCCGAGGACGTCACGGGCGACACGGTCAACCTTGAGCAGATGGTGGACCGGATAACCGACGCCATCATCGCGCGGGAGAGCGAGCTGAAGCCGTACGGCGTCATCGCCATTTCCGAAGGGATCGTCGACAAGCTGCCGCCCGAGCTGAAGCCGAAGTCGACCGACCGGCACGGCAACCTCCTGCTCGGGGAGGCGAAGATCTCGAGCATCGTCGCGGAATCGGTGAAGGCGCGGTACCGGGAAAAGACAGGCCTGGACGTGAAGATAACGCCGAAGCAGGTAGGATACGAGATACGCTCCGCCCACCCCACCGCCTTCGACGTGGTCATGGGGAGCATGCTGGGCTACGGCGCCGCGAAGTATTATATGGAAGAGAATTTCGGCGTCATGGTATCGGTAACCGACAATTTTGACCTGAAGGCTGTCCCGTTCACGGACCTGATCGACAAGGACACGCTCCTCACCAGGCTGCGCGATGTGCCGCGCGGGAGCGATTTCTTCAACCTGAAGAACCGCCTCCAGTGCACCAACATATTCGAGTAGGGGGCGCCGTGAAGAACGTGATACGGATCGTGGCGGTTACGGCCCTCGCATCGCTCGTCGCGGGGGCAGGGTGCTCGCGCGGCGGCGGCGCGGCGAGCTTTGACGGCGTATTCGAGAAGCTCAGGGAGGCAAAGACCTTCGATGAGGCGCGGCTCCACTACACCGCGGGCACCGTGGACGCGATCGACCGGGCGGTAAGCGAGGGCGCTGTCACGAAGGAGGGCCGGCTCCGGATACTCCCGGTGTTCAGCGCGAAAACCGAGTGGGAGGAGGTTTCGCGGAAGGTTGAGGGCGACCGCGGGACGATACGGATACGCTACACCGACCACCCGGTCGAGAACATGATCGGCATGGAGGCGGAGTATAACATGGCGCGGGAAAATGGCTCCTGGAAGATCAACCTCGAGGACGGGATTCGCGCAGCGCTCGGGAACCGCCGCGGCGGAGCGGAGGAATACATCCAGAGAATTAAAAAGGGATACTAGTACAGGGAGATCGCCAGGTTGAGGATGATCTCTTCCATCAGCTCTTTCGCCTCTTCATCATCCGGAAAACGCTCCATGAACGTAAGGCACGCCATGTAAGCCATGTAGAGGGCGCCGCATTCTATATACAGGTTAATCAGGTTGAAGTGGATCTCTTCTATGTCAGGGTTGATCTCCAGCGACCGGGTGTAGTGGTAGATCGCCTGGTCCGGGTCGCCCATCTCCCAGCACACGCCGGCGAGATTGGCCAGGGTGACGGCGTCATTCGGATTGAGCTTGATCGAATGTTCGAGTATCCGGCGGGATTTGCTGAACTTGCCGAGCTCGCACAGGGTGATCCCCAGCCCGTTGAGTATGTCCGGGTCCGTGTTGTCGAGCATGGCGCCTATGCTGAAAAGCTTGAGGGCCTTCTCGTAGTCCCCCATTTCCACGTATTCATAGCCGGTATCGACGAGGAGGGACGGGTTTTCTCGAAGCTCATTGAACTCCTCAATACCGATCTGCATCTCCTTCAGTGCGAGGGAGCTGACCTTTTTGAGCGACCGTTGATTCGTTCTCTGGTTATCTGACATGACAGCGTCTTTTCGCCGCGAGACCGCCGAATACCCTGAAATATTATGTCCTGCGGCTCTTTTTTGACACTATTGCCGGAGTGTCATTATGTCAATAAAAAAGTTGTTTTTTATTTTTATTAACAGTCCCGCCCGGACGTCCGGCCCCTGGTCTCCGGTACGGCATGGGAAGCGTTAAAAAACTACTTGACTGTTTACCGGTAATATTTCTTAGTGAAAAATTCAAGAACGATATCCTGATTTTTTTCATCGATTCTGCAGCACGTGGATATGAGGATGACGGGACACCCGGGCTGACCGGCACCCGTCGGCGTTAACAATACACCGCTCGTTCATCATAGAGTAATACGTAAGGAGTGATCGAATGCCAAAAGAGAAGATATTCTGCGCTAACTGTCAGCACTGCATCGTGATCAGGCAGTATGAATCCGAGCCCGACCGTTACGTTCTCCGGGTCAAATGCCTCAAGAAAAAATGGGTCAAGCGCTCCGGCGAAGAGAAGCTGTACAAGTTTTTCACCGTCGCCCGCCGCATCATGGATGACTGTGAGTATTATACGGAATCGGGAGAGCTGTTCCCCTATATCAAGAATCTGCGGAAAGAACTGCCGATCAAGGACGAGATATATTCTACAAAGGATGTGTAGGGATGTTTTCACGCTTTGGCTGGGGCGTACATCCGCCCGAATCTAAAGCCGGCACAAAAGGCCTGAAATTCATCAATCTTCCGATACCCCATACCTGTTATATTCCGCTTCAGCAGCATGTCGGCGCTCCCGCCAGGCTGGTCGTTAACAAGGGAGACCTTGTCTCCGAGGGCCAGCTGATCGGAAGCGCCGACGGCGCAATCAGCGCACATGTCCATTCATCGATTCCGGGGAAGGTCGCCGACATCGCCCCGGTGCTGACCGTGTACGGTCCGCAGACGGCCGTCATTATCGAGGCGGAGGGCTCGTTCTCCGCATCCGCGCGTCAGTTGCCCACGGGCGCCTGGACGGACCTTTCCGGCGCACAGATACGGGACCGGGTGCGCGACGCCGGCGTCGTGGGACTCGGCGGCGCGGCGTTCCCGACCGCGGTGAAGCTGTCGCCGCCGGAAGGGAAAAAGATCGATACCCTCGTCGTGAACGGGGCCGAATGCGAGCCCTATCTCACCGTTGACGACATGCTGATGCAGACCTTTCCCGAAGCAGTGATCGAGGGCACGCGGATCGCCCTGGCCGCGCTGGGGATCGGCTCGGCCGTGATCGGCGTGGAGAACAACAAGAAAGCGGCAGTGTCCGCCCTGAAAAAAGCCCTTGCGCAGCTTAACCCGCGCGAATCAATCGCTATAAAAAAGCTGAGGACCAGGTACCCCCAGGGAGCCGAGAAGCAGATGATCGCAAGCCTGCTGGGCCGCCGGGTCCCGTCCGGCGGGCTCCCCATGGACGTGGGGGTGATCGTGCAGAACGTCGGCACCATCCTCGCCATCCGGGACGCCGTGGCGTACGGGATGCCCCTCTTTTCCCGCTACATGACCGTGGCGGGGAAGGCGATCGCGCGGCCCGGGAACTACAAGGTCCGCCTCGGCATGCGGCTCGCCGACATCGTCGAGGAATGCGGCGGATTCGTGGAAGAGCCTGCGAAAATCGTGATGGGCGGGCCCATGTGCGGCGTGAGCGTTCCGTCCCTGGACATGCCGGTCGTGAAGGGGACATCGGGCGTCCGTTCCTGACCCGGAAAGAGGCAACGCACGCCGAATACACGGCCTGCATACGGTGCGGCGCCTGCGTTGCCGCATGCCCCATGAATCTCCTTCCCTGCGACCTGGGGAATGCAGTGGAGAAAAACAGGCCCGACCTGGCCCTGAAGCTGAACCCCCGCGATTGCATCATGTGCGGGTGCTGTTCCTACGTGTGCCCGTCGCGCCGGCCCCTGTCTCATTTCATAAAGCTTGCACAGGAGAGAACGAAACCCGATACGGTGGCCAAAGCATGAAAGAGAAGGAACAACGGGAACAGATGACGCTGGTCTCCAGCGCGCCCCATATACGCTCCGGCGAGTCCGTGCACAAAGTCATGTGGTCCGTGGTGCTCGCCCTCGCGCCCGCTGCAGCCTTCTCCGTATACCTCTTCGGCATGCCGGCTCTGGTTCTTATCGGGGTGAGCGTGGGCTCGGCCGTTGTCGCGGAGGCGCTTATACGGCTTTTTCTCCGGAAACCCGTTACGGTCCTTGACGGGTCAGCCGTGATAACCGGCCTGCTTCTTGCAATGAACCTGCCGCCCCGGGCCCCCTGCTGGATGGCCGCGATCGGATCGGCATTTGCCGTAATCGTGGTCAAGCAGCTCTTTGGCGGGCTGGGATTCAATATTTTCAACCCGGCCCTTGCGGCCCGCGCGTTACTCATGGCGTCCTGGCCCGTATACATGACGACCGCCTGGCATCGCTTTTCCGGCGACAACGTCCTGTCGCCTGCACTGCTGAACAACGGGGGGCTGCCCCCGGCGGTCTACGACACGCTGACCCGGGCGACGCCGCTGGGCCTGCTCAGGGACGGCCCGCGGATACTGGCGGACGCCGGCCTCGGGTCCGCGCCGCTGTACAAGATGGCCGTGTCGCCTGAAATGCTCAAGTCGCTGTTCATGGGGAATGTCGGGGGATGCATCGGCGAGACCTCCGCGCTCCTGCTCCTGGCCGGCGCGCTGTTCTTGTTGTTCAGAAAGATCATAACCTGGCACATACCCGCCGCCTATGCCGGCACTGTCGCCGCCGCCGCGGCCGTTTATTATTACGCAACGGGCTGTCCCTGCTGGCAGATGATGCCGCTCTTCCACCTGCTGTCCGGCGGCCTGGTCCTGGGCGCATTTTTCGTGGCAACGGACATGGTAACGTCCCCGGTGTCCCGGAAAGGCATGCTCCTGTTCGGCGCCGGGTGCGGAATAGTCACGTTTGTCATCCGCCTGTGGGGAGGATACCCGGAGGGTGTGTCCTACGCGATACTCATCATGAACGCCTTCGTGCCCCTCATAGACCGCCTGACGAAACCGCGGGTGTTCGGGGTGAAGGAGAAGGCGCGGCCATGATACGGGACATACTCAAGCCGACGCTGATCATCGTTGCGGTGGCGTTCATATGCGTCATGGCGCTCTCGCAGGTCCAGAAGCTGACCGCGCCAGAGATCGCGAAGCGCGCCCTGGAAAAGCAGCAGCAGTCGCTCGATCTGGTCCTGCCCGGTTTCGATATCGGCCCCGCGCGCACGGCCCCCGTTGACGGAAGGGATTTCACCTGGTGGGAGGGCGAGAAGCGGGAAGACGGCGAGGCACGGAAGGGATACGCGTTCATCGTCAGGGGCGCCGGGTACGGCGGAGACATCGAGTCGATGGTCGGGGTTGACGAGAAGGGCGTTATACTGGGGCTCTCCATCATACAGCAGGCCGAGACTCCCGGTCTTGGCGACCGCTGCGTCGAGGTGGCGCACCGCGAGACGCTGTTTGACCATATCCGCGGCGGCATTCCAAACGGCGACCTGCCGAACGAGCCGTTGACTCCCTGGTTCCAGAACCAGTTCAAGGGAGTGGACGCCGGTGCCCGCATATCCATAGCGCGGCGCGGGGACTGGAACCCGGAAATGCGTGAAAGCCTGCTGGCGCTGAACGCGGTATCGGCGCTGACCGGCGCCAGCATAACGACCGAGGCCGTGGTACGGAGCGTGGAGCGGGGCATGGCCCTTCTCGTCAAGGCGCGGGCCGCGGCGGCCGGTAAAGGCGCGGAGGCGAAGCAATGAGATACTGGAAAGAGCTTGTGAAGGGAATATGGAGCCGCAACCCGCAGCTTGTCATCGGGCTCGGCTTCTGCCCCACGCTCGCGGTCTCGACCTCGCTCTCCAACGCGCTCTGGATGACGCTGGCGGTGATCTTCGTGCTCGTGGGGTCAAACCTGATCATTTCATCCGTCAGGAAGATCGTGCCGGGACATTTGCGGATCCCGATTTTCATCACCATTATCGCGTCCTTCGTGACCGTGGTTGACCTCCTGCTGGAGGCTTACCAGCCCGAGGTGTACCGGTCGCTCGGCATCTTCATTCCCCTTATCGTCGTCAACTGCATTATCCTGGGGCGCGCGGAGGAGTTCGCGCAGAAGAACGGCGTGTTCCCCTCAGTGCTGGACGGGATCGGCATGGGGATCGGCTTCGGGCTGACGCTGGCGGTCCTGGCGGCAATACGGGAAGTCCTGGGGGCGAACCGGCTCTTCGGCTACCCGCTGGTCCAGGGGATGGAGCCGGCGGCGGTCATGATCATGGCGCCGGGCGCGTTTTTCACCCTTGCCTTCATGCTCTGGGCCATGAACGCGATCAATGCCCGGAAGAAGGGGAAGTAGCAGATGGAAATAAAAGTTTTCGTCACGATACTGCTGAGCACGATATTCATCAACAACTACGTGCTCTCGCGCATGCTGGGGCTCTGCCCCTTCCTGGGCGTTTCCAGGAGGCTTGATTCGGCGCTGGGCATGGGGCTGGCCGTGATTTTCGTCATGACACTGACCTCCTTCATCACCTTCCCGATCTACAAGTACGTGCTGGTCCCCTACCGCGTGACCTACCTCACCACGATCGTGTTTATCCTGGTAATAGCGGCGCTGGTCCAGCTGGTCGAGATGGTGATACGGAAAGTCTCGCCCGGGCTGTACGACGCGCTCGGGATCTTCCTGCCGCTGATCACCACCAACTGCGCTGTCCTGGGCGTGGCGGTACTCAACCTTTCCTCCGGGTTTGCCGCGCCGGAGGCGTCGCTCGGGCTGCTGAAAAGCGTGACCCAGGGGTTCGGCGGAGGGGCCGGCTTCACCCTCGCGCTCATCATCATGGCCGGCATCAGGGAGCGGCTCGAGATCGCCGACATACCTGAAAACCTGAGGGGCGTGCCCATCACCTTCATCACCGCGGGACTGCTCGCGCTGGCGTTCTTCGGGTTCAGCGGGATGAAATTATAGGGACTTCCGCACCGGCGCTGTCTCTGACATTAATTGTCCGCCAGTAACAATGAATATGTTTTAGTGCCGAGCCACCTTTCCCGATGAAAGGGCGGGGAAAAATATACATATCCGCCTGAAGAGCGCACTGAGACACATCGTTTCCGGGCCATGATGGTCATTATCCGGACCGGGGTTTACCGGGCTGGCTGGCTTCCGCGCAAAAAGCGCTGGACAGGGGGCTTGAAATCCTGATGAATAGAAACATCTGCAGGGAGGAGGGGAAACGGCATGCAAGTCCAGAAACAGGCGGGTGATCCGGCGCCGCAGCGGCCGGACAGATACAAACTCGAATTCACCGGATCCGGCAGGGAATATTTCCGCATCTGGATCGTGAACCTGCTGCTTTCGATCATAACCCTGGGTATATATTCCGCCTGGGCGAAAGTAAGGACCAACCAGTATTTCTATCGGTGCGTAAAGCTCGACAATTCGGGGTTCGATTATCACGGCTCCCCCCTGGCCATCCTGAAAGGAAGGATCATTGCCGTGGCCATGATCGCGGCCCTCAACATCGCCCCGCAGGTACACCTGGGCCTCTACCTGGTTCTGCTTGTCATGTTTTTAATCATGCTGCCCTGGCTGGTGACCCGGTCCCTCGCGTTCCGCATGCACAACAGCAGCTGGCGTTCGATACGGTTCCGGTTCAGGGGGAGCGTGGGGGAAGCGGCAACATGCTTTTACGCCTACGGCCTGCTTACCATGATAACACTGGGGGTGGCCTATCCCCTGCAGTTCTGGAAAATTCAAAAGTTCACCTTTGACAACACCTCTTTCGGAAAAACGGGCTTTTCATTCAAGTCGACCCTCACCGACGTTTACAAGATCTTCGCGCTTACCTTTCTGTTCGTGCTGATTCTCGTTATAGGCTTCATGATTGTCATGGGCATAACGGCGACGGGGGCCGAGAGCCTGAAGCAGGACAAGGGACAGGCCGGCATCATCGCCATGGCATACGTGATGGTGATGTATGCCGGCATTATCATCGTAATTTATCCTTTCTTCAAGGCTAAAATCACCAACCTCATCTGGAATAACGTGGCTCTCGGCGGCGTATCCTTCACATCGACCATCACGGTGAGAAAATATTTCACCGTTATCGCCGGCAACCTGGTCCTGACGATTCTGACCCTGGGGCTGTACTGGCCATGGGCGCTGGTGAAAATAATCCGCATGCGCATGGACTACCTGGAGCTTACGGCACCGGCCGGGCTCGATACCTTTGCCGCCGACCTGTCGGAGGACGTCGGGGCCGCGGGCGAGGAGATCACCAGTGCGTTCGACTTTGACATCTCCTTTTAGTTCTGCCTACAAACGGTTCCCGGGGGTCTCCTGCCGGTATTATGACGGACAAACCAGCAAGGCGAACCGGGCGACCATCCTGATTAAAGCCGGTTCGTGCGTCATCAAGGGCGACGGCGTCAGCAGGGAAATACCGCTATCGGAACTGACGGTAAGCGAACCGTTTGCGGGAACCGCGCGCATGATCAAATTTAAAACAGGCGGGTTTTGCGAGCTGGACGAAACCGCTGACATAGCGCCGCTCCTTTCGCAGATCGGCTACCGGGAGCCTCTCGTGGCCAGGATCCAGGGCAGGTGGGAACGGATCGCCCTTTCATTCGTTCTCCTGCTCGGCTTGGTCGCGGCAGGCTACCGCTGGGGCCTCCCCCTGGCGGCGAAGATTGTTGCTGACCGTATCCCCCGGCCTGTTCTCACCTACATCAGCGCCAAAAGCCTCGAGGCCCTGGACGGGAAGTGGCTGTTCCCTACGAAGCTTTCCGAAAAGAAAAAGCGCGGTTTGATCAACACCTTCAAGAAAATAAAACTCCCCGGGGAAAACAGGCCGCAGATACGGGTCGAGTTCCGCAGCAGCGAGCTTCTGGGCGCCAACGCCTTCGCGCTGCCGGACGGGACCATTCTCTTCCTGGACCGGCTGGTGAAGATCGCCGGAACGAGGAAGGAGCTCATTGCCATCTACGCCCATGAAGCCGGGCATGTCTCGCATCGCCATTCAATCCGGCAGATCATACAGAACTCGGCGGTGGCAGCGCTCATGGCCGCGTACATCGGCGACGTGAGCGCGATAGTCGGGGCGGTCTCCGGCTGGATACTGGAATCGAAATACTCGCGGGACTTTGAGCGGACGGCCGACCGCTACGCCGCAACGGTCCTCGAAATGAACAGGATATCCCCACTGGCCCTCGGCACGGCTCTGGAGAGGATCGAGACCGATCACAACAGACTCCGGGAGAAACAACAAGAACAGGCCTTTGCCGACTATATTTCAACCCACCCTTCGACGGAAGAAAGGATCCGGGAGCTGAAGGCTTTTACCCGCGCGGGGCTCCGACGGAAATAACGGTTTCCTGGCCGCCCTTCCGAAACGGGGGGCCTCATAATGATTTCTTCAACACAAAAAGCACTGGGCAGGGAGCTTGAAATTACCGGTATGAGTTTTGATTTTCATTGCCGGCGAATGACCCGCGCCCCATGGTGGGAGGGGAATCCCCGTCTGTAAAAAGTAAAGAACACCCCTTTGAACCGGGGAGGCTTACTTTTCAGCCACTGCCTTGAGGTTTTGCAAACCGGCCTCGAAGTCTTTCCCTACCATGGTATCCATATTGATGAAAACATGGAAAATCTTCCCGATAAAGCTGGTCGGGCCGTGCATGTCCCAGGTAACCCTGGTCGATGACCCCTCCGGCTCAAAGATGAACTCGGCTGTATTGTGTCCCTCCATGGGCTCGAAAAAATCGAGCTGGATCGAAATCCTGTCCGGAGTGACCTCCAGGATCTTCATGCGGCCCGAACCGATGTCGGAATTGCCTTTCCATTCATACACTGCGCCCGTGCCCTTCCCGGGCCCGCTGAAGGTCCTCTTCATGGCGGGGTCATATTTTTCGTAGGGAGACCAGGCCGCCCATTTCCGGAAGTCGATTATCTGCTCCGCGATCCTGTCGGGTTTCGCATTGACGGTGGCCGACCGCCGGACCGTGAACGTATCCGGTTTGGTCGCGGCAAGAATGAGTGTCACCGCGACAGCCGCGACGACAACGATCAGGATCCCAACTATTATTTTTTTCATGGCTCCCTCCTTTAACTCAGTGCCTGTTGTAGGCCTGCTTTAAAAATAGTTATGTCGATTTTTTTCATTGCGAGCATTGCCTGCATGACCCTGTTGGCCCTTTCCGGGTCCCTGTCCTGCATCATCTCTCCCAGTCGCGCGGGAACGATCTGCCATGAAAGGCCATACCGGTCCTTCAGCCAGCCGCACTGACCTTCCTCTCCGCCTTCGGACAGCTTTTCCCAGTAATAGTCTATCTCCTTCTGCGTCCTGCAGTTTACGATAAATGAAACGGCTTCGGAAAACTTGAATGTAGGCCCTCCGTTAAGGGCCAGGTATTCCTGTCCTTCAAGCCGGAACAGGACCGTCATGACCGTTCCCGGCGGCTGTCCGGACGCGTCCGACCCTGCCTCGCCAAACCGGGCGATTTTCAGAATTTTAGAGTTCCTGAAAATTGAAGTATAATAGTTCACCGCTTCTTCGGCCTGGCCGTCAAACCAGAGACACGGGGTTATTTTTTGCATGAGCGTCCCTCCTCGATGCGACCCTGTCAGGTGTTCCGTGAGATCGCATCCATTTTGCTTGTCCCACTCCCGCGGGGAAGAACAACTTCCGGATTAACGCGCTTGCGGGTTATCCTTTTCTCCCCGGCTTCCGCCAGGACCTTGAGCTTCCGCAGTGCCTTCGGCCAGACGGATTGGAACATCTTCCGGTACTCTTCAGTGGTGTCGGTATCAACCAGCACCTCGGTGTCGCCCTCCACCTCCCTGAACCGGTATTCCTCCATTGCGCCGGACCAGCTCGTCATCTCTTCGCTCGAGGTGTCCTCTATCCCGTCCTTCATCACTCCCAGGTGCTGGATGGACAGCAGGTCAAAGGGCCGGTTTGCAGCGATCCTGCTCACCATGCCGGTCTCGCCCTGTTCGCCGGGCGCGAGGAAAAGCATTCTGCTCCCTTCCGACCAGTCGCCGATATAATGCGAGCCGATCGCGAATTCCTCCGTCCATTGCCGGTACGTGGCGTCGGCGAGCATGGTTTTCCAGACTTTTTCCCTTGGCGCCCTGATTATAATTGAGAAATGCAGCTTAACCATATCGGCAACCTCCCTTCTTTGACAAACGCGCAGGATGATTCAGGCCGCCCGTGCATCCCGCGGGTACGCGGGTCTCAGGCGGAACGTGAAAATTTCTCGACCTGCGCCGACACGGCCGGATTATCCGCCGCTTTCCGGACCTCTTCCGGGAATTCCGAGATGTCAAATATCTGGCGCACCTCGATCACGTCCCCGTCCCGCGCGGGCACGCGCTTCGCCCACTCGATCGCCTCTTCACGTGACGTGACCTGTATGATCCAGTATCCTCCGAGGGCGTTCTCCGGCACGATATACGGCCCGGCTGTCACAATCGGTTTTCCTTTACGGAAGGAGACGCGCGCCCCCTCTATGGGCGGGTGAAGCCCGTCAAGCGCAACAAGGGCGCCGGCCTTTGCCAGCTCCTCGTTATACCTGGTCATTTTTTCCACGTCGCCGGGGCCCGGCGTGAAATCCTTGCCGGCCTTTAGCCCCTTGTCCCCCTGGTACACTTCCGGGATCATAAGCATCATGAATCTCATCTTGATATCTCCTTTTAAACTTTCCCCGATAAATTGTTTTCCTGCACGTGAGTCATTAAGTAATATAGAAATTACTAAAATATCTGCTGAAACATGGGCGCAGTCAACAGGAATCATCGTTTTTTTTTGGAAAAACATTGCAACCCCCGGGGCGTGATTGCCCGGGATGATGCTTATAACGTAAATCCGGTGCGCTTATTTTTTTAAAGATTAAAATTAGTTCTTGAAGTATTGCGGTGCGGGATTTTATAGCAATATCAGTTTTGCCTTTCACCGGCACGATCTGGCGCGCCCCCTCACCGGGCGGGGCGGCATAAGGAAAAAACGACATGGAACTGACTAAACCTACCGTGACGCTGCTCGCGATCACGCCGAACGCGGAGAAGCTCATCGAGGAGGCGGGGCGCACCTGCTACCTGTCCCTGGAGCGGATCGCCGAGGGAACGGAGAAGAGCTTCATCCGGAACTGCATCAAGCGCGGGCACCATTCAATACTTGAGCACGGATCAGCGTCGTTCCGCATCACGGGCGCTTCCCGGGCCTTCACGCACCAGCTGGTGCGGCACCGCCTGGCGAGCTTTTCCCAGCAGTCGCAGCGGTACGTGGACGAGGCGGGCTTCAACTACGTGATCCCGGACGCGATCCTGGCCGACGCGGAGGCGGCGAGGGCGTTCCGCGATTTCATGGCACGCGCGGAGGAGACGTACCGCTTTCTTCGCGAGCGGGGCATGAAGAAGGAAGATGCCCGCTTCGTGCTCCCCAACGCGTCGGAAAGCCAGATCGTGTTTTCCGCAAACTTCCGCGAGCTCAGGGCCATATTCCGCCTGCGGCTGGACCGGAACGCCCAGTGGGAGATACGGCGCGTGTGCGCGGACATGCTGAAGCTCCTCCAGGCGGAGGCGCCTGCCGTGTTCGGGGATTATATATTGGACGAAGAGACGATGACGGCCCGGTCCGGGCTCGGGTGAGACGGGCTATCCGACCACGTATTTCATCAGGAGCGTGAACAGGGCCATGAGCACGGTCATGACGAGCGGCAGGGACCACACCGACCACTTGAGTGTCTCGAATTTCGAATTAATGGCGTCGAATTTTGAGTCGATGGCGTCAAATTTCGAGTCGATGGCGTCAAAACGGGGATTCAGCTCGTCCATCAGCTCCTTCTTGAAGTCGCGCCTGAATTGATCAAGCTTTTTTGTAAGCAGGTTCTCGAACCGCAATTCGCTGATCTCGATAATCTCGTCCTTGATGGTCTTGTACTCATCGAAGGTGGGGGATTTAACCGCTGTTTTCGCCATCTTCTTCCTCATGCTTGAAAATACTGTCTTCGGGATTAACGGTCAAGATAAATTCAATGTCTGCGCGAATTATCCGCCGTTTGTATTACTACGAACGGCAGCGCGCAAAATGAAATTAATTCAGGGGGTGAGGGAATATTTTTGATTAAAACGCGGCGCTTTATTTAAGCGCCACGTTCATCTCGAGCTGGCCCATGGGGCTGTAGAGGTTGATGCCCAGGGTCGTCTGCTTGATGAGGGTGATGGTGAAGTCCTTGCCCTCGACCACGGTCGGCGTGGTCATATTGATCCTGCGGCCGGTCGTGGCGAAGAGGTTCATCGCGTTCCCGGTTATCATGTTGGCCATCTCGCCGATGATGTCCTTGTATTCTTCCTTTATCTGCTGCTCGTTCAGGCCGGGGACCAGCGCCTGCGCGATCTTGTAGACCATGCCGTAGCTGAAGCTGTACACGACCTCGCCGGTGACGCCGCCGGTAATGCCAATGAGGATGGCCACGTCAAGGGACGGGATAGGGCTTTCCTTGATGACCAGCTTTCCCCTCCGCAGGTCGACATTGAGCACGGACTTGAACACTGCGCTTGCCGCCTCCAGGAACGGGTTAACGAATTCGGCATTAATATTCACCATATACTGAACGGACCTCTTTTCTCTCTTGTTTTAATCTCTGCCTGTGCCCGCCGCCCGGTGTTCGCCCGTGCGGCGCTCGTGATTACAATCAAGCACCAGGTGTGTTATATATCAATCAGTTTTTAAATTTTTTACTATTTTTGCGCTTTCGTACAGTTTTTGCATGATATTGCCCTGTATCATCTGCATCGATTCCTGCTCCAGGTTGTCGGCGATCATCTTGTAATCTTTTTCGGAAGGAGCGTCCCTCTTGATGTTCTTCAAAACCGGCGTAAAGATGTAGAGCCCCGAGTCCGCATTGATGATGCGCGAGGTCCTGTTCTCTTCCAGTCCCATGAACCCTTCCAGGAATATCTTCGAGCCGTTGATGCCCGCGATCGCCTGTCCCTTGTCGTCGGTGACGCGGTCGCCCGGCTTGAAGGTCTTTGAGAGGGCCACCTTGCCCTTCAGCACGGCCTGGGCCTCGTCGAACGAGCCGCCCTTCGCCGCGATCGCGTCGATCCTGTCAATGATGTCTTTTTTGAAGCGGCTGAGCCTGGCGTTCTCCAGCTTTTTCTTCACCCGCTCGCGGTCCGTTATGGGGTCCTTGACCTCGCTCTTGTTCTTCGCCATCTCGGCGGTGATCTCCGCGTCGGTAACGGCGATCCCGGCGCGGTACATGTTCGCCAGCTCCATGGAGCTCAGGGCCGAGTACTTCACCTGGAGGGCCGCGTTGTTAGCCGCGAACTCTCCCGCCACCTCGGCCGGCGTTACGGCCACGCCCATCTTGATGAACTGCATGAAGCGGCCGCGGAGCAGCTCCTTGCGCACGGTTTTCTGCAGGGTGAGGAAGCTCATGTTGATCCGCTCGAGGAAAAAGTCAAGCCGCTCCTTGTCGATGGTGCCGGTGGCCGGGTTCCTGAGGCCGGGTATGTTCAGGATGTATTCCTTTATCGCGTTGTCCGTGACGAAGAAGCCGTTCCTGCGCGCCTCCTGCAGCAGGAGGACGTCGTTGATGTAATAGGAGAGGATCATGGCGTCCATCTTCTCGTCGCCGCGCATGTCGCCGAACCTGCTGTCCCGGTACCGGAGGAAGTCGTAGCGGTCCACCTTCTCGCCGTTGACAACGGCCACGGAGCTCTGGTCCAGGCCCATGCGCGATATGAAATCGGGCATGCCGAAGGAAATGACGATGATGAGCACGAAAAAGCCGGTAATGGTGTAGCTCACGATTTTTACGACAGGCGATTTTGAATCGAACATGACTGGTATCCCCTACGGTTTCGATCGTTACGGCCCTCTGCTGCCGGCGGCCGTCCCGGGGCAGGCCCGCGGGAACGGGGCATCATGGCCGGCCCGCCCGGAAAGCACCGGGGAAGCGGCATGAAGGAAAAACTGGTCGCCGGAGTTTTCGCCGTGATGTTAATAACAATAAAACGGCCGGTATTTTGTCAATGAGATTACTGCCCCGCGGGCAGCTCCGCCTCATCAACGAGCATGACCGGTATCCCGTCCCGTACCGGGTAGCGCCTGCCGCATTCCGTGCAGATGATCTTTTCTTCTTTAGTATTATATTCGATGTCTCCCCGGCAGGCCGGGCAGGCAAGAATCTCAAGGAGCTTGGTGTCGATCATGGGGTACCTCTTTCGGGAATCTGCCACGGTTATGCCGGAGAAATGGTTTCCCGTCAATAAAAAAATCTGGGCGCGGGGGCGGCCCGGAAGGGGCTATTTCACCACCACGTTCATCCGCACCCTGCTTTTGAGCTTGATGTTCCAGGTCAGCTCCCCGGTAAGGCCGGTGCCTGCCTCGTAGTAGTAGTTGGAGGCCTGGGGCATGAGTCCGAATTTCATGGTGTCGTGGATGTAGGGGCCCACCTGCGGCGTTGCGCTCGGGTACTTATAATTATAGAGATCGATGGAGCCCAGGGTATAGGTTATGCCACCGATCTCGCTTGAGAATGTCGTAAATGCGGCATCACCGTTATTATACGTATACTTTTTGACTGTGTCTGTGTCGGTTTTATCAGACAGCAGGTTTGCAACCGCCCACTTTTGGAGCACCTGGCCGAAGGTAACATCGGGGAACCCTGACTTTTCTAATGCATCTTCTATTGCATCTGCGTCTATATACTGATTCTGCACAATATTGCGGAACAATTCCGCGCCCCCATAGTTGCGCGCAAGGAAGGCCGCGAACGCGTAATTGACCGCGTAGCTCACCAGCACATAGTCGCCCGAATACCATTTGGTCAGGGAATAGTCGTTGTACAGGTTGTACAGGGGCAGCCTGCCGTATGAAATATTTGGCCAAGAAGGATCACTCATTGATGCTATACACCTTGGAACGTCGTATTGTACCCCCCGCGGGCCGTTTACCAGGACCTTGTTCGCGACCAGGTCTTCGGTTGCAAGGGCGCACATCTCGTCAAGCCAGGTCTCGGACCCGTTGCCGTAGGAGCGCATCACGGTCTTCTGGTAGAAGTGGATCATGTGCTGGAACTCGTGGCCCAGGATGGAGATGACGGTTTCGGGCCAGTAATCCGTAATGTCCCAGGGAGCTTCGCCAGTCTTCACTGTGGCGAACAATACCGAGTCCATGTAGAACATGATCCGCTCGTTGGAATAAGAGATGACTGATGATTTAAAATTGTCCTTGGCCCAGAAGTAGCCCACGACCCCGCCGGTCGTGGAATTATCGAAGTTGATATCGTAGAGGAGGATCGTGATCTGGTTATCCACGCCGATCATCATGGCCCGGTCTGATGGTGATAGCGATGAGTCGGATACGGGTCCCCATTCTGCTGTGTTATAAACGACATCGCCGTAGATGTTCGTGACCCAGTCGTAAATGTCGTTGTCCGGATCCGCTTTCAGGAACTTGTTTGCCAGTGCGTTTACCATGAACTGGCTGACTTTGTTTTTTTCTCCGGTGGTTGTCCATTGAGTGTCATCGACCCATATGCTAAGGGTTTTATTTCCGAACGCGGTCGCAACAGGGGTACTGCTGGCGTAATGGCACGTTGCGTCAATGCTCCTGGTTGCGCTTATCTTGAATGATTGCTGATCATCAACCTCATCGGCCAGCATCGGCTCCGGAATATCAATGCTGTTCAATAGCATGTTCACCGGGTTCACCTGGTTGAGGAATTCCCACGGGCTCCTGTTGAACTCGCTGATCTCGGGCGTGCCGCGCAGGGCGGCGCCGTCAGTGGTCAGCAGGTTTGCCCGGTCTTCTTCAAACGTATCCGAAGCAGCTGTCTGGCTTATGCCCGTGAGCGATGAATCGAGCGACGGGTACCAGGTGCTGGCGGAGGCATCGATGTTGGTGAAGGTGAAATATACATTCTTGGTGTATAGCCCCAGGTCAAGGGTGTACTGGAAGCTCACGTTGCTTCCCGCGTCCTGTTCCGGGATGGTGACCGGAATTGCTTCGTAACCGACACCCGGATTTGAATATGTGGCGTTGACAGATGCGACATCCTTGTACGTATCCAGGGGGACGGCGGACTGCTGCTCGCCCGAGGTACAGCGCACCAGGGCCAGGGGCAGGGTGAGGAGAAGCAGCAGGGCAAGGTATCTGAACTGGTCCATTAACGCGGTTTCCTGAGCATTTACTGTTTATACCGAATATCCCATCAATTATACAACACTTTTCCGGCAACGGCAAGCGGTGCCGGATAATCTCGCCCGAAGCATGTTTTTATTCAATAAGAAAATGACGAAATGAAGGTTTTGTCGCCTGCAAGTACTCCTTTTCAGGCCGGAATTGATAAAAAAACCCGATTTCAGGGCAAGGCAGGGGAGTGGATAACAATCCAGACCGTCGGGGTCAGAGCATGGGACAGGGAACACGGAAGAGGGTCAGAGCATTTGCCGGCAAGCAGAGGAGGGGTCAGAGCACGCCATAAAAAAAAGCCCGGCCGCAGGGCCGGGCAGAGGAATGGATAACAATCCCGCCCCTGGAAGGTCCGCATGGCCGCCGGGGGCAGGGCAGGGGGAAAAAAGAGATTACTTCTTTAAAAGAGCACAGGTCTCTGCCAGGGTGATGAATTCGGCCCGATAGCCCTCCGTGTCCCTGCCGCGCGAGCCCCGCGCCAGCCGTATCACGTCGGAAAGGGTCAGGTCCTTTTTGAACTGCGAGTCCCTGAGGATCATGCCCAGCCCCGCGACGGCGGCGGAGAACCGGAAGTTTTCAGACGCGCCCGCGAACGCGGTGCCCGCGTCGCTGACCGGGACCGTGATCAGCCTGCTCGCCGACTGGCGGGGCTGCTTGTACCGGAGCTTCACGGTCATGACCTCCGCGCCCGCGGCCGCGTCGGTGGTCTTCACCTGCTGGTACTTCAGCGGGTCGGTGCCGCCCACGGCCTGGTTCGAGCCGACGGGCATGATCTCGTACAGCGCGGTCACGGTGTGGCCGGCGCCCAGCTCGCCCGCGTCTTTCAGGTCGTTGTTGAAGTCCTCGTCCGGCATCACGCGATTCTCGTACCCGATGAGCCGGTAGGCCTTCACCTTCGCCGGGTTGAACTCGATCTGGACCTTCACGTCCTTCGCGATGGTGAACATATTCGCGCGCATCTGCTTCACGAAGACCTTCTTCGCCTCCCTGATGCTGTCGATGTAGAAGTAGTTGCCGTTGCCGGCCTTGCTGATCTGCTCCATGCGGCCGTCCTTGTAGTTGCCCATGCCGAAGCCGCAGATGGTCAGGTAGATGTCGGTCTTCCGGTACTCCTCCATCATCCGCACCATCGAGGCGGTGGAGGAGACGCCCACGTTGAAGTCCCCGTCCGTGCAGAGGATCACGCGGTTGTTCCCGCCGGTGACCAGGTTTTGCTTCGCGGTCGCGTACGCGAGCTGGATGCCCGCGCCGCCGGCGGTGGAGCCCCCGGCCTGGAGCCGGTCGATCGCCGCGATGATCTCCTCCTTCCTGCCCGCCGGGGTCGAGGGAAGGACCAGGCCGGCCGCCCCTGCGTACGCCACGATGGCAACGCGGTCGCGCGCGGTCAGGCCGTCAAGCAGGAGCCTGAGCGACTGCTTGAGCAGCGGGAGCTTGTTCGCGTCCTGCATCGAGCCCGACGAGTCTATGAGGAAGACGAGGTTGCAGGGCCTGAGGTTCTCGTAATCGAGCGACCTGCCCTGCAGCCCTATGTGCACAAGACGGTTCTCCCTGTTCCAGGGGCAGCCCGACACTTCGGTCGTTATCGAAAAGGGGTGTCCGTCCTCCGGCTGCGGGTAATCGTAGTCGAAGTAGTTGATCATCTCCTCGATCCGGACCGCGTCCGCGGGAGGCAGCTGGCTGGCGTTGATGAAGCGCCGCAGGTTCGCGTACGAGGCGGTGTCAACGTCTATCGAAAAGGTCGACAGCGGGGTGCGGGCCGCGTCCCGGAACTCGTTCTCCCTGATGTAGTCGTATTCCTCGGTGTTGAAGTCCGGCGGTGCGGCGTCCCGGTTTATGACCGCGATCCCGGACGGCTGTGCCTTCCTGGCGAAGTCCTTGCGCGCGGCCATCTCCCCGGCGCAGGACTTTTCGTCCATGGTGCGGGGCGGGTTCAGGGACTGCAGCTTCGCGGCGCTGCATCCCGCGACCAGATAGCCCAGCGACAGGGCGGCGAAAAGAAGCATGATTGAACGTAACGGTTGTTTTGTGCTCATGACGGTACTCCTGTGTATTGATGATGGATGAGCCGCCCCGCGCGGTTCGTCAAACGCCCGGTGATGCGGCAGACCTGATGTATCGCAATCCGCGCCTGTATGCATGTGCGGTCGGCGCGCCTGGTTTATGGGTGATAGACAACCGGGTGCGGGGGACGGTTCTTGATTTTTTTTATGCGCGAGCCGGACCCCTGTCCGCTGCGCGGCGGGCGGACGCGGCTTGGGCGCCTGCGCCGTTTTAGGGGCGACAGAACCGGTGTTTGCGTGTTTTAGTGAACCGTGTCAGGAGTGTTCGCGCGAAAATAAGGTGGAACGGGCCGCATGACCTCGTCCCGTAATGCGGGTTACTTGCTCGCGGTAGCGCAGCCCGGGCTCGCCCAGTCGCAGCTGGAGCACTTGTACCCGTTGTATCTCATCGTGCCGGTTGCCTGTTTCTCAACCTTTGCCATTACGAGTGATTTGCAATCGGGACAATGCTTTGCAATGAGTTCGTAATCGTCTTTCTGTTCCCTGTTCATCTGAATTCCCCTATGCTATATAAGAAAAGAATTAAGTCTTAAAGTTAGCACATGTTTAACTTATCGTCAACAGCGTCAATAAAAAAAGTGATATTTTTTTGGTTTTGTACAATAAACCGTCCGGATGGATGGGGGAGAAGGATGGTGTCAGAGTAAACATCCTCGGAGGATGGATAGTTATCGCCTCGTCCGGGGTCAGAGCAGTCCGGTTGTACCGATAGTTATCGGTCCCGGGTGTTTGGTGTCAGAGTAAACATCCCCCGGAGGATGGATAGTTATCGCCTCGTCCGGGGTCAGAGCAACCGGTTGTACCGATAGTTATCGGTCCCGGGTGTTTGGTGTCAGAGTAAACACCCCCGGAGGATGGATAGTTATCGCCATGTACGGGTGTCAGAGCAGTCCGGATCAGTCATGCCTGACCAGAACTTTAATTGCCGGGCCCTTTTTCGCCATCTCATAGGCTTCCGGAAGGCGGCTGGCGGGAAACTCGTGAGTAATGATATTTTTTTCAAGAAGGGCGGCTGTCGCTCCATGCTGCCGGAGCGTTTGCACGGCCTGCCGGAGGTCGCCGCAGCGTGAAGTGCGCACACGTCCGCCGGAGGCACAAAAGCGGAGCAGGGGATTGTTATCCCCATTTTGTGCGACCACGATGGCCCCCCGGGGCCTGACAAGAGAAAGCTCATGACCGGTGCTCGGCCTGATACAGGCGTCGATCTCCTCCATCGAGGAGGCAATGGCGATGTCGAAGCGCGGCAGGCGGCCGCGGAAGGCCCCGGTCGTTAACAGGGCCCCGGCGGACGCAGCGTCGCCCCGGTGCGCCCTGTACCGCTCCGGCAGGTCGTAGCCGCCGGCGCCCGGCGCGGCATAGACCCATTCATTAACGCGGTCTTCGTTGTCCCAGTGAAAATCGAGAGAGTCCAGGGCAGAGGGGAGGAGCGAGAGCTCGTCCACGACCAGGCCGGTCAGGTGCTTCATGCCGTGAAACTCCCTGCCGCTCGTTGACTTGAGGTGCACCTCCCGGCGCGCGAGCCGGAGCGATGCCTCGAAGCCTTCCATCGTGCCGGAAGCGTCGAACACGAGGTCGAACTGTCCCCGGGAGCGTCCGCCGTAATCCTTGATGTCTTCGGCGCTGTCCGCGCCCAGCGCGATTGCCGCTTTCCGGGTCTTTCCGCTCCGTCCCAGGGCAGTGACTGTGAATCCTCCCGCTGCCGCCCGGCAGGAGGAGAGCGCGGCAATGATAAGAAGGCCGAGCCTCCCGGGCCCGACCACCGCGACCGAGTCCCCGGCGCGGGGACGGGAGGTCCCGACCGCGTGAAGGGCGGCGGCGAAAGGCTCTGCCAGCGCGGCCGTGCGCAGCGCCAGTCCCTCGACGGGAACGCACGCGTTGACCGGGGCGAGCAGCCAGGGCCCGAACCCGCCCGGCAGGCGGTCGATTCCCAGCACCATCCGGTCCGGGCAGTGGGTGGCCAGCCCGCTTGCGCAGAATATCTCCGGAGACCGGTCGCCGCGCGCCGCGCAGTTGTCGTTAATCTCGACCACGTAATCGCGCCCGGTAGCGGGATCTGCAGCGACTGCCTCGTGGCCGATGACCTGGGGCAAAGAAAACGGCAGGTGTATTCTGGCCAGGTCCGTGGAGCAGATGCCGCAGTACATGGTACGCAGCAGCCGGTATCCCGGTCCCAGGGCCAGATGCTCCCTGCCGTTTCTCGTTATGGTCCATCCGGTCGGTGTGTCTCCGGTGAACCGGTACTCTGATTCTATGAAACTGTCTTGAGACGTGTACTCAAAGGCCCTGAAGTTCGCCTCCACGTACTGTCATTCTCCCACGAAGACGTTTTCCTTGAAGGTGCCCTGCTGGGTCTTGCCGTCCGCGTAGATCATCACGCCCTTGCCGTCCCGCATGTCGTTCTTGAACTCGCCGGTATACTTATCGCCCGATTTCCAGTAGTAGGTGCCCTGGCCGTTCATTTTTCCGTCCTTGAATTCTCCCTCGTACTTATCGCCCGAAGGCCAGGTATAGGTGCCTTTTCCGTCCTTGATGTTCGTTTTGTAGAAGCCCTTGTACACGTCGCCCTTCGCCCAGTAGTACGTTCCCTCGCCTTCCCTGAGGCCTGACTTGTAGGGGCCGATGTACCTGTCGCCCGACTTCCAGGTATACTCACCGTTTCCGTCGCGAACGCCCTTGCTTGCCGCGCCGATATATTTATCGCCGGACGGGTAATCGATCGTGCTCTTGCACCCGGTCGCAATAAATGCCGCTGCAAACACTATAATTGAAATAAAAAGCAATTTCGATTTCATAATTGCGCTCCTTTTGATGTTTTTTGCAGTTATACAACCATGTTTGCAGGATGTCAATAGGAATTATTAGAACGTCAGATTACCAGAGATAATACGATATCAGTATAACTATGAAGATGCTAAAATTCAAGCGAAATTAATCAATAATTTTTCAAGGATTTGATTGAATTATTAATAACAAAGTAATGTACAGCAGGGATTATGATCGTTTTTCGTGTTCGATTATAAACCGTCCTGTTGATTATTTGTTCATCATTATGTAAACAAGTATCCGGCTTAAGGTATGTATACCCGTAGGCCGGATGCGTGTTAAAAACATATCTATTTATTACTGAGGAATAATCATGTCAGAATAATAACTCCAACCCGCGGCAGATTTGTAGTCCTCGATACTGGAACCCGGCACCTTGATAGCTTGCAGTGCGGGGCAGCTGAAAAACACGTATACGGATAATTCAGGCGGCACAACGCTGTTAATGCTTATTTCTGATAAATTCATGCAGCTATAAAAGGCACGGTGCTCGATGTCCGTAATGTTCGCCGGAAGTGTCGTTTGCACCAGGCCGGTGCAAAATCCGAAGGCGTATTGCCCGATTGTTGCAAGTCTGCTTGATGGTGCGAATGTAAGACTTGACAGGCCGTAGCAATAAGCAAATGCAAATGACCCGATTTCCGTAACACTGTCCGGGATAGCTATGCCCGCCAGACCGGTGCAAGAGTAAAATGCACCTTTCCCGATGTAAGCGAGGTTGCCGGGAAGTGTTACGCTCGTCAGGCTGCTGCACCCATGGAACGCGTCCGCGCCTATAGATGTGACATGGTCCGGGATAGCCACGCTCGTCATGGCGTCGCATTGGCTGAATCCGTACGCGCTCACGGCAGTGAC
>Ga0116149_1002037_pt1 | contig 23134 bp, 15 predicted proteins | sample AD_UKC057_MetaG_FD_89787 | JGI IMG/M metagenome (GOLD analysis project Ga0116149, IMG submission 89787) | Active sludge microbial communities of municipal wastewater-treating anaerobic digesters from USA - AD_UKC057_MetaG | ecosystem: Engineered > Bioreactor > Anaerobic > Digestate | place: USA... | reverse complement strand
CTGCGGATGCGACTGGACCCCATGGGCGTCCACTACGACGCCTCAGCCGTCCAACGGGCCGTCTTCGGCCAACTGGCCAGATGGCACCTTCTGGGAACTTACACACAATAGTTGACAGCACCCTCGCAATTCGGCGCCTTCCTGACGGCGAGCGGGGGCGTTACAATACCGCGGCGGAAGGGGCTGCATGGGCACGCGATTGGACATGGCGACGACGATCCTGGACGGGATGGTTTCCGGCTGGGTGCTGGTGTTTTCGGCTGTGGCGGCGTTCGTGGTGGGCACAGCGGTGGGCTTGGTCAGCGTGGGCGGCCCGGCCTACGCCCACGTCGGCTACGCCGTCATCGGCGTCTTCCTGTTTCCGGTCCTGATGTTCACGTCGATCCCGCGGCTGATCGTGGGCGTGTGCCTGTTCGCGCTCTTGATGCGGTACTGGCTCATCGAGGAGCGTCGGCTGGAGAGGCTGTACCTGTTGACGGCGTTTTCGGCGGCGATGGTGTGGATGACCTTCGGGGCGGAAAGCTGGGGCCCGGCCGTCTGGATCACCGGCGGCCTGCTGATGGGCGGGTACGTGGGGTTGCGCCTGTTGCCCGGCTGGAGGATCCAGCGTCTGGAGGCCAAGGTGGACCTTGAAATCGCCCAGCGGCGCGAGCAGCGGCTGGCCGAGCTGCGCCAGGGACGCAGCCAGACGCAGAACGAAGTCGACCAATCCGCCGCCACCGCGGCGTCGCTGTTTGGCGCCGATTACGGACCCGATGACATCCCTCCCGCCTCGCCGCCCCCGTCGCCTCGCCCGCCCGGGATGGACCTGCTGGAGACGGATGAGTGACGAAGGACTGGAACCGGCCTTTCTGTCGCCAATGGGGAATGGCGACAGGCAAGACGTGTTCGTGCCTCCTCCCTGACAGGTGAGGAAATCTCACGCGATGTCGCGGCGTTGCGTTATTGGCCGCCCTCAATGCAGGCTCAGCCGCTTGTACTTGCTTCTGCGGTGGGCCAGGCGCTCGGGGCTTTCTGCCGCCATCTTGTCCTCGAAGGCCTGGAAGTTGCCCTCGAACCACCGGGTCTTGCCCTCGCCTTCCAGGATCAGCAGGTGCGTGCAGATGCGGTCGAGGAAGAACCGGTCGTGGCTGATGACCATCGCGCAGCCGGGGAAGTCCAGCAGGGCCTGTTCGAGCACCCGCATGGTGGCCACGTCGAGGTCGTTGGTGGGCTCGTCCAGCAGCAGGAGGTTGCCTCCGCGCTTGAGCAGCTTGGCCAGGTGCACGCGGTTGCGTTCCCCGCCGGACAGCTCCCCCACGCGCTTCTGCTGCTGCGCGCCGCGGAAGTTGAAGCGGGCGACGTACGCCCGGCTGTTCATGGCCAGCTTGCCGAGATAGACCTTGTCCTTCGCGTCGGTGATCTCCTCGAAGATCGTCTTGGAGTCGTCCAGGGCGTCGCGGTGCTGGTCCACGTACGCCAGCACGACCGACGGCCCGGGCTCGATCGTGCCCTCGTCGGGCGTCTCCTGGCCCACGATCATGCGGAACAGCGTGGTCTTGCCCGTGCCGTTGGGCCCGATCACCCCGACGATCGCCCCGCGCGGCAGCTCGAACGAGCAGTCCTTCAACAGCGGCAGGCCGTCGTACGACTTGCTCAGGCCGCGGACCACCAGCACCTTGTCGCCCAGGCGCGGGCCCGGCGCGATCTGGATGTACACGTCGCCGCTGATGTCGTCGTCGGCCTGGGCCTTGCCCAATCGGTCGGCAGCCTCCACCCGCTGATGGCTGGCGGCCTGGCGGGCCTGGGCGGAACTCTCGATCCAGTCCAGCTCGCGCCGCAGCACCTTCTGACGCTGGGTCTCCTTCTTCTCGATCAGCCGCAGGAGCTGGATCTTCTGCTGGAGCCACGACGTGTAGTTGCCCTCGAAGGGCAGGCCGCGCCCGTCGTCCAGCTCGAGGATCCACTTGGTGATGTTGTCCAGGAAGTAGCGGTCGTGGGTGACGATGATGACCGTGCCGCCGTACTCGCGCAGGGCTGTCTCCAGCCAGGCGACGGTCTCGGCGTCGAGATGGTTGGTGGGCTCGTCCAGCAGGAGCAGGTCGGGCTTCTCCAGCAGGACCTTGCACAGGGCGACGCGGCGGCGCTCGCCGCCGGAGAGGATGCGGATGGGCAGGTCGTCATCGGGCAGGACCAGGGCGTCGGAGGCGATGTCCATCATCCGATCGATCTCCCAGCCGTTGCAGGCGTCGATCTGCTCCTGGAGCTTGCCCATCTCCTCCAGCAGTTCGTCCATGCGGTCGGCGGCGTCCGGGTCGCCCATCTCGTCGGAGACGGCGTTGTAGCGATCCAGCAGGGCCTGTACGGGCGCCATCGACTCGCGAAGACACTCGCGGACGGTCTTGTCGGGATCGAATTGCGGTTCCTGCGGGACATAGCCCACGCGCATGCCCTTGGCCAGGCGGGCCTCGCCCTGGATGTCCTTGTCCAGCCCGGCCATGATGCGGAGCAACGTGCTCTTGCCCGAGCCGTTCTCGCCGACCACGCCGATCTTGGCCCCGTAGAAGAACGACAGGCTGATGTTGCGCAAGACCTGCTTGTCGCCATAGGTCTTGCAGACGCCACTCATCTCGAAGACGAACTGCGGAGGCATAGTGATTCCTTCTGCGCGCGTGCCGGCGGTCTGGCCGACGGCGGAGGGATTATACCATTGCGGATTGCGGAATGTGGAATGCCCAAGCGCGCAACAGCAGCCTTGCGGCGGAGTCTGCTTCGCCCTGTGCTGCGCAGCGGCAGAGCACTCACAACTTCTTGAGCACGCTGGCGGACTTCTTGATGTCCTGGTCGCTGTCGAAGGCGATGTACAGGATGAACTGCTTGCCGACGGCCGCTGCCGACAGGCCCCGGAGGTTGATGCCGGCCTCGGCGAGTGCCGCGGTGATCCTCGCGCCGGTGCCGGGCTTGTCGGGACCCTGGACCCGGAGACAGTGCAGGCTGGAGGTCTTGTCGAACCAGGCGGCCCGGGCGGCCCGGACGGCTTTGGCGCCCTTGATGGGCGAGACGAACACCACGCCCGTGCCTTCCTTCTCCGCCCGGCGCGAGATCACGAACTCCAGATTGACTCCCGCGTTGGCCAGCGTCAGCAGCTTGCTGGCCAGCCCGCCGGGCTTGTCCTCGATCTCGGCTGCCCACACGTCCACCCGGCTCAACTTGAGTTTCATGGCGATCTCCCGAAATGGTGGTCTTGCCCTATTCTAGGGTCCGGCCCCCGCACTCGACCACCCCAAAGCAACGCCAGGGGGTAATTTCAACGGCGTGCCCGCCCGTTTGCGCCTTTGGGCGGGGCGACTTGCTTTGGCGACAGGGGTGGGATATAATGGCACATAACTGGACCCCCTGCGAAACTGGCGGACTAGTGTGGAACAAACCACGAGGGATCGCAGGGCGGGTACTTGCCGACCGCCTGGGCGACGCTGTATGGCCCGGGCTTTTCTTGTTTCAGGGGCCGGCCCATCTGCGGATAGCTTTGTCGCCAGCCGAGGTGCGGACCGGGCCATGACGCCTTGTGTTCATGCTTTGCCTCCGGCCGGGGACGCAACCAGCCGAGGTGCGAGATGGACAAGCAAGCGTGGAGAGCGTTTCGTCCGGGGCGATGGCAGCAGGTCGTCAATGTCCGGGACTTCATCCAGCGCAACTATGCGCCGTACGAGGGGGATGACTCGTTCCTGTCGGGTCCCACGCCGCGGACGCAGCGGATGAAGGTTCGCCTGGAGGCCCTGCTGGCCCGCGAGCGGTCCGCCGGCGGGGTGCTGGACGTCGACACGCATCATGCGGCGTCGGTGATCGGACACGAGCCCGGCTACATCGACAGCGAGGAAGAGCTGATCGTGGGCCTCCAGACCGACGCCCCGCTGCGGAGGGCGGTCAACCCGTTCGGCGGGATCCGGATGGCCCGCGAGGCCTGCCGGGCCTACGGGTACGAACTCAGCCAGGAAGTCGAGGAGGCGTTCCGCTACCGCACCACCCACAACGACGGCGTCTTCCGCGTCTACACCGAGGAAATGCGCAAGATCCGCAAGAGCGGGCTGATCACCGGCCTGCCCGACGCCTACGGGCGCGGGAGGCTCATCGGCGACTACCGGCGACTGGCCCTCTACGGGGCGGACTTCCTCATCGAGCAGAAACTCAACGACCGCTACGACCTCGGCATGAGGGGCATGACCGACGAGACCGTCCGCCTGGCCGAGGAACTCTGGAAACAGGCCGACCACCTCCAGAAGCTCAAGGAGATGGCCTGGATGTACCACTACGACATTTCCGCCCCGGCCCGCTCGGCCCGCGAGGCGGTCCAGTGGCTGTACTTCGCCTACCTCGGCGCCATCAAGGAGCAGAACGGGGCGGCCATGTCGTTGGGGCGGGTGGCGACGTTCCTGGACATCTACTTCGAGCGGGACATCGAGGAGGGCGTGCTGGACGAGGCCGGAGCGCAGGAGATCGTGGACGACTTCGTGATCAAGCTCCGCCTGGCCCGCCAGCTCCGCACGCCGGATTACAACGAGCTGTTCGCGGGCGACCCGATGTGGATCACCGAGGCCCTGGGCGGGATGGGCCTGGACGGGCGGACGCTGGTCACCCGCACGAGCTTCCGGTTCCTGCACACGTTGCGGACGCTGGGGCCGGCCCCCGAGCCCAACCTCACCGTTCTGTGGTCCACCCGCCTGGACGACCACTTCAAGCGGTACTGTGCCGAGTTGTCCATCGAGACCGACTCGATCCAGTACGAGAACGACGACCTCATGCGCCCGGCCTACGGCGACGACTACGGCATCGCCTGCTGCGTGTCGGCCACCCGCATCGGCAAGCAGATGCAGTACTTCGGGGCGCGCTGCAACCTGCCCAAGCTGCTGCTGCTGGCCGTCAACGGCGGACGCGACGAGCGCAGCGGCCAGCACCTGGGCCCGGTCATGGAGCCCCTGCCGGGCGACAAGTGGGACTACGACACGCTGCTGGGCCGCTTCCGCTTCTATCGCGACTGGCTGTGCGAACTCTACGTCAACACCATGAACGTCATCCACTACATGCACGACAAGTACGCCTACGAGAAGGTGCAGATGGCCCTGCACGACAGCCACGTGCAGCGGCTGATGGCGTTCGGCATCGCGGGGCTGTCGGTGGCGGCCGACTCGCTCAGCGCCATCCGCAGCAAGGTGGTTCGTCCCATCCGCGACCAGCGAGGGCTCGTGGTGGATTTCGAGTTGACGGGCGACTACCCGCAGTTCGGCAACGACGAGGAAGAGGTGGACCGCATCGCGGTCGAGCTGGCCGAGGAGTTCCTGGCCAGCTTGCAGCGTCACCCGGCCTACCGCGGGTCCACCCACACGCTGAGTCTGCTGACGATCACGTCGAACGTGGTGTACGGCAAGAAGACCGGGGCCACCCCGGACGGACGGCGGGCGGGCGAGCCGTTTGCCCCCGGGGCCAACCCCATGCACAACCGCGAGAAGCGCGGGGCCGTCGCCGCCCTCAACAGCGTGGCCAAGCTTCCCTACGACGCCTGCCGCGACGGCATCTCCTGCACGTTCTCCATCACGCCCGCCACCCTGGGGGCCCGACAGGAGGACCGCGGGGACAACCTGGTCAGCCTGCTGGACGGCTTCTTCGCCCAGAACGGGCACCACCTCAACGTCAACGTGCTGGACCGCGAGAAGCTCATCGACGCCATGGACCACCCCGAGAACTATCCCAATCTGACCATCCGCGTCAGCGGCTATACGGTCAACTTCCACCGCCTCAGCCGCGAGCAACAGGAAGAGGTGATCTCCCGAACCTTCCACACCAAGCTGTAAGCGACCCCACTATGACCGGGCGCATCCATTCCATCCAGACCTTCTCCGCCGTGGACGGTCCGGGCCTCCGCTGCGTGGTCTTCCTCCAGGGCTGCCCGCTGCGATGCCTGTACTGCCACAACCCCGACACGCACGACGTGCATCAGGGCGAGGAAAAGACGGTCGACGAGGTGATGGAAGAAGTGCTCCGCTGCCAGCCGTACCACGGGCGCAGGGGCGGGCTGACGCTGTCGGGCGGAGAGCCGCTGCTCCAGCCGGGCTTCGCCGCCGGGCTGTTTGCCCGCTGCCGGCGTTTCGCCGTCGCCTCCGCCCTGGACACCAGCGGCTGCCTGGGCGGCCCGGCTGTGCGGCGGGCGGTGGAGCTGGTGGACCTGGTCCTGCTGGACGTCAAGCACACCGACGCCGATCGCTACCGCGAGCTGGTGGGCGGCGGGCGCGCGGATGCCGTCTTCGGTCTGGACCGCGTCAAGGAGTTCCTGGCCTTGCTGGACGAGTTGAAGAAACCGTTCTGGGCCCGCCAGGTGGTCGTGCCAGGGTGGAACGACAGCGAGGCCGACGCCGACGCCCTGGCCGACGTGCTCGGCCCGCACAAGACGCTGCAACGGGTGGAACTGCTCCCCTTCCGCGACCTGGGGCGATGGAAGTACGAGCGCCTGGGGCGCACGTTCGCGCTTGCCGACACGCCCGAAGCCGACCCGCAACGCGTCGCTCAACTGGAAGACAGGGTGAAGCGGAGACTGGGATTGGCTGCCGGCAGTCAGTAGCCAATCGCGACAGACTCGTCCTGCCTGCCGGCTAGAGACTCCTGGCTACCGATTGCGAGGTCAGCGTCCCGCCTTTCGGATGATCCAGTCGCCGGGGCGGGGGCGCGGCGGGGGCGGCGCGACCGGCTGGCCCGTCAACTCGCTCAGGGCCCACGAGGTGATGTGGATCATGGCGTCGTTGTGACGCTGATCCATCAGCGCCCGAAGAGGCTCGATCGCGGATTGCAGCTTCAGCTTCACCGCCGCCCGGGCCGCCTGGTACTGGGCTGCCATCGGATACCCGTTGCCCTTGAGCACCGTCAGCAGGTACAGCTCGATGGCCTTGGCGTGCTCGCCCGCGAACCATTGGGGCAGGACCATGGCGGCGGCCATGGCGGGCTCGTTCAGCCGCGCCATCGAGACGTTCACCGACGCGATGCCCAGCACGTACGGGGCCGCCTGCGGGTCGTCCAGCCGCCCCAAAGCCTCGACCACCGCCTGGGCCACCTCGTGACTGTACGGAAGCGGAGGCGGCTGCTGGGCGGCCTGGGCAATCAGGGCCAACCGTCCGTTGTGGGCGCAGACGGCCACCACGTCCATCAGCGGCTTGACCGCTCGCTTGTCGCCGATACGTCCCAGCGCCTCCGCCAGGAACGCCGTGCTCACGCAATCCACGGGCAGGGCCTTCACCAGGTCCAGTTGGACGTCGTAGCCGCTCCGGTTGCCCATGCGCCCCAGCAGGTAGGCGCAGGCGGCGGCGTTGCGCTCCAGCAGGGCCCGCCGCATGGCCTTCTGGGGGGTCATGTCCTTGGCCCCCGCGCGCTGCCCGAAGGAGGCGGACACGTACAGCTTCTCCGCCTCCTTCAACTCGTCGGCCAGCTTGGCCAGGTGTTCAGCCGCCAGCTCGGCTACGCGATCTGTCGCGATAGCCTTGAGGCTCTCGCGGGCAGCCAGGTGCGGGTCGGTGGAGGGGGGCTCGCGCCAGTGCTGGAGGTAGTTGTCGAAGGGGGCCTGGACCATCAACTCGAACAGGCGGTCGACGCACTGGGCCACCTTGTGCCGCCCCGCCGCCCGGACAGCCGCCAGGCGGACCAGCGGCGAGGGGTCGTCCAGGAACGGACAGACGCGCGGACCCAGGGCGGCGTTGTCCAGGGCCCACACCGCCCCGCGCCGCACCAGCGGGTGGGCGCTGCGAGCGGCCTGGTTCACCGCGTCCAGCACCGCCGGCGTCTCGCCCAGCTTCGCGCCTACCTGCCTGCCCAGGGCTGCCAGGGCAAAACCCGCCAGGGCGGGATTGTTCGCGCCGGCTGCGGCCAGCAGCGGCTCGACCAGCGACGCGTCCTGCGCCAAGGCGGCATTCTCAGCCGCCCGCAGGCGCAGGGCGAGCGACGGGTCGCCCAGCAGCCGGACCAGCACAGCCGGTTCCGCCGCCTTGCCCAGTTGCGTCAGGCACGCCAGGGCCTCCACCCGCACCCGCGCCTGGTCGTGGCCCAGGCACTTGGCCAGGGCGTCCGCCAGCTCGCGCCAGGTCTGGAGACGGGCCGCCGCGAGGGCCGTCAGGACCGTTTCCGGATCGTCCGAAGCGAGAGCCTGACGGACGACCTGCTCGCTGAGCGGCGCGCGAAGCTGCGCGGCGGCCAGGACAGCCGAGCGGCGCACGGCCGGCTCGGTGTCGTCCAGGGCCTTTCGCACGTGGGCCAGGGCGTCGGGGTTTCGCGTCTGGCCCAGGTTGCATACCGCCTGCTCGCGCACGTGGGGGTCCGCATCGGTCAGCAATGAGGCCAACAGGGCTATGTCTTCCGCGTCGCCGTACCACTGCAGGGCCATGTCGTCCTTCTGGGCCTCGCGCCCGGGCAACCCGGCGAGGGCGGGGAGGGGGGTCAGCAAGACGAAACAGGAGACGATCAGCGCGAAACAGATAGACCGCCTTGCGGCGGCACTACGAACTTCGCTGCGATCACCGTTCTGGATGGTCGAGGTCATGTGTCTGGCTCGCAACGGATCGTCCTCAGGATCGGTCATCGGTTCGCCTCAGCCGGTGCACCCGCCAGACTGTGGCGGTGAACATGGTCGCGATCGCGATGCCCGAAATCATCAGGTAGGGCTGGACGATGTCATAGGTGACCATGGTCGCGCTGCCCGCGGCGGCCATGGCGGCCGCGATCGGGTTGACGCTGAAGACGGCCTGGATCAGCCTCGGCGGGAAGAGGTCCTGCCCCAGCAACGCCAACAGGCTCAGCAGCCCGATGGCCACCAGCAGGGCGTAGGTCCAGGCGGTGGAGGTGGCCGTGCGGGCAAACAGGCTGGAGAAGAACATCCCCGCGGTGGCCACCAGCAGCACCGTCACGCCCACCACGCCCGCCGCCGCCGTCACGTAGGGCCAGAGGTTGGCCTCGAAATACAGCAGCACCGCCAGGGCCGGCAGCATCGACATCACCACCAGCAGCAGCGGGATCACGCACGCCTGGAACTTGCCGCTCACGATCGTCCAACTCGACAGCGGGGTCGCCCGCAGCAGTTCCCACACGCCGCTCTCGCGGTCGGAGCAGATGGCCCCGGCCGTCATGGCCGGGCCCACCAGCACTACCAGCACCGCCATCATGGCCGCCACGGCCGAACTCAGCGAGGCGTAGAAGCTCGACGGCTCGGTCATGAACGCCTGCACGCTGATCGCCACCAGAAACACCAGCAGAATCGAGGCCACCAGGCATGTTCCGATCGCCCGCATCAGCCAGCGGGTCTGCAGCAGGGGCCGGGTGCGGAACTCCTTCATCAGGATCGGATTGGCCAGCGAGCCGATGGGCTTCTTGCGGCGGTTGGGGTCGAAGAAGTACAGGTAGAACACCGTCCGCCCGGAAAACTCCCCCCGCTCGACCACCCGCATCGTCTCGCGCGGGCGGGGCGGAGCGATGGGCCGGCAGAGGCGGCGATAGCACAGCAGTCCCGCCACCGCCGTCAGCGTCAGGCTCACCACGAAGTACGTCTGCCAGTACGCGGGCATGCCCGCGACTGCCGGCGTGTACGGACTCTCGCCCAGCACCAGCGACAGCACCGCCTGGAGCGGGCTGATCGAGGCGATCACGTGCACCGCTGCCTGCCAGGCCGGGCCGCCCAGGAGGATCAGGTTTCGGCTGACCGGCCAGGCGGGCACTGCGGCCACGAAGCACAAGGCCACCAGCACCGCGAAAGTGACGATGATCGAGCGATAGCTGCGGTGCATGTACGAGCTGACCAGCAGCCCCACCGTGCCCAGATAGACGGCCGTCACGATCAGCAGGCCCACCGCCGCCAACACCTCGCCCCCGCTCAGGCCGCCCAGCAGCAGCGGACTGGCCAGCGCGGGCACGCCGCTGAGCACCAGCAGCACCAGGAAGCTCAGCGAGCCGACCATCTTGCCCAGGACGATCTCCCACGGCTTCAGGGCCGTCGCGAACAGGCTCTCCAGCGTGTTGCGCTCCCGCTCGATGGTCAGCGAGGAGGCGGTGAACACCGGCGCGAACAGCGCCACCAGGACCGCCTGCGCCACCGCCAGCACCGCCAGGATGCGCCGCGACTGGTGCCCGCCGATGTCCTGCAGTCCGTCCGCGGGCCACAACAGGAACACCAGCGCCGCCACCGTCAGCAGGTACAGCGCCTGCATCAGGACGGCCTTGCGCGTCCGAAGGGCCATCAACACTTCTTTCCGGATGATCGGGTTGGTTACCATGGTCTTGGCTCTGCCGAACAACTCACCACAGAGGACACAGAGAAAGGGATTTTGAATCTTGCACAATGAGGCGCGAGTTGCGAAGTCGGAAGCGCCATTCTCCGCCGATTACGCTTCTTCACTTCGGCATTCAGGATTTGCCCTTCAACATTCTGCATTCAGGTCTTCTATCTCTGTGTTCTCTGTGGTGGTCTTCTTCTAAGCGCCGCCCGGTGCCGCTACGCCCTCGGAACTGATGGCCAGGTAGGCGTCTTCCAGGCTCAGGGGCACCTCGCGGAAGCTGACGATCTTCGCCCCGGCCGCCAGCAACTGCCCCAGCAGCTCGGACTGGCGGTCGTCATCGCCGTTGAGACAAAAGCGGACCACGCCGGGCTCTTCGCTGTCGCTCTGGATGCCTGCGCAGTGCGGACAGGCCTGGAGCACGCGGGTAACCGCGTCCATGCCCGCGCCGGCCTTCAGTTCCATCTGGCGGTCGCGCTGCAGGCGGGCCAACACGTGGTCGATGGTCCCACAGGCCAGCAGCCGCCCGTGGTCCATGATGCCCACCAGGTCGCACACCTGGGCCAGTTCGGGCAGGATGTGGCTGGAGACCAGCAGCGTCTTGCCCTCGTCGGCCAGGCGGCGGATCAGGCGGCGCATATGGACGCGGCTCTGGGGGTCCAGGCCGTTGGCCGGCTCGTCCAGCAACAGCACCTGCGGGTCGTGCATGAGCGTGCGCGCGATGCCCACCCGCTGCTTCATGCCGTGGCTGAGGGTGTCCACGAAGCGGTCGCGCATGTAGCTGGCGTCGGTGATCTCCAGCACGTGCTCCATGCGCTTCTGGCGGGCCTTGCGCCCCAGCCGGAAGGCCGCCCCGAAAAAGTCCAGGTACTCCCACACCCGCATCTGGTCGTAGACGCCGAAGCTGTCGGGCATGTAGCCCACCAGGCGCTTGACGGGGGCGGGGTCGACTGTCACGTCCACCCCGGCCACCCGCGCCCGCCCGCTGGTCGGGCGAAGCAGGCCAGCCAGAATGCGGATGGTCGTGGTCTTGCCCGCCCCGTTGTGCCCGATGTACCCGAACACCTTCCCGCGGGGGATCTCGATGTTGAGGTCCTCCAGGGCCACGATCTCCTGGTAGCGCTTGCCCAGGTTGCGGCACGACACCATGATCTCGTTATCGCTCACGCACGGTTCCTTCCAGGCTCACGTCCACGCTCTCCAGTTGCCAGCGGACCATGTCTTCGACGGAGGTCGGCTCGTTCAACCGTTCCACGTGAAGGTACAGCAAGTAGCGCCCGCGGGCGTCGCGGAAGCGCTCGGCCTTGCCGATGTTGATCTCCACCACGCCGTTGGCGTTGTCCACGCGGCGGATGAGCTCGCGCTGGCCCAGGCGGTCCACGCCGACGATATCGCTGTCGCCTCCCGCGACATCCGCCGAAGGCACGATGCCCCCGACCTTCAGGCGATACCCGATGGCCGACAGGCGCAGCGTCAGCTTCGCCGTCACCGCCTCAAGCGACAGCTTGGCCAGCGGGCAAGCCGCCACGGCCATATCCATCCGGGAGAACGACGGGTTGAAGCGCCGGTTCATCATGTCCCAGATCAGGCTGCCCGGGAACTCCAGGTCCACGAATCCCGCGGGGACGATCACGTCCGAGCCCGGCGCCGGCGGGGTCAGCGTGAGAGGCCAGGCCACCACCGACCACCCCTGTCGCTCGATGGGCAGGCCGTCCAGCACGTCCAGGGGGACAGCAGGCATGTAGCCGATGAGGGTGCACTGGCGGCTGACGGGCTTGCCCACCGTCGGCGCGGGCACGAGCGAACTGACCAGGCGATTGCGGAGGGCGTCGCTGCTGGAGCGGACCAGGGCCCCGGTGAAATCGCCTTGCACCGTGCGCCCCCGCTCGGGTACGCCCGGCGACGGGGAACGGGCGCTTTCAACCGGCGGTCCACCCGCCACGCGGGCCGGAGGGCCTGGGGGGGCTTGCCTGGTCTCGACCTTCGCACCGCCTTTTGCGTCCGCGGGATGGGTCGTCTGCTCTTTCGCCTGGGCCTGGGCCTCGCGGACGCGCCGCCGGATCTCCTCCATGCGGCGCTTCTGAGCCTCCGGGTCCAGCGGGCGCAGGGCTGCCGTCGGCGGGTCGATGTATGTCAGGCGGCCCAGCAGGTGCGACTCGTTCACCCGCACCTCGGTGGCCGCGCCCGCCGGCAGGTTGCCCAGCCGGTAGGTCCGTTCGTTGACCAGCAGCACGGCGTTCCGCACGTCCTGGCCCAGGCGGTTGGTCAGCGTGCCGGTCACGCCTTCGGCGGAGAACGTCAGTTCCCCTTCGATTCCGCCGGTGGGGCAGACAGCCTCGGTGAAGAACGCCCGCGTCGTGTTCGCGGGCACCTGGGCGGGGACGGTCATCTGCGGGCCGGAGAGAACCTCGCCCGAACTTAACGCCGCCGCGGCCAGGCTCACGTTGCGGACCACCCCGCCGGGAGCGCCCGCGCGGACGTCGAACTCGCGAGCGACGGGCCCGCTGTAGCAGGCGGCTACCTGCTGGATCCGCGCCCGCCCTTGTCCTGCGGGCGAGACCAGGGCCAGCCCGCTGAGGCGAGGGGCCTCCTGGCTGCTCTTGCCGTACGCGTACATTCCGACCGCCAGGGCCAGGCCCAGTGGGACCAGCACGACCCACAGCCACTCGCCGCGTCTGCGGCCAGCCAGGGCCAGCCCGCCCACCAGCACGAGCACCACCGGCACCAGCAGTATGCCCACCGCGGTCAGCCGTCCGGGCCCGCGACGCCCGGCAATCTGCTCCAGCACCTGCCGTCCGGCCGAGGCGAACGGCTCGCCATGCACCGCCGGACGGGCGTTGCGCATCGCGGCCACGTGACGCCAGATCGGCTGGAGCGACTTGTCCCGCAGGGCCGACAGCGGCAGGGCCAGGCACAGGACCTGTCCGTCTCCCACGGGCCGGCGGGTCAGTACGGGCAACTTGTCCGCTTCGTACAGCACCTCAGCCTCGACGGCCTCCAGCTCGGTGAAGGTGAGCGGCCAGTCCAGGTCCGACCGCCCCAGCAGGATCGGCGCCGCGGGGCCTGGCGACAGCCCAGCTGGCGCCTGGGCGGCCGGTCGCTCGAAGACCTCCAGGCGGGTCGTTTCGTGCAGGCCCAGCGGGAGCACGCCGGCCTCGCGTCCCCATCGACCGGCCAACACGTCGGCCAGGTTCTCGCTGCCGCTGAGGACCAGCGTTCCGCCGCGGGCCACCCAATCCAGCAGCGCCTGGACCTGCGAGGGCTGGCATCGCCCCGCCGCCAGGCCCGTCAGGATGACCATGTCGGCCTGATCGTAGCCATACCAGGAGGTGGGCATGTCCGAGGGGCTGGCGGCCGTGAACCGCACCTCGCCCAGGTCCCGCTCAACCAGGTCCTCCAGGTACGCGTTGTCGTCGTGCTCGTCAGTCTGGGCGACGATGGTGGCCAGGAGGGTGTCGTGCGCCTGGATCAGGATGCTGGTGCGGTAGTTCTCCAGGAGCTTGGCGCCCGAGTCGGCGTCGTAGAGAGTGATGGGAATGCGGGCGCTGACATTGCGGGTGGTGGCCTGGGGCGGGGCGAAGCCGTCGCCGCGATAGGCGATGTCGAGGCGGCGCAGGGCCTGCGGCGGAATCTCCACCTGGCGGGAGTAGAAGATCACTCCCTGGGCTGGGTCGTCGCAGACGAACCCGCCCTTGACGCGACGGGCCCGCTCGTTGGCGTTGAGCACCGTCATCGTCCGTTGCGACCACTTGCCGTCGCGAACGGTGTGGGCGAAGGGGCCTCCGCTGCCGCGGATGTCCGTGCCGGCCGGGGCGGCCCAGGCCGCCGGCCCAGCCGCTGCCGCCGCCACCGCCGCCCACCTCAACCATTGCCGCAAACCTGAATGCGCCATGACACACACCTGATCTGCCCTCGCCAAACGGCGGGGAAGGCGGCAGTATAGAGTCTCTCGCGCGACTTGTCCATCCTGTCCACAGCCGAGGCGCCCGGCCCTGGACACGCGCTCCAGCAGGACGACAATGCACCGGGGACAATTGGAGACGGACCTCAGGCAGTCGTGCCCGTGATCGACCTGCCGCGGGCAGACGCCCGCGTTACCGCTTGCGGGCGAGGAACTGGCGGATCTTCTTGACCGGCCAGGTGTTGATGACGTCGTCGGGCGTGGCCCAGCCGCGGCGGGCGGTGGTGACGCCGAACCGCATCACGGAGAGTTCCTCGGTGTTGTGGGCGTCGGAGTTGATGACGATCCTGGCGCCGGCCTGGACGGCGGCGCGGACGTGCGTGTCGCGGAGGTCCAGGCGCATGTAGTGGGCGTTGATCTCCAGGGCCACGTCGTTGGCTGCCGCCGCCTGGGCGATCCTGGCGATGTCGATCTCCATGCCCGCTCGAGCGTTGATCAGCCGGGCCGAGGGGTGGCCGATGCAATTGACGTAGCGGTGCTCGATGGCGCGGATGATCCGGGGCGTGGCCTCGGGGGCGGCCATGGACAGGTGGGAGTGGCACGAGGCGACGACGAAGTCCAGCTCGGCCAGCACGCTGTCGTCGTAATCCAGCGAGCCGTCCTTGAGGATGTCGACCTCCGAGCCTGCCAGCACGGTGATGTCCTTGCAGGCCTTGGCGGCCTGGCGGATGTCCCGGACGTGCTGGAGCAGGCGGTCGGCTTTCAGGCCGTTGGCCTGGACCTCGCTGGCGGAGTGGTCGCAGATGGCCATGCAGCGGTACCCGCGCTTGCGGCAGGCCTGGATCATCTCATCGATGGTGCAGGCGCCGTCGCTGGCGACGGTGTGCATGTGGAAGTCGGCGCGGATGTCGTCGAGGCGGACCAGTCGGGGCAGAGCGCCGGCGCGGGCGGCCTCGATCTCGCCGGCGTCCTCGCGCAGCTCGGGCTCGATGAACGGCAGGCCCAGAACCTCGTATATAGACTCCTCGTCCCGGCCCGCCAGCCTCCGCTCGCCCTCGAACAGCCCGTACTCGTTGAGCTTGAGGCCCTTCTTGAGGGCGATCTCGCGGAGCCGGACGTTGTGGCTCTTGGAGCCGGTGAAGTACGCCAGGGCCGATCCGAAGCTGTCGGCCGGGACGACGCGGAGGTCCACCTGGAGGCCGCCGGCGAGCTGGACGCTGGCCTTGGTGGGCCCGGCGGCGATGACCTTCCGCACGTTGGAAGCGGCGGTGAAGGCATGGACGACTTGCTCGGCCCGTTGGGCGTCGGCCTCGGCCAGCAGGTCCAGGTCGCCGACGGTCTCGCGGCCTCGGCGGAAGCTGCCGGCCGGCACGACCCGCCCGCCGTCGTTGGCGGCGGCGACGGAGGCGACCAGGTCGGCCATCACGGCGTCGGCGTCGCCCAGGCGGACTCGCGACCCAGCCGACTGGATGAACATGAGCGACTCCCAGAGCTGGCGCATCTTCTTGGGCCCCAGCCCGTGGACCAGGGCGAGTCGTTCGTCCTGCTTCTCGAACGCCTGCTGGAGATCCTGGAGGCTGGTGATGCCGGCCTCCTTCCACAGTCTCATCGCGGTCTTGGGCCCCAGCCCGCTCAGGCGCAGCAGGTCCAGCAGGCCCTCGGGGGCCTGGGCCTTGAGTTCCTCCAGTTGCGTCAGGGAACCGGTCTTGAGATAGGCCTCGATCTTCTGGGCCGTGCTCTTGCCGATCCCCGGCAAGGTGGTCAGTTCGCCCGCGGCGGCGAGGTCCTCGATGGGGCGGGCCAACTCGCCGACAATTCGGGCGGCCTTTCGGTAGCTGTTGACGCGGAAGGAGTCCTGGCCGAGGATCTCCATGAGGTCGGCCATCTGGGTGAAGAGGTCGGCAATTTCGCGGTTCTTCATGGTGAATCGTATTCCACTCTATTCGTTTGCGGGGGAATCTGCCACAGGGAACGGATTTTCCTCGCGTCGCCGAATGGCAAACCCGAATCCGGGCCCTGCCACGAAGGGATGCGGTCGGTGGAGGCGAGGGAGAGGTCCATTGGCGCGGGGTGGGTTTGGAACGCGACTATCCGGGCATCTTGGGGGGCCAGTCGTCGTAGGGGGTGACGAAATCGTAGACGGCGAGCGGGAGGTGATGCTTGGCGAAGTTCTCGTTGATGTATCCGATGCAGTTGCGGACGGCCTGCTTGTCGGACTTGTAGAAATGGCAGGAGTCGGCACTGAAGACCGGATGCTCCGGAGGCACAAGCTTCTCCTCGTGCAGGGTCTCCGCGAGTGAGTCCTTGAGCAGCGCATTCAGTTTGGGGCCGTCGAGCCGGTGGCGGCGGATCAGCAGGTGAATATGATTGCTCAACACGGCGCAGGCATAGCAGGTCAGCGTTTCGGAGCGGATGCTTTGGCGGATAGCATCAATCAGCGCCTGGCGGTGCGGGTGCTCGAACCACAGGACCGGATGAGTCAGCAACGGGCGCGCCGCAATGCGGAACGCCTTCAATTCCTTCCGTGAAGGATGGACTCTCTTGCGTCCATAGTGGATATCTCCAAGGGGTTCAAGAGAAGGTTGACGCATCATCTGCGACATGCTTCCCCGCGGATCGTTCGGAAGCCAATGCCCGTACCCGGTCAGGATGATGTGGTGGGCGATGATCACGCGTGGAAAAGGCACATCACCTTCCCCGCCCGTTCCAGCGTTCCTTTGCGCCTGTGTCCGAGCAGGGCTCGCCATTCGGCGATATCATTGAGACGCTAACAAAACGGGCCCGCAAATCGTTTCTTCAGTGGACTCGCGCATTTGGCGGAGTATCGTGTTATTCTGGTGCGTCTATGAGCGTGCTCAACGGACAGAGACCACTCGCCGGCATCGCCCACAGCCTTCGGGCGTTGCGGGGGCGGAACTACGCGCTGTTCTTCGGCGGGCAGAGCCTGTCCCTGGTGGGCACCTGGATGCAGCACGCGGCATTGTACTGGCTGGTCTACAAACTGACCGACTCGAAGGTGATGTTGGGGTGGGTGGCCTTCGTGGGACAGATCCCGTCGCTGCTGGTGGCGCCGCTGGCGGGGGTGTTGAGCGATCGGTGGAACCGCCATCGCGTGCTGCTGGCGACGCAGGCGCTGGCGATGGTGCAGGCGGGGGCGCTGGCGGCCTTGGCGTTGAGCGGGACGATCCAGGTTCAGCACGTGCTGGTGCTGGCGGCGACGTTGGGGCTGATCATGTCGGTGGACATCCCCAACCGCCAGGCGTTCGTCTCGCAGATGGTGGACCGGCGTGAGGACCTGCCCAATGCGATCGCGCTGAACAGTCTGAGCTTTCACGCCGCCCGGCTGGTGGGCCCGGCGGTGGCGGGGTTCGTGGTGGAGTGGAGTGCGGCTTCGGGGTCGCTGGTGCGGGGCGAGGGCATGTGCTTCCTGCTCAACGCCGTGAGCTACCTGGCCGTCCTGGCGGCGGTGCTGGCAATGCGCCCGGCGCGGCGCCCCGCGCGGACCACCGAGCGGACGGTGCTGCATGAGCTGCGCGAGGGCTGGTCGTACGCGGTAGGTTTCGCCCCGATCCGCTACCTGTTGCTGGGGCTGACGCTGCTGGGGCTGACGGTGCTGCCGTACACGACGCTGCTGCCGGTGTTCGCCCGCGACATCCTCCACGGCGACGCCGTGACGCAGGGCTGGCTGCTGTCGGCTGCGGGGCTGGGGGCGATCGTCGGGGCGCTGTACCTGGCCGGGCGCCGCTCGATTCTGGGTCTGGGCACGGTGATGGCGTTGCTGCCGCTGGCAATGGGCGGGGCGCTGGTGGTCTTCGCGTTCTCGCGGACGCTGTGGCTGTCGCTGGCGATGATGGTGCTGGTGGGGGGGACGCTGATGGTGCTCATGGGCGGGTGCAACACCCTGCTCCAGACGCTGGTGGACGACGACAAGCGCGGGCGGGTCATGAGCCTGTACACCATCGCGTTCATCGGGACCACGCCGTTCGGCAGCCTGGCGGTGGGCTACCTGGCCCGCCACCTGGGGGCGGACTGGGCGCTGGCGATCGACGGCGGGCTGCTGGTGGTCATCTGCCTGGCGGGTCTGCCCCGCCTGCCTCGGCTGCGGGCCCAGATCCGCCTGATCTATCAGAGCATGGGGTTCGTGGACGCCCCTGCCGCTCCGCCGCCGGTGGAATAGTCCGCGCGTTCACGGGCACGAGGGGAAGAGGGGTCTGTCTGACGCGCGGGGCTACTCCTGGCTTCTTCGGGTCCTGCCTCGCACGGGCTCGTTGCGCCCCAGCGTCGAACGCCGACGCAGCACGTGATGGTAATTCTGGGCGAAGCGGTGAGCCTCATCCCGCACCGATTGCAGCAACCGCAAAGCCGGGTCGCGCCGCGGCAGGCGGAGCGGCTGATCGTGTCCGTGGATGAAGACCTCCTCTTCCCGCTTGGCCAGCGAGATGAGCCTGGGCGGGCGAAAGGCCAATTCGTCGAAGGCGCCGCAGGCCGCGGAGAGCTGCCCCTTGCCCCCGTCGATGAGGATCACGTCGGGGAAGAGTTCCTCGTTCATGCCCGCGTACTTGTAGCGCCGCCAGACGACCTCGCGCATGGCCGCGAAATCGTCCCCGCCGCTGACGGTCTTGATCTTGTATCGCCGGTAGCCGCTCTTGAAGGGCTTGCCGTCGATGAAGCAGACCATCGAGCCGCAGGTCTCCTGCCCGCCCAGGTGGGCAATGTCGATGCCCTCGATGGTGCGGATCGGCATGGGCGCCTTCAGCAGCTCGCCCAGGCGGGCCAGGCCCTCCGCCGGGTCCACGTAGAAGACCTCCGGCTGAACGTGCTCGCTGACCAGGCCGCGCTTCTGGAGGCCTTCGAGGGCCTTGAGCTGGTCTCGCAGGGCGGCGGCGAGTTCGTAGTCCATGCGCTCGGCCGCCTGTTTCATCCGGCCGGTCAGTTCCTTGCGGACCAGCGACGCTTTGGACTCCAGGAACTGGCGGAAGTGGCGGATCTGCCCGGCGTAGGCGTCCTTGGAGATCATCGCCGCGCACGGTGCGCTGCACTGTTTAATGTTATGGAGGATGCAAGGGCGGTAGTGACGGCGCGAGTCATCGTCGTCGGCAATATCCAGCTTGCAGGTGCGAAACTGGAACACCCGCTGCAACAGGGGCAGGGCCGATCGCAGGTCCGTGGGGCTGACGAACGGTCCGTACAGTTTGGCCCCCTGCTGAAGGGGCATGCGGGTGATCTCCACCCGGGGAAAGTCCTCGCCCGTGGTGATTTGCAGGTAAGGGAAGCTCTTGTCGTCCTTGAGGCGGTCGTTGAACCGCGGCTGGATGTCCTTGATCAGGCGGTTCTCGTGGAGCAGGGCGTCGACCTCGCTGTCGCACGTCAGCACGTCGACGTCGCAGACGAGGTCCTCGACCATCCGCTGGATGGTGGGGCCCCGGCTGGCCAGCAGATCAGCCGACGGCTGAAAGTAACTGGCCACGCGGGAGCGGAGGTTCTTGGCTTTGCCCACGTACAGGACCACGCCGTGGTCGTCTTTGAACAGGTAGACTCCCGGCGCAAGAGGCAACTCCGCGATCTTGGCGCGGAGGTCTTCCAGCACGGCTTGACGCTTGCGGGCAGCCATTCCGCTCCATCATACCGCAACCGTCGGGCGATTGCTCGCCGCGTCGTTCGAGGCGCTGGTCCGGCCCGGTCTTGCCGGGCGGCGATGGCGGGGGAGCGGCCTAGACAGCCGGCTTCTTGCGGTAGATGTTCAGGCCGATCTTCTCTTCGCGCTCGGGCACGTTGACGTTGCCCTCGGTCGTGGCAATGATGATGTTCTTGCCCGAGGAGGAGGGCCCGAACTCCTTCGACAGGTCCACCTTGATGGTCAAGGTCTGGCCTTCGACGGTCATCTGAACGTTCTTCATGATGTGTCTCCCGGCGACAGTGCATCCCCATGCTACACCATGGCGGTTCTCTTGGCAACCGAAAGAAGGAGTTGCTTCGGTTGTCGCCCCGCCGTCTCCGGGTCCCCCGGCGGACAGAGGGGAGACGGCGCCGAGTGCAGAGGCGAGGCTGTCCGACGACGTGTCCGCCGAGGGCCAGACTGTCAGTCCGCCAGAGTGCCGTCGAGCCCTTCGTCGGTCACTACATCCAGGCGCAGGCGGACGACCTGTCCCATCAGGCTCGGCTGGGCGGGGGCGGCAAAACGCACGGTGAGGTAGCGGTCGGTCAGGGCGGACCACCGGACCGCGGACCTGCCTGGCCGGCCGGCAGTTTGCGGATGGCGGCTGGCGGACTTGCCGTCGACCAAGGCCTCCACGATCTTGCCGATGAACATCTGGCGGTAGGCCGCAGCCAACTCCCGTTCGAGCTTGGTCAACTCGGCCATCCGCTCGCGGACAATCCTCCCGGGCGGCGCATCGCGGCGCATGAGCCAGGCGGCAGTGCCCTCGATCGCGCTGAACGGGAAGGCGTGGATCTTGGCGAACCCGGCATGGCGGGCCATCTCCAGCGTTCGGGCGAAGTCGTCGTCCTCCTCGCCGGGGAAGCCCACGATCACGTCGGTGGTCAGGGCTGGGCGGTCCAGACGTTCCCGCAGGCGGTCGACGGTGCGGCGGAACTGGTGGGCGGAATACTGCCGGTTCATTCTCCGCAGGACGCGGTCCGAGCCCGACTGCAAGGGCAAGTGGAAATGGGGCGCCAGGCGGGGCCCTTCGCTCCAGGCGGCCAGGAGGTCCTCGTCCAGGTCCAGCGGTTCGAGGCTGGACAGTCGCAGGCGCCACAGGCCGTCAAGAGCGGCGACCTGGCGGACCAGGTGCGCCAGGGGCGACGGACCGCCGGTCCACCGTCGGCGGATGGCGGTGTCTCGTCCGTAAGCGCCTAGAAAGACGCCGGACAGGACGAGTTCCTTGTGCCCGGCGGCCAGCAGGGCACGGCACTCGTCGACGATGGTCTGGGCGTTTCGCGAGCGAACGAGACTGCGGGTATAGGGGACGATGCAGTAGCTGCAGAAGGCGTCGCAGCCGTCCTGGACCTTGACGAAGGCCCGCTGGTGGCCCTCGAAACGGCGCAGCGGCCCGAGGGTGTCGCCGCCAGGGGCTTTCTCCTTGACTGCCCTTTGGCGACCTGATTTAATGGAAAGCGCATGGGAGTCGGACGGTTCGGTGCGGCGAGATACATCGACCCTCATCCATATGTCATTCCGCGCCGCGCCGTCTGGGTCTCCGTGGTCGGCAAGGGTTCGCCCGGTTGCACCAATCGTCTGTGTCGTGCGGTCTGTTCCGGCGAGGTCCGCTCCGGGAACCTGAACCGAAGATGAAGCTGCTTGGTTGACGTGCCCCGACAATGCGTGCAGGACTTGCCGGCAGCAGGCTGCGTAGTCGCCGTGATGGCCGACCACCGCCCGCCTGTGGGGCTCGACGCCCAGGGCATCCAGGATCCCCTCGATTCGTGCGGCGTGGTAGTCGCTGTAGCAGCCGGTGACCAGGACGGCCGCCGCCGGTGCGGCCGCCAGGGCGCGTCGGACAGCCTGGCGGCTCTTGCGCATCGCCTGGGCGGTGACGCAGCAGGTGTTGATGACCACCAGGTCTACCGGCCCGTCGTCGCAGCACGTGGCTCCGCGGTCGCGCAAGAACTGCGACAGGGCGGCGCCTTCGTACTGATTGGCCTTGCAGCCCAGGGTCGTCAGCGAAAAGCGAATCATGATCGTCTGGTGCGTCTGCCTCGGAGTGTGGTGCGTAGAGTTCTGCTGCGGACAATCGCTCCGCCCCCGGGCCGGCAATCGACTTTCGAATCGGGTTAAACGCCCCGCTTCCGATTTTATTGCGGACCGGGGCGGTTGGCGCTTGACCGGACGTTGCGGTCCGGGCATAAAGATATTAGTATAACGGAACGGTCCACCCCGGGCGCACCGGCCGGGTCGCGCTGCAAGCGGTCTCGGTCGACGGCGTCCGGGCGGCGGGGCCGCCCGCGTGGCGGCCCGGTTTCCCGCAGCCAAGGAGTCGTTATGGCCAAAGCGAAGAGCGTTTGGGGCATCGACATCGGGCAGTGCGCCCTGAAGGCCCTGAAGATCGGCGAGGTCGAAGGCGAGATCCAGGTGCAGGCCTTCGAGACCATCGAGCACCCGAAGATCCTGTCCCAGCCCGACGCCGACCGCCGCGAGCTTGTCCGCCAGGCCCTGGAGCAGTTCCTGGCCACCCACAACGTCAAGGGCTCGATCCTCTGCGTGGGCGTCCCCGGGCAGATCAGCTTTACCAAGTTCGTCAAGCTGCCCCCCGTAGAGACCAAGCGCATCCCCGACATCGTCCGTTTCGAGGCCGAACAGCAGATCCCCTTCCCCATCGATGAGGTGATCTGGCAGTGGCAGACCTTCCAGGACCCCGACAGCCCCGACGTCGAGGTGGGCATCTTCGCCATGAAGCGGGGCGACATCTACGACACCCTCGACCACTTCACCGACCTCAACCTCAACGTCGACCGCGTGCAGATGGCCCCCCTGGCCCTGTACAACTACATGATGTACGACAACCAGCTCGCCGAGGAGGGGGCGACCCTGCTGGCCGACGTGGGCGCCGACAAGACCGACCTGGTCGTCGCCGATAACCAGAAGCTCTGGATCCGCACCATCCAGATCGGGGGCAACAACTTCACCGAGGCCCTGGTCAAGGCTTTCAAGCTCTCGTTCGCCAAGGCCGAGAAGCTCAAACGAACCGCCGTCACCAGCAAGTACGCCAAGCAGATCTTCCAGGCCATGCGACCGGTTTTCGCCGACCTGGTCCAGGAGATTCAGCGGTCCATCGGTTTCTACACCACCACCCACCGAGACACCCGCTTCAAGAGGCTGGTGGGCCTGGGCAACGGATTCCGCCTGCCCGGGCTGGAGCGGTTCCTGGAGCAGAACCTCAACATCCAGGTCGCCCGAGTCGACAGCTACAACAACCTCTCAGTCGCCGCCGGGGTCAACGCTCCGGCCTTCAACGAGAATGTG
>Ga0116149_1002034_pt1 | contig 23145 bp, 16 predicted proteins | sample AD_UKC057_MetaG_FD_89787 | JGI IMG/M metagenome (GOLD analysis project Ga0116149, IMG submission 89787) | Active sludge microbial communities of municipal wastewater-treating anaerobic digesters from USA - AD_UKC057_MetaG | ecosystem: Engineered > Bioreactor > Anaerobic > Digestate | place: USA... | reverse complement strand
TCTCCGCTGTGAATCCCGGCCTCGATCATACTGTCCCCTTTCACGCGCAAACCGAACAGGTCCACCCCGGAACGCCGCCCGAAGAATTCCGGATCGACAATCACATCTCCTTCCCTGATATCGGGAGCGGCGTAATCCGTGGGACCTGCCGGAACGCGGCCCAGGATGGGCATTCGGAACTGCGCGATTGCGGAATGCGACTCGCTGCCGCGTCGCGTCACTCCTCGCGAGGTGTAGCGGCTGATTTTGAGATACCCCTTCTCGCCGAGCTTGTGCAAATGGTATCGCGCTCCATTGGTCGATGAGATACGGAACCGCCTGCAAATCTCCCGCAGAGTCGGGGGGAAGCCGTTCTTCTCCGTGAACTGATCGATATAACGCAGAATCCGTTCTTGTTTGGGTGAAAGGTCCTGCCCCATGGTTGTTTTCCTCCGTACCGGGAATTTGTGCCTCCAGCTTGCGGAACAATTTCAGGAACGTCGCTCTCCCTGACTGAATCGGATGGACTTCAGATATTGAGGTTGGTGCACTTCTGTTCATTGCGTATTTTACTGACCATCTGTTCAGTGTCAAGATACATCCTTTGAATTTCGGGATTTTTTTTGAATGGCCGTATTGTGTTCGGTCACAGCCGCCACCCCGAGGGTCTTGCGAGATCTGGTCAACCCCCACTTGGCTTCCGACGAAATTCGGGGGAGGAATCTCTCCCACAAGCCTGGGAGAGACATAGAGGGCGGCCCGTCAACGTGGGTAGGAAGAAAAGCGGCTGCAAGGTACGCTTAGAGAACATTGAAATCGAGTTGCCGGAGGAACAGGACCCAAAATGAAAGCAGTCGTTTTGGCGGCAGGAAAAGGAACTCGGATGGGCTATCTCACTGTGGATCGTCCCAAACCCATGATCGAAATCGGTAAGCGGAGGATTCTCGAACATATTCTGTTCGCCATCCGGGACACAGGGATCCGTGAGTTCATCATTGTGACAGGGTATTTTGCCAACCTGATTGAGGACCATTTCGGCGACGGTCGGAGGTTCGACATGGAGATGACATACGTGCGGCAAGCGAAAATTGACGGAACCGGCAGCGCGTTGCATCTGACAAAAGATTTTGTTGGAAACGAGGTATTTTTCATGTCATTCGGAGACATTATCACCTCGATCGAGAACTATCCGCGTGTGATCGAGGCGTATCGAGCGCGTCCCTGCTCTGCTCTCTTGACCCTGGCAAACGTGGAAGACCCCTGCAATGGAGCGGCCGTGTATGTCGATGCCGATTTTCGGGTGCAGAAAATTATCGAAAAGCCTGTCCGAGGGACCTCCACAACGAATTGGAACAACGCGGGAATCTTCGTTTTCGACCCGATTATTTTTGAATACACCGCAAAACTGACTCCTTCCCCCCGAGGCGAATACGAACTCACACAGGCGATCCATCAGATGCTGATGGATGGAAAAGAGGTCTACGGATTTCCGTTGTCCGGGCATTGGGGAGATATCGGTACCCCGGAGGATATCGAGAGAATCACGCCGTTGCTTGACCGTCCGACCGGTTTCAGTCCTCCTGGAGCAGATTGAATGTAATCCAGGCGGAGCCGAATGTCCCTTTTGCGCCGTAGATTTCCAGCCTGTAGGTTCCTGTTTCTGTAACGGTCAGAAAGGCATGGGCGTCATCTTCCGGCGCGGGAAAGCTATTGTCCGCATGGACCAGGGCATATCCTCCGGGAGAAAACACGCGAAATGCCGGATCGAGCGACCCCAAGCGGTCGGTGACAAAGATGTACATGGAGCTTCCGGCGGTAGCGAAGAACTCAAAGGTTTCGGTTTCTTTGCTGAAGACATAGGCGGACGTGATTCCCGGTTGAAGAATCGGAAAGATGTTTTGGCCTTCCTCCAGGTGGAGACGATAAGGACCTGTTGTCTGGAAAGGTCCTCCGGACACTTCGGCAACGCCCTCGGTCATCCGGGTCACCAGGATTGCATCATCGCCGATGCCGTTGTTGTTGTCCGATGCCACAAAGTTGCCGTTCATATCATACATTTTCAGATAGGGATCCAGCTTTCCGTCGCCGCCCAGTTTCGGGTCGTAGTCGTCCAGGGTGAATCGAAAATACCGCGAGTCAGGATTCGTGAAAAAGTACCGAGCCACATTGCCGGCGCGTGAGATCTCGCCGCTAACGGTTTGTCCCAGGGAGATCGGAAGTTCTTCCGCTTGCGCTTCGGCAAGAACAAGGCGGAAAAAGCCCTGCGTGGGGTTGCGGAATGAACTCATTACAAGAATGGTGTAGATTCCCGTGGAAGGCGCCTGGGGGACAATGATTTGGGCATCATCACCGGGGCCGCCGTCATCGTCGAGAATGGATTCCTTCGTGATCGGTATTTGCAAAACCAGAAACGGATCATACGTGCCGCCGTCATCCGTCAAAAGAATCTTGATGGGCTGTCCTTCATGGGCAAAGAACGTAAACGTGCGCAGCTCGCTGCTGGAACTCAGTGTTCCGGTGATGGTTTGCCCGAACGCGATGGTCTGGTATCCCACCCCGCCTGCGGAATCTCCTGCATCCACCGCGATGACATAAGCGCCCAGGGTCCCGCCTGCCCCGCCGATTTCGAGCTGATATCTCCCTTCCGGGGCATTCGGAACAATAATCAGAGCATCATCTCCATAGCCGCTGTCGTCGTCGGAGTACCGACGTCCATCGGGGACCACCAGAATTGCATACGGATCCAGGGAACCGCCGCGATCGGAGACGCCTATAGCCAGTTGGCTGGTTTGAGGCGCATTGAAATAGAAGACCGCTTTGGGATGAGCCTGGGTCAGCGTCCCTTCGATACCGAAAGGCGCTTCGTAGGTTTTCATGCCGCAGGGATCGAGAGGAATGCTTAACGCCGGAAGAGACCGATGGACAAGGAGGTCTTCCAGAAGCAGGTAGAACCAGATTCCATTGGGAGCCTTGATATCCGGGGAAGGCGCAAAAGCCAGACCCTCGTTTGATAGAACCGTTTGCATCGGCCCGATATCGCCCACATGAATAGTTTGATTGTGCATATCGGATGGGAGTTGGGAGAGCATTTCCGGCGGAAGAATCAGTTGTCCCGTAACCAGGTTCGCGGTCTGTGTACCGAAATTGCTGACGTACAGACGCACGGAAGCCCATTCGCCCGGGGAGATCATTCCATTGGCGTCGCCCGTTGGAGGAGGATCGGATATCTCGGCCCCCACAACCCGCAGGTCCACACCGGTTGGAATCCCACCGATATTGAGCTCAAGCACCTCCGCGAATTTCTTGCCGTTCGGGGCGGTGGTTTCCACAAGAAGCAAGTGATGCCCCGGCACGGTGTAGCGATGCTCCGCCATCGGGCCATACAGAACGGTTGTGTCATCAAATTCCCAACGGATGCTCGCGTATTGCTCACGTGATTGCCACGCATCAAACACAATGGGAGAGAAGATGGAAAGATAATCGGTTGGGGTCAGGACTCGGACGGCTGCCATACCCGAATGGATGCTGAAGAGGAAGAGCGCAACGCACCAAAGCGGACGGTTCGGACGATTGCCCGGCATGATGAGGTACCCCCGGATATCCGGATTTGTGATTGATCCCTCAACCGTCTCAAGCCAGGAATGGTGATTTCATCTGTCTATTCTTCGCTCACCCCAACCCTCTCCCGGAGGGAAAAGGGGAACAGAAGACCACACAATATAGAATAGCGCGATTTTCTGTGAAACCAAAGAGCTTAACTCCAGTATTTACCGATCCATCGCACGGCGCGTTCGTATTCAGGGAAATCCCGTTCACGGCGTTTGAATTCATTGGTATGGATTTGCCGGCGTTTACCGCTTTTGTCTGCGGGACAGGCGATGTGCAGGAGTTCGTGATACATGATGTAGTCCAGGACAAAGACCGGGACCCGTTTGCTGTCGAGTCGCGAGCTGATTACAACGATATTGAATTCCTCATCGTAATATCCCATGGTGCGACGACTGTCACCCGGACTCCAGGTCAGCATGGGTTTCCGGAGACGCCCTCGGAAAAAGGAGCGGTTTACGCGATTGAAAACCTCATCCAGGTCGCGGCACTTGCCCTGTGTGCCGACAATGATTTTCTTTCCGGCCATGCGCCGAAGCCGACGCATTCGTTCCTCGACTTCCGGGTTTCGGCAGAACTCGTCGTAAGCCCTGCAGAGATCCCGTGGAACGGGAGAGCCATGGAACCGTGAAAGAAGGGTATGCAGCACGCCGCCGAGAACGTCTTCCGGGGCATCGAGAAGCAGATGGGAGATTCGTATCGAGACACCGGCCCGCTGTTCGCGGATTGTGCTCTTGAGAGAGTTATATCCATAAAATGAAACCCGGTAGGGGCCGCGTTTCGAGGGAGGGTATCCCGCACACACTTTTCGCGCGACACGGAGGAGTTTTTTTCCGGCTTCTTCGATCAGCTCGGCGGAAGGTGCATTGTTGGATTGGATGTTTGCTTTTGGAGGCGCTTCCCGCTTGGATGTGTCCTCCGGTCGCACGGGACAATCTTCCTCCCACAGGAGGTCCTGATAAAGGTCTTTTTCGATGCCTGACCGATGCGATACCGCCCTCATGGCTTTTTGTGTTCCGCAGCCGATGATCCGTCGGAACCCGGAGATGATGAAAGTTGTGCAATTTTACGATTCAAATAAGAAAACACCCAGAATCCCCACATCACCGTTCCACCCAGCACAATCAGAAAAAGGATGGTGAGGTGGTTGGGCAAGCGCGACCCCAGATAGGCCGATACCGCCAGCAGAAAACACAAACCATGCAGCAACAGGACGGCGTGGCGATGGGACAAGCCCAGTTGAAGAAGACGATGATGGATATGCTCGCGGTCGGGCGCAAAAGGATGCTGTCCTCGGCGGCTGCGTCGGATCACGGCCAGGCCGGTGTCCAGAATGGGAAGTAATAGAGCCACAAGCGGAAAAAGAAGGGACAGCACTGTCGTACTTTTTACACTGTTCTCGATCGCGCCGGCGCCGAGCAAAAAACCGAGATAAAGCGCTCCCGCATCCCCCATGAATATTTTCGCCGGGTGGAAATTATAGGGAAGGAAACCCAATGTCGTTCCGATGAGAACCAGCGAAACCAGGCTGACAAATCCCTGCCAGGGGGAAAGGGCGATAGCCAAGTTGGCGCAGGCGGCGAAAAAGACCACCCCGGCGGCAAGGCCGTCAAGGCCATCCACCAGGTTGATCGCGTTAGCAATCCCGACAATCCAGAAAACCGAGAGAATCCAGCCGGCGGCTCCCAGAGAAACCTGCCCGCCACCGAACGGATTTGTGACAAGTTCAAAACGAAAGCCGAAGGCAACCAGGAAAAAGGCCACAAGGACTTGAGCCAGCAGTTTCCATTTGGGAGCCATGCTACACAGATCATCGTAAATCCCCACCAGCAATATCATCGTAGCTCCCACAAACAGCACAACCCACTTCTCCAGCCAGGCCGAGCTTTCAAGCAAAAAGGGACACCGATGAATCACATAAACGAAAACAGCGGCATAGGAGGCATGAAAAGCCAGTCCGCCCAAGTAGGGGATCGGGCGATCGTGTACTTTCCGACCGATCGGCCGGTCCACGGCTCCCAAAGCCTTTGCCAAAACAATCCACACCGGTGTGGTTACAAGCGCCACCAGGAAAGAGAGAACCGCGATCTCCCAATAGGTCCGTGGAAGCCAGTGCATCATGGCAACAAGATCCTCTTCGGATCAGAATCATACTGTTCCTCGCAACGCAAGTTCAGTGCTGTAGGGAGAAACCGTGGTATCTTGCGCACCGGCGAATCGTCCGTTAGCCTGTGAATTGCGAAACAGCGCATGACCCATTCATAGAATCGACAGAAAAAGCCATGAAATCCCGAAACATTCTCCTGGGTTTGTTCCTGACACTGGTTGTTCTGGTGGCCATGGCGACCGTGGTCCTGGGGATACTGATTTCCATGTACAACGGGAGGGTTTCGACCCTTCTTGGTGGCGGGAATATCGCATTGGTTCGAATTGAGGGCGTGTTGTATGACGTGGAAGACTGGCTGGAACAGATTGAGGAATACGGAAAGAACTCTTCTATTTCTGCGGTGGTTGTGCGGATCGACAGTCCGGGAGGAGCGATTGCCCCATCCCAGGACCTGTACCGCGCGATTCTTGAATTGCGTGAGAAGCATCACAAGACAGTGGTGGCGTCATTCGGGTCCATTGCCGCATCGGGGGGGTATTACGCGGCCTGTGGGGCAAACTCCATTGTCAGTTCGGAGGGAACACTCACCGGGAGTGTGGGAGTGTATATGAAGCTCTGGCAAGCGCAGGATTTGTTGCAGAAAATCGGAATCGGCGCGGAAACAATCAAAGCGGGACGGTTTAAGGACATTGGGGATTTCGATCGGGTACTCACTCCCGAAGAACGTCAGATGCTTCAAGAGACTGTGGACGACATGTACGATCAGTTTGTCGAGGTGATCGAGAAAGGCAGGCGGAATTCATTTCTGAAATTGCTGCGTTCCGATCCGGTCGAGATGAGGCAATCTAAGATCGGTGAAACGGGGGACTTAGAATATCCATATTCAGAGGAGATTCTGAGCCTGATTGAGGAATATCGTGAATCGATTCCGACGGAACGGGCATTTGTCGGTCCGAGACCTTCGGGAGAACCGGCAGCGGCAACAGAGACCCTTTCGGAAGCAACGGCGGCCTCGGCTAATGAATCAGCGGATATCCGTCGGCCCCCATCGGAAGTCGAAAAAAGACTATTGAAGGAATTTGCCCGGCAAGTAGCGGATGGGAAGATCTACACGGGTCGGCAGGCAAAAGAAATCGGCCTGGTAGATCACCTGGGAACGCTGGATGATGCGATCAAGCTCGCAGCGAAACTCGCCGGAATCCAGGGCGAACCTAATGTGATAGAGAAGAAACCGGGACGCCAGGGATTGATCGACCTGCTGACAGAGGGACTAGCGAAGGTAATGAAGTCGCGCGTGTATTCGCCGTTCGAGTACAGATTTCCGTACTAATGTGAGGAATCTCGCCGTAGCAGCACGCGGACATGAGATCGCCACATCCCGGCCCTTCGCAGACTCAGGGGCCGGGATTCGCGATGACGGAATCGGGACTGCGCTTTCTTTTCCCAATCACCGGCCCCGCTGGATTCGTGCTCGCGATGACGGGGCGGGCACAGGCTCGATAAACCATGCTTACTCTTATCCAATCACCCGTCCCGCCGGTGGGATTCGCGATGACGGAACAGGGAACCACGGTTTCTTCATCAAATCATCGGCTTTGGCGATGCCATCCTCACAGAAATAAACCCCTGCCTTCGATCCGACCGGAATCATCGGTACAATAGCTGTTTTGTATGCCGATCTCAGCATTGGGGTGTTCCAGTGAAATATATCATTGTCGTTCCGGATGGAATGAGCGACCTGCCCGAAGAATTCGAAGGCGGTCGGACACCTCTGTCCGAGGCAGAACATCCGGTCATGAATGATCTGGCTCGCCGGTCCGAAGTGGGCTGGGCCGAGACTGTTCCGCAAGGGATGGAGCCGGGCAGCGATGTCGCGGCGCTGTCGATATTTGGCCTCTCACCCACGCAGTACTACACGGGCCGCGCTCCACTGGAGGCGGCCAGCCTGGGACTTGGAATCGGGGATGGAGTGGCATACCGCTGCAACCTGGTCACCATTCGAGACGAAGTCATGGCGGATTTCACGGCAGGGCATATTACTTCACCGGAAGCCGCCGAACTCATTCGGGCAGTGGATGCGGCCCTGGGGAAGAACGGCGTGTCGTTTCATCCGGGCGTCTCTTACCGTCATGCCATGCTTGCCCCGGCGGAATACCTCGACGCGAAGTGCACTCCCCCGCACGATATTACGGATCGACCAATCGGTGAATACCTTCCAAAGGGAGCCATCGGTTCGGTTCTGCTGGAATTGATGGAGAAATCACGCGACGTATTTGAGAATCATCCGGTTAATCTGAAGCGCATTTCCGACGGGAAAAAACCTGCAACCCAGATCTGGCTGTGGGGCCAGGGGAAGAAACCGGCCCTGCCGACCATGAAAGATCGGTTCGGTTTGACGGGCGCAGTTGTGACGGCGGTGGACCTGGTGAAAGGGATTGGCCTGTTACTTGGACTCGAGGTCCCTGTTGTGGAAGGAGTTACAGGTTTTGTTGATACGAATTACGAAGGAAAAGCGGATGCCGTCCTGGAGGCTCTGCACCGCCTGGATTTCGCCTACGCCCACATTGAAGCGCCCGATGAAGCAGGACATATAGGCGACGGCGAACTGAAACGCCACGCCATCGAGGACGTGGACCGGCGATTCCTCAGACGCCTGGTGGATGGGCTGAACGCGGACCCGGCTTTACAACCGTACCGTCTGCTTCTGTTGCCGGACCATCCGACCCCGATTTCGATCAAGACGCACATCCGCAAGGGTGTACCGTATTTTCTTTACGACAGTCGGAAGGATGTGCAGGGAACTTTGTCGGAGTTCAGCGAGTCGGCCATGCAAAGACATACAGGCAAACGGGTTCCCGGATTTCAATTGATGGATTTTCTGTTGGAAAGAAATGGGTGACCCGATTTTACGATATAAAGGAGTGAGAGTTATCCAATGGCCCTGATCGTACAGAAGTTCGGCGGCACGTCCATGGCCGATCCCAACCGGATTTGCGAGTCCGCGAAACGAGTGAAACGGGAATTGGATCGGGGCAACCAGGTGGTGGTTGCCGTATCCGCCATGAAAGGAGAAACGGACCGCCTGCTGAACCTGGGGATGGCGATCAATCCGCGCGCAGGCGCAGACTGCCCCCGCGAGATGGATATGCTGGCCTCCACGGGAGAACAGGTTTCCATTGCTCTCATGGCGATTGCCTTGAATTCCATGGGATACGATTCCATCTCCCTCACCGGCAGGCAGGTGGGTGTGTACACAGACGGGGCGTTTATGAAGGCGAAGATCACCAACATCACAGCGGATCGGGTCAAGAGAGAACTGGCGGAGGGCAAGGTGGTTGTTGTGGCGGGCTTTCAAGGGATGGACCCGAACGATGATGTGACAACCATGGGCCGTGGGGCCTCGGACCTGACAGCGGTGGCGATTTCTGCGGCTCTGAAAGCGGATCGCTGCGATATCTACACCGACGTGGACGGGGTCTACGCAGCCGACCCGCGAATCGTGCCGCAGGCGAAGAAACTGCCGGTGATTTCTTATGAGGAGATGCTGGAAATGGCTTCCGCGGGAGCGAAGGTGCTTCACACCCGCGCCGTGGAACTTGCCGCGAAATACAACGTGAAAGTGAAAGTTCTATCAAGTTTTGACGAATTACCGGAGGATATCACTGTGGACTTGCCCGGAACCATTATTACCTCGGAACCCGACAGCATTCGGGAAGATGTCTTGGTCAGTTCGATTCAGCGAACGACAAACGAGGCGAAAGTGACATTGGTGGACGTGGCCGACAGGCCGGGAACCGCCGCGAAAATCTTTCAGCTGCTCGCCGACTATTCGGTGGTCGTTGACATGATTGTTCAAAATGTAGGAGCGGGAGGAAAAGCGGATCTTTCATTTACGGTGGAACGGCCGGACCTCGTTCGCATCAAGAAAATCGAAGATCAGATCAAGGAACTGGTCGGGGCGCAGGATGTCCTCTATGACGATAAAATTTCGAAAATCTCCGCAATCGGTGTCGGAATGCGGACACATGCCGGAGTTGCGGCACGGATGTTCGATGCGCTGGGAAAGCGCGGAATCAACATCATGATGATCAGCACATCCGAAATCAAAATCTCCGTGGTGATTGGAGAAGAATATACCGAACTGGCCGTTCGGACCTTGTGCGATGAATTTCATTTGACAGAAAGCACAAATTGAGATTCTTTTAAGGGGATGGGACGGATAGGACCGATGAGGCCAATCAACCCCACACTACACCCTCCCCAATCTTGGGAAGGGAAATCAGGGGAGGTGGCACAGGTTTCCAGCCTGTGGTGCGGTGATAAGACAGGCAAATATGCTCCGCAAGAGCATCTGAGTTGCGGGAAGCGAGGAAGATAGGTAAACCCAAAGGGGGATCGCTGCATACAATAAGGGAGAATCAATCGGATTGATTCTGCGAAAGGGCAGATATTTTCATTTCGACTTTCCGGATGGGATGAATATGCGCAAGTCATTGATTTTTCTTCTCTTGAGCTGCTTATGCTATACTGGAGTCTCTATTGCGCGAGTATCGGAACACGGGCAGGAAAACCGGAACGTTATTGTTCTGCTGAAAGGATCTCCGGTAAGCGTTGTTGCTGTGGAAAAAGGCGCTGTCTCCGCCTACAAAGGATTTCGAGCGAAGCGTGAACCGTCCCGGATTGTTCTGGAACACCGAAGCGCCCTTCAACGTCAACAGGCGGGTTTTATCAAAAAAGTTCAAGAGATTTCGGAAGACATTCGGGTAGAAAGACAGTTTACCGGTCTGATCAACGGACTGGCTATGGAGATTCCGAAAGGATTTGAAGAGCAGATCCGCAGCCACCCGGAAGTAGTGGCCGTTGTTCCGGTCCGACAGTATCGTCCGCTGCTTAATGTCAGCAACTCGCTTATGGACTGCGAACAGGCCTGGGTCGACAACGGCGGCGATTCCGTTGCAGGAGCCGGGATCAAGATCGGTGTGATCGACACAGGGATCGATAATACCCACCCCATGTTTGATGACACCGGGTATGTCATGCCCGACGGATACCCGATGGGAACCCTGAGTTTCACCTCGAAAAAGATCCTTGTTGCCCGGTCGTTTCCCCGCACGGGTGATGGCGCTCTGGCATCCACTCCACGGGACCTGGACGGTCACGGAACGCACTGTGCCTCTTGCGCGGCAGGGCGCCTGAATACGCTTTCCCCCCTGGGGCAGATTTCCGGCGTCGCGCCGAATGCATACCTGGGTAATTACAAAATCTTCACCGGCGAGTATGCATACACCGACCAGATCATTGCGGCGTTGGAAGCCTGTGTTGAGGATGGCATGGATATCATCAACATGAGCCTGGGGGATGAAGGATATATCGAGACAGCTCTCGACCCGGAGGCGATAGCTCTTCGAAACGCCATTGCTTGCGGCGTTGTTGTTGTGGCTGCCGCCGGAAACTCAGGACGAGAGGAAAGCATCGGCAGTCCAGGCCAGATTCCGGAGGTTATTGCGGTCGGATCAGTCAACAATGCACATTCGGGGTCCGGACCATCGAATCCCCTGGACGTGGATATGCATATTTACGCGGATGGCGTACGGATTCTGTCGTATGTGGAACTGACAGTCGGAGAGGATGCGGAGTATTTCGCGACCTACGGTGTAGGAAGATACCCGCTCATTGATGCGGATTTGATCGATGGGGGTGGATACGGCGGGGCAACGGATGGAGCGGTCTGCAGCGATCTGCCGGCGGGTTCCGCCGAGGGGAAGTGGGTTTTGGCCGTTCGATACGATTGCACGTTTACGAGCAAGTTGAACCGCATTCAGGCGGCAGGGGGGCTGGGGGGACTGATCTACAATTCGGCGAATCCCCCGGAGGGCGATGCAAACCTGCCGGTGGCCTATCCCTCCACACCTGGAGCGCACCTCCCGGCGTACTTTATCGGGCACAACGTCGGTCTTCAAATTAAGGAGGCCATCCGTACCCACAATCTTGTTGAGATCGAGATCATCGCCGCCCCGCCGACGGAAGGTCCCCAGACTCCTTACGAGCTCAGCAATTATTCCTCGCTTGGTCCGACGCTGGATTACACAGTCAAGCCGGATGTCGTATCGGTTGGGGGATACAGTTATGCGGCGGTTCAGAATGATGTGCCGGGTGGCGGTCCGAGCGGGAACCGTTTTCAGATATCGGGATTCGATTTTGTCAGCGGAACCAGTTTCTCCTGCCCGCGTGTTTCCGGGACAGCGGCCCTCCTAAAACAGGCTCACCCGGACTGGAGCCCGGAACAAATCAAGTCTGCGCTGGTGATTACGGCAGATCGTCCCAGCCCTCTCAACGGCCTCTCGCCGATGAAAAGAGGCGGCGGTTTTGTTTCTGCCGACCGAGCGGTGGATACGTCCATTCTGGTTAGTCCACCGACCCTGAGTGTGGGTCGTCAAATGTTGCGCAATTCTCGGACCGTAACACTGCCAATCGAACTGAGGAACATTTCCGACCAGGCAATCGAGCTTGATTTGAGCTTGCAATTTCGGTCCCGTGGGACGATGCAGTCCAGCTCTGTGTTCCCGTCAGAGATGACGATCCCATCCGGAGTTCAAAAACCGGCGACCGTAACGTTAACATTTACCGCCCCGGTTGCTCTCGGCGGAAGCCTGGATTTTGACGGGGATGTTGTGATTCAGGCGACTGGGACAGATGCCGCCTGGAAAGTCCCGGTTTGGGGCAGGGTTGTCTCTGCCCCGGAACCGACAGGACCGGTTCTCCTGTTGGATGATGACCGAACCACCGACCCGGAAAGATGGTATCCGCTCGCTGTCGAGGAAGCAGGATATACCTATACGGAATGGAATATGGAGGTCATGGGGCAGTATCCTGATTCTCAATATCTCTCGAACTTTGAGACAGTGATGTGGTTTATGGGCGGTCGCTCACTCAATTCGTTGTCATCCTCCGAATTCCTGACGGAATTGAATAATCGTGTGCGTTTCAACAATGAGCTGACCGAATACCTGGCGCGGGGCGGGACGCTATTTCTTTCCGGGCAGGATTGGAGCGACCAGCAGGAGAGTTGCCCATTCGGCCAATACGCGCTTCATATCCGGGGTTTCCAGTGGGATCCGTTTTCCAGTCATAACCGGATAGACGGGCGTTATATTGAGGAGATGCGGGTTTACGGAGTATCCGGTAACCCGGTGGGCAATGGTCTTGAAGACACGCTGCTGTTCGATTCGTACCTGGAAAACTGCGCCGATCTGATTTATACCGACTCGAGCGAGTATGCTCAAGCGGCCATTCGAACGAGTGAATCTCCCAGTGGCGTGGTTGGGATCAATGTGGAAACACCGGCCTACCGCGCAATTTTCCTGGCCTTTCCAATGGAACGTCTGTCGGAAGAGGGCATGTTCCTTCTGATGAAGAACGGTCTGGATTGGCTGACTTCCTACGAACCGGTTCCGATTGCGATTGAGTCGATTGAACCCAAAAGTCAGCTGGACAAGACAAAGGATTTGACGGTGTTTGTCCATGTAAGGGGTCTCAGTTATGAAACCGGAAACCTGCTGAGCCTGGATTCCTATAACATCCCTATTCTGGCTTACGATGGCTCTGGGAGTATGGAGGCGCTTGTGCCTGCGGGACTACCGGATGGTCTTTACGATGTTGTCTGGCGGACCCCGGACGGTCAGGTGACGAAAGTCCCTGATATATTTAAGGTTGGGGTTGGTGACTTGCCAACAGCTATCAGTGATTGGGTCTCTCGATAATCCGCCAATGAATCACCGAAAGATCGGATTGGCCACGGATTACACAGAAGAAGAACTCACCGGCGGATATGAACCATTGATTGCCTGCAGGAGAAGGCCGGGGGCATGGGCTGGAAAACTTCAGGGTTCGAGATTTTTCCCTGATTCCGGCTTGCGGTAATGTGAGGGTAAAGGGGCGCTGGATCACAGCACGGCCGGGATGCATCTATCGGAGTCCCAAAGGCAGCGGGTGGGAATTGCCAAAGTTCCGTATTGGAAAGCGCGAATCCTGATCCTGGACGAGCCGACAGTGGTGGCGACTCCATACGAGAGCCGATTCCCTGTTGAAAATCCTGCAAGATTGAAAGAGTAGGTACTTGCGGTAGTTTTGACTGTACAGTGGATTTCCGAGACCGTTTCGGTTTGAGATACTGACATTCGCGAATCGGGTCCCGGTGTTTTATGATGGGAGAGTTCGCGCGATCTATGGAACGAAAGAAGTTTCGGTAGAACAGCTCGGTCGGGGCACGTATAAACTTAACCCCCTCTGTATCACCATCAAAAGGTCTTAACTTTATTTGCGTTGTTCAGACGGCAAATCCGGTGGCAGAGAAACGAATATGCCTGCGATTGTGGCTATTGAGCGTTGCGAAAGTTACCGATTGGAAACGGTCCGGGAATCCCTGCGGACTCTTATGTCGCACCTGGGAGGAATTGAGGCCTACGTAAAACAGGGTAACCGTGTCCTGCTGAAACCCAACATGCTGAGCGGAGACCGTCCGGAACGACTTGTATGCACACACCCGGTGTTGATTGAAGCGGTGATTCTCCTGTGCAGGGAGGCAGGCGCAGAGCCGGTGGTGGGCGATAGTCCGGCGGTGGGAACAGCGAGAAGAACCGCTAAGGGAAGTGGAATCCTTGAAGTCTGCCGGCGGCACGATGTGTCGATTGTGGATTTGGGAAAATCGCTTCGCGGCAAGGCCGAGCCGCTGTTCGGGGCAAACCGCCCTCAGATCACAAACGGCCTGGACCAGTTCGATGCGATTCTGAATCTTCCGAAAGTAAAAGTGCATCAGCAAATCTACCTGACGCTCGCGGTGAAAAACCTGTACGGCTGTGTTCCGGGGCGACGGAAAGCATTATGGCATTTTCTGCTTCGGAGAAGCGTGGATGAGTTTGCGCGGATGATCGTGGCAAATATGATGGCGATCCGTCCGACACTCAGCATTACCGACGGGATCATTGCGATGGAACGCACGGGACCACGGAAAGGAGATCCCGCTTCGGTCGGTTTGCTGGTCGCGGGTACGGACTGCGTGGCAGTGGACCGGGTGTGGATGGAGTTGCTCGGAGCGAAAGTGGAAGATTATCCGATCCTTCGGGCGGCTCATGAGATGGGGATCGGCGAGACGGACCTTTCCGCGATTGAAACTCGGGGAGTTCCGCTTGCCGAGGCGCGAGCGAAGGATTTTCGGCTCCTGGAGGAGATGGAGCCGATCGGGTTCAGTCTGCCGCATATCGTTCGAGGGATATGGAAGCAGTTGCGCGGGAAGATGCTGCCGGCAAGGGATAAGGTGGAGTAAGGTAAAAATGTCTCACGGAATGTCCGCCGGCAAGATGCCGGCGCCACCCGGAGAGAGAGGCTCACGCCGATGGTTTCTCGAAGGAAGAAAGGGAAGAAACTCTCACATCAGGGTTTCAGGGCGGAGTCTACCTCGGCGGCATAATCGCGTATCGTCATCTCGTGAACGGCGCCCAGATCCGATAAGGCTCCGTCGAAGTTCTCGGCATTTCCGACAATGACAATCCGCAAAGAATCGGGATGAAGCCATTTTTTTGCCACCCGAAGAATATCGTCCCGGGTCACTTTAGAGACCTTATCGCAGAACGTGTCGAGATAGTCTTCCGGAAGCCCTTCGTATTCGAGTTCCACTCGTTGTTCCACGATGTTTCGCGTTGTAGTGAAATGGAACACGAACTGATTTAGAAAGCTGTCTTTGGCCGTAGACAGTTCCTGTTCGCTGACAGGCTCCTCGCAGATGCGACGGATTTCGTTCTTCATCAGGGTTATGGCGCGAAGGGTCGATTCGCTTTTTGTTTCGGCGTGGGCGATAAACAGCCCGCGATCCCGTTTCGGCTCGAACTGGCTGTAAACACTGTATGCCAACCCCTCATTGCTTCGGACACCGGACATCATGCGTGAGGAGAACGAACCGCCGCCGAGGATGAAATTCATGATCCGCACCGGAATGTAATCCTCATCGGTGCGGCGAATCCCCAGGTGTCCCATTCGAATATTGCTCTGGGTAAGGTCTTTGGGGAAATAAAATACACCGCCTTCGGGGACACTTTCATCCGGCAGATCGGGAAGATCGGGGAATGGGACATCCCGGCGCTCCCAGCTACCGAATTTGTCTTTAAGACGCGCCGACATTTCCGTGGTGTCAAAATCTCCGGCGATGCCGAGAATGATGTTGTTGGGCACATAATAGCGCCGATGAAAATCAATCAGGTCCTGACGTTGGATGGCTACCACGGTGTTCGCTTCGCCTTCGACCGGACGAGCGTAAGGGTGATCGCCATAGACGATTCGTTGAAACTCGCGTTCGACGATATCGCCGGGTTGATCGTTTCTGCGCCGGATACTTTCCAGGACTTCCTTTTTGCAAAGGTCAATTTTCTCCTGGCGGAATTCGGGCTGCATCAGGATTTCCGCGAAGATCGGCAGGACGGTATCGAGGTCCTTGCTGAGACATCCCATTCGGGCAATACCGCGTTCCTGTTCGATGGAGGATTCTACGGAAGCGCCGATGAACTCCAGGATTTCATCGATCTGTTCGCCGGTCTGTTCGCGTGTGCCGCCCGTGCGCATCACCTCGCCGGTGAGACTCGCCAATCCCATTTTGTCGAGCGGATCATAGATGGCCCCCACTCGAATTATGGCGTAGAAATCCAGGACCGGCAGGTTGTGATCCTCACGGAAATAGATCAGCAGGCCGTTATCCAGCGCGGTTCGACTCACATCCGGCATAGTAAAAGATAATTCCGGGTAAGTGAGGTCGCGCGGATGCTCAGGAAGGTCCGCTGCAAATACAACAAAGGAGGGGATCACGCAAACAAATAAGAGTCGAGACAATACGGATCGTTTCATCATTCTTTCCCTCCCTCCGGTTTGACCAGTTGCGCCACGGTTCTGTTGGAACGGAGAAAGTACTTTGCGGCAACCCGCTGGACATCCGCCGGGGTAATTGCCTCCCAATTCTCCAGCAAGGTATTGACGTATTCCCATTGGTATAGCGCCTCATAGTAGGCGATCTTATCTGCGAGACCCTCGTTGGTTTCCAATCCACGAATGAAATCCACACGAAGGCGATTCTTCACTTTCTGTAATTCCTTCGCCTCAACGGGTTCGGTAATCATTTTCTCCATTTCAGCGTCGAATGCGGTGAGCAGTTCGGCGGCCGTATGGGGACTTCGGGGAACAAGGACAAAAATGAACAACCCGGGATATTTATCCGGACCGGCGTATGCCTTAGCCTGAACCGCAATCTGTTTTTCCAGGACAAGACTTTTATAGAGTCGGGAGGTCCGGCCCTCGGAAAGTAGAGATTGCAGAATATCCAGGACGTATTGATCCGGGTTATCAATGGCAGGCTTGTGATAGCCGAGAAAGACCATGGGTTCCGCATCGAATTCGACATCCACGCGACGTTCTCCCCGCTGTTCCGGTTCGACCGTTCTGACCCGTGCGGGTGGCGGTTGAGACGGAATCCCACCGAAATAGCGTTCGATCATCGGCAGCACCTGATCCGGATGAATATCTCCTACAAGAACCATGGTGCAGTTATCAGGGGCGTAATGGATTCGCCGGAATTGCTCGACTTCCTCCCGTCGGATGGCGCAGATATCGGACATCCATCCGATCACAGGCCATTGGTAAGGATGCGCGGTAAAGGCCATGGCGGTGAGCTGCTCCCAGAGCGCACCCTGCGGGTTATTTTCAATACTGCGCCGACGTTCCTCGGTCACGACATCCCGCTCCGAGTAGAACTCTCGGAAAACAGGGTTGCGCATCCGGTCCGACTCCAGCCAGCACCAGAGTTCCAGGCGGTTGGAGGGGATGGAGCAATAGTAGTGGGTATAATCCGAGCCGGTGGAGGCATTGAGACCCGCTGCGCCGTTTCTCAGGTAAATCTCCCATAATTCGTCTTTCACCACGAGTTTGCGATGTTCCGCTTGCAGCTCATTGAGCTTCTTTTGCAAATCGGCGATTTTCTCCTGATCCGCTTTCTCGCCTTTCGCCTTTTCCTCCGAGAGTGGGACAGCGACGGCCTCGATTTCTTTCAGGAGCGGAAGTTCCCGCTGATAATCCTTCGTGCCGATGATCTGGGTTCCTTTGAACATCATGTGTTCCAGGAGGTGAGCCACGCCGGTGATTCCGGGGCGCTCATCCACGGAGCCGACCTTGAAGACCATTTGGGCGGCAAAGGTCGGGGAATCGTGCCGTTCCAAAATCAGGATTTTCAGGCCGTTGCTCAACTCGAACTGCCGGACATCGAGGCGCAAAGATTCTGCCGCGAAAACAGGCAAGAGAGAAAACAGGGCGAAAAAACAGACAAATGTTCTCATACGGTAAACCTCAGATTGCTGCAAACTGTGAACTTTCCAAACTTGTAAATATACAAAATAATTATACAAAACCCGGACTCTTTCGGCTCGGGTTCCCAACATTATTCCCATGTACAGGAGAAAGTATAACTTATAGCACCTTGATTTTACTATAGATAGAGTGGTTTTTCAAGAAATATTCTATTTATTTAAGTTGAGAGCATGACAGACAGTAACGATTGGAGATATACTCCATTCGGAGAAGATGAGAATCACTGAATTTGCATTCCTCGGTAATCCATACGACCTGTTCAAACGTATTTACGTTTAATAGAGAGTTTGGGATCGAATAAAAACCCTATTTTCTGCGTATTAAGACATGAAAAGAAGTAAAACATTTTAAGCCGTCTGCGACAGGGAAGGCACAGAATCCAATGGAACTTTTAATTGGAGACATACTCCTTCAGAACGGGGTGATTACCGAGGAGCAGCTCCAGGCGGCACGGTCCGCGAAGGACGAGACCGGTGAGACCCTGGATGAGGTGTTGTTGCGTCAGGGAGCAATCCAGGAGAAGCAGCTTCTGGATATTTTGAGCGATGCCCTGGGAACCCGTTGGGTGCATATTCCCGAGCGGATTGATCCGCAGGTGACATCCCTGGTTCCGGCGGAGTTTGCATTCCGGCATGTCATTCTACCTATTTCCCGCGAGAACGGTGTGTTGACTGTGGCCACTCTGGACCCCACGCAATTGCATGTCAGCGATGATCTCAAGATGCTCACGGGTCTCGACATAGAGATGGTATTAGCGCCCAGAAAGGAACTTCTGGAGAACGTTGAAACCTATTTCGGGACCACTGTGGAGAAAATGATTGCCGATCTCTCGGTAGGTGGAGACTCATCGAGGATGACAGAGGTTACGGAGGTCACGGATCTGCGCGACTTGGCCCGGGAACCGACGGTCATCAACCTGGTGAATCTGATTATTTTCCAGGCGGTGCAAGAGCGGGCAAGCGACATTCATATTGAGCCGTTCGAGAATATCCTGAAAGTCCGATACCGGATCGACGGGTTGTTGCGCGAAATGCCGCCGCCGCCGAAACACCTCCAGGCTGCGGTGGTATCCCGCGTAAAAATCATGGCGGACATGGACATTGCGGAGCGGTTTACCCCGCAGGATGGTCATATTCGTTTGCGCATGGGCGATCGGGAATTGGACCTGCGCGTATCCACCGTCCCCACCGTGTTCGGCGAGAGCGTAGTTATGCGTATTCTGGACAAGACGAGCATTCTGCTCGGGGTGAATGAGCTGGGACTGTTTGAGGATACGGAAAAGAAGTTCATCAAGTTGCTGCACCGATCCCATGGGATCATTCTGGTGACCGGACCGACAGGTTCAGGAAAAACCACGACACTTTATGCAGCATTGAACTATATCAAATCCCCGACGCTGAAGATCATCACGATTGAGGAGCCGGTAGAATATAACCTGGAAGGGATCAACCAGATACAGGTGAATCCCAAGCGGGGATTGACGTTTGCCAACGGGCTTCGGTCCATCGTGCGCCAGGACCCGGATGTGATTATGGTAGGCGAGATTCGTGATCCGGAGACGGCGGAGATTGCCATTCGTTCGGCGCTGACCGGACACCTGGTGTTCAGCACGCTGCACACAAATAATGCCGCTGGAGCCATTACCCGGTTGCTGGATATGGGAGTAGATGCCTACCTGTTGTCGTCCTCCATATCCGGCGTATTGGCACAGCGTCTGGTTCGAGTGATCTGTCCGAATTGCCGCGAACCCTATCGTCCCCTGGATGAAACGCTGGCGATCTGCGGAATCACCGATCCCGAGAATTATTCGTTCATGCACGGGGCCGGATGTGAGGAATGCCGGGGTAGCGGTTACCATGGAAGAAGCGGTGTTTTTGAATTGCTTATCCTGACGGATGAAATCCGTGACCTGATACTGACGCGCCCCTCCACCAATCAGATCAACAATGCGGCCCATGCAATGTCTCTTCGGGAATACGGGCTGGAAAAAGTGCGGCATGGGGTGACAACCCTGGAGGAAGTCGCTCGGGTGACGGTGGATGATGAGATTTAGAGGGAACTGAAGCACAGAACTCACTGGCAAGATTCTCACCGGAAAGATGCTGGCGCCACCCTTTTTTTCTCGGCGACCTTTCTCCCGGAGGGAGAGTGTGAAGGGGGTGGCTCCGCTTAAGAGGGAGTATGAGAATTGGGGGGATAAGTGACGGAAGATCAACCGCCTCTTTATCTCTCCCAGACTTTGGGGGAGAGGTCCCTCCCCCGAAGATCGGGGGAGGTCAGGTGGGGGTTGACCGGATAGCACAAGACTCCTCGGCGTGACAGTTATGACCGAGCTTTCTTAGGAGCGAAGCGTGGCAATCTCGTTGTTGGCGCGTACAAACAGGGGATCGCCACGTCGCTTCGCTCCTCGCGATGACGTGACTTTGTAAAGGCAATTCAGTTACAGGACACCGGAGGGAATCGAGCGGCAATCGTATTGAAGAGACAACTATTCCAAGGATGATTCGGAATCGAAGATGGGCGGATTCATTTATCGCGCGTTATCCCCGGAAGGCCGGGAAGTTTCCGGGAATCTGATTGCATCAACGCGATCCGAGGCGGTGATGCAATTGCGCAAGGATGGGTTTCTTCCGATTGAAATCGTTTCCAAGGAAGAACAGGTTGAAAAAACAGGGGAAGAGACGAAAAAGCGCGGTCGGGGTGGGGGCGGTCGGAGACGCGACCTTCCTGTATTTACCCGTCAGATGGCGGCGTTGTTAGCCGCGGGCATCCCGATGGTTCAAAGCCTGACGATCCTCCAAGAACAGACGGAAAATCCCGCGCTGGCAGAGGTCATTCGCAAAATTCGTAAGGATATCACAGAAGGCGCAAGTCTTTCCGAGGCGTTCTCTAAACATCCCCGATATTTCTCGAAGTTGTACTGCAACATGGTTCGGATCGGAGAGACCGGGGGCGTGTTGGACAGTGTGCTTCAGCAGTTGTCGGCGTTCATGGAAGCCGAGCAGGCTTTGCGTTCGAGCGTGATAACGGCATTGGCGTACCCGGCGATTGTGGTTGCGGTGGGCACGCTTTCGGTGAGCGTTCTGGTCTTCTTTGTGATTCCGCGACTCTCCTCTGTGTTTGCGGATTTCGGTGCGGACCTGCCGCTGCCGACAAAGATTCTGATCGGGACCAGTCATTTCCTGGTAACCTGGTGGTGGCTGCTGCTGGGGATCGGAGTGATGGCATTCTGGGGATTCGACAAGTACAGAAAATCGCCGTCCGGCAAAAGGCAGATCGATATTTTTATTACCCGATTACCGATGATCGGTTCCATGCTGACCAAGGCGCATATTGCCCGGTTTTCGAGGACCATGGGGACATTGACCTCCAGCGGAATCCCGGTACTCCAGGCGCTTTCGCTGGTGCAGGAAACCACGACAAATTATCTCCTGGCGGAGGCGCTTGAACAGACGCGCGAGAAGGTCCAGCACGGGGAGGGCCTTTCCGGTCCACTTCGTCAAACCGGCAGGTTTCCGCCGATGGTAGTCAACCTGATCGCCGTAGGGGAGGAATCCGGGACATTGGACAAAATGCTGCTGGAAGTGGCGGAGAATTACGATCTGGAGGTCGATCACGCCATCAAGCGGTTTATTACGCTGTTTGAGCCGCTGGTGATTATCCTGATCGCCATCGGGGTGGGCGGGGTGATTGTCTCGTTCCTGTTGCCGATTCTCAGAATTGGAGAGGTTATCCAATGAAACCGGCGTTTCGACATAGTTTTACGCTGGTGGAGCTGATCCTGGTGTTGACCATCATGGGTCTGCTCAGCACGGCCATGGCGCCGGTGATGAAGAACTTACTGCGTGCGCAGAGATTGCCGAATGCGGCCGCCATGCTGGCATCCTCGATTCGCTATTGTCGGAGCACGGCAGTGCATCGGAGCGCATTGACACGGCTGATCTTCGACACGGAACAGGGACGGCTGCGGATTGAGACGGAATCCTCTCCCCTTTCTCAACCCGGAGTCTTTGAGGAAATTCCGCTGCCGACCGGCTTGCAAAAAGAGCTGGAGGAATGCGTATCCGAGATTCAGATCAAACAGATGGCGGAATACGGAACGGAGGATGTTGAGCAGCTGGAATTCCAACCGGACGGGGTAATTGTCGGGCCGACCGGCATGATCAGCGACACGTTTATCTATCTCAAAGGGAAGGATGAGTCGGAAGTTTACACGATCGCGGTGGTTGGGATCACCGGGCAGGTTTTGGTGATGGATCATGAGGCGTCAACGTTTTACGATGAGTTGTAGGCAGAAGCCCCCTCTCGGTGCGCCCGTGAACGGGTGGAAGAAGGTCCATTTCTGGGGGGAGGGCTGTGTTATGGGCCGGATCAAGTGGCTATTCGAGCGGTGGAAGAAGGTCCATTTCTGGGGGGAGGGCTGTGGGGCGGTGTCAAGACCCTCACTGCTCCGCTTGCCCGGAGGGAGAGGGAAAAGAATGGGATTTACGTTGGTGGAGGCGATTTTGGCGATGACTATTATGGCGATAGCGGTGGTGGGAATCATGGGAGCGTTTTCGGGAGCGTTGATGAACGGTTCCATGGCGGAGGATTACACGCTGGCATCCATGCGGGCGCAGCTGGTTATGGCGCAGATTCGTGCGGGAGCCATCACACCGTATGACGTCAACCAGGGAACGTTCAGTGAAGATATAAAATTTCAATGGTCGGTCAATTTCACGGAAAGTGAGGCGGAGAACCTGTACGAGGTGGAAGTGATCATCGCCTGGATGCGATCCGGTCGAAAACGCGAGTTCAAAGTGACGACGTATCAATACTGCGATCCGTATGCAGAGTCGGTTTCCATGTGAGGAGTTGGATGGAACGATACGGTGTTAAGAGAGTCAATCCCCACTTTATCTCCCCCAATCTTGGGGGAGAGGGGGCTGTGTGCGTCTCCCCCGATGTTGGGGGAGAAGGCTGCAAGTTTGTGCCCGCAGCCATCGCAGGGGGAGGATGCCCCTCACCCGCACCCTCTCCCGGAGAGAGAGGGAGAAGAGGCGGATTTACGCTGG
>Ga0116149_1002032_pt1 | contig 23148 bp, 17 predicted proteins | sample AD_UKC057_MetaG_FD_89787 | JGI IMG/M metagenome (GOLD analysis project Ga0116149, IMG submission 89787) | Active sludge microbial communities of municipal wastewater-treating anaerobic digesters from USA - AD_UKC057_MetaG | ecosystem: Engineered > Bioreactor > Anaerobic > Digestate | place: USA... | reverse complement strand
GTCGAACAGAGCCACTCCTATGCCTATTCAGGCCGGAGCATGGCGCGGATGCCGGACGGCAGCCTGCATCTGCTCTATCATCAGGTTTCCGGCGCCAGGCGCTTCATCTATCACAAGAGCACCGCCGATGACGGCGCCACCTGGTCCGATGCCCTCCCCGTCGATGCGAGCCTCTTTCACAGCGGCATGCCCGCCATCGCCGCCGATCACCTCGGCCGCCTCCATGTTGCCTGGCACGCCCGCGCCGGTTCGGCCACAGACAAGCTGAAAATCTATTACAGCCGCTCCGATGATCTGGGCAGAAGCTGGTCAGCGCCCCTGTGCATCGGCTCCGATGATGAAAACGATCTCCTCTACGCCGCGATTGCGGTTGATGCATACGGAAACCCGCATGCGGTCTGGAACATCGCTCTCTACGATGATGAATATGCCGGCGATATCTTTTACGCCCGTTCCGGGGACGGCGGCCTCACATGGGGCGCCAACAGGATGATCAGCAGCGGCGCCGGCGACCGGCGCTGCCATGTGCCCGTCCTCGACATCACCCCCGCAGGCGAGATCTGGGTGGTATGGACCGACGGCGTCTTTGATCAGGAGAGCCGCCACGTCTGGCATACCCGCAGCGCCGATCATGTGAACTGGAGCGCTCCCGCCGCCGTCACCACTTCGGGCGTCCTCTATGACCGCTATCCCTCCCTGGTGATTGACGACCGCTCGGTCGTCCACCTCGCCTATGCGGACAACTACTCCCCGGGCGATATCCGCATCATGTACACCCGCCATGCCGGCGACGGCTGGTCCGAACCCGTCCCCGTCGCCCAGTCGGCCACCGGCAATGTCAGCGCCCCCAGCCTGACCGTCGACTCCCTGGGCGTACTCTACCTCGTCTATCATGACGACCAGGGCTCCGCCACCCTCGGCCGGTATATCTCCGCACCCGCCGAAACGGCCGACGGCCCCACGCTGGCCAAACCCTCCGCCTCGGACGGAGATATATTTTTCGCCCTCTGCAAAAAGGAGGTATGGCTTTCGGGCGGCAACATCAGCAACGATGATGTGGCCAATGAATATCCGGAGACGCCGCGGCGGGTACCAACGGGCTCGCTGGACGCGATCTGGATGCGCAGCTTCTCGACCGTCGATAACCGGATCCAGTATATCCATCTCCCGACCGAGCCGGCGATCTTGCGTCAGCCGCTGCGTGTCAGCGCCAAATATCCGGAGGCCGATGCCGCGGGGATCTCTTACTTCAAGCAGAACTTTTACATCCAGGTCGATTTCGATCAGCGGGTGATCAGCGACTCGATCACGGCGGCGACCTTCAATGTCACCAGCGCCGCTCAGGGCCCCCTCGTCGGCTTTATTACCTACGATCAGAGCCAGCGCCGCCTCCTCTTTAATGTCAACGCTAATCTGCTCCCCGAAGATCTCATCACAGTCGTGCTGAGCGGCACCATTCCCCAGGAGGGCGGGAGCGGGCTGGACGGCAATGGCAACGGCATCGACGAGGGATCACCGGCGGATGACTACAGCTGGAGCTTCCGGACTGGAACTCAGGATCTGCAGCCGCCGGCCCTGGCCATCGGCATCGCCCAGAATCCGGTGCTCACTCGTTACATGGACATCTACCTCTTTCCCTCCGAGGCCCTGCTCAGACACCCCAGCGTCGAGATTGGTGGCAGCACTATTCCGGCTCTGCGCGTGCCCGGTGAGGCCCTGATCTACAAGGCCGACTTCCGGCTCGATCAGAGCGGGATCGTGCAGATCAAGGCCACCGGTGAAGATCTGGCCGGGAATGCGGGCCAGAGCGAACGGCTCTTCTCCGCCCAGTTCATGCTCGCGGAGAGCGGCGGCATGCTCTCCTCACCCGACGGCCGCCTTTCGCTGCAGATCGGCGAAAAAAGTCTTCCCCATGACCTCTATCTGACCATGGTGCCCGAAAAAACCGGGGCAGCAGAGGCCGCACCCGAATACGTGATCGGACCCGCCCGGCTGGCCCTGGCTCGTCCGGTGCAGCTGCGCATCGCCGCACCGGCGGCAGAGGACAAACGCTACTATATAGAGCAGAAGCGGCCGGATGGATCCTGGGAGCCCCTGGCCGGGGAGGTTGAGAACGGCGTCGTCAAGGCCGCCACGCAGAGCCTGGGCACTTTCCGCCTGGCCTCTGTCACGCAGGTCATCCCGCGCCAGTTCGGCCTCCACCAGAACTTCCCCAATCCCTTCCGGCGCGGCCTGGAGACGACCACCTTCCATCTCGATCTGCCCGTGCAGCAGGAGGTCGAGGTCGCCGTTTACAACCTCCTCGGTGAGCGCATCCGGCTGCTGACCCGGGGCACTCTCCCCGCAGGCGTACACACCTTGCAGTGGGACGGCCGCGATGAAAACCGCAGCGCCGTGGCCAGCGGAGTCTATTTCTACCGCTGTATCACACCCGGCAATTCATTCACCCGAAAAATGCTCATCCTCCAGTAGACCGGAGCGATGAATGCAAACCCCACATCGAAACGACGGAACGAGCATGAAGACCAGTTACTCCACATTAAGAACCTGTAACCGCGGCGGCAGCCGGCTGCTCCTCATTTTAGCGCTCGGAGCCCTGCTGTTGAGCGCCGGGTGCGGCGGCGACAACGGGACCAACCCGGTCAACAAGCCCAAGCCCCGGATCGTTGATATCCCAGAAGTCAGCGAGCTGTCATCGGCCCAGGCGACCATCAGCTGGACGACCGATATCGAGGCCACCTCGGCGGTGCTTTTCGGCACTGTGAGCGGATCCTATCCCCGTAAAGACAGCAGCAACGCCCTGAAAACGACCACTCACAGACGCACGCTCACCTCTTTGACTTCCAATACCCTCTACTATTTCGTCGTCCGTTCCAGATCCGAGGGGGGCATGATCAGCTCCGAAGAGGGCACTTTTCACACCGGGATGGCGCCCGCCGACATAGCCGCGGCCGCCTGGGATCTTTACCGGCAGGCCAAGATCGGCGAGGCGGTGGACATGTTCGAGACGCTCAGACAGGCGCAGGCCCAATCTTTTGAAGCCTTCACCGGGCTGGGCTGGTGCTACGCCCATCCGCAGGTCGATTCACTCGAAAAAGCCGTGAGCTTTTTCAGCGGCTCCCTGGCGCTGTACGCTGTCAACGCTGATGCGAGCGCCGGACGCGGTTTTGTCCGGCTCGCCCTGAACCAGTTCACTCAGGCGATCGCCGATTTCGACAAGGTGCTCTCCATCAATCCCGCCTACAAATTCGCCTATGATGCCCGGGTCAGCGCGGCAGCGGTGCGGCTGGGACTGGCTGAAGCCCATTTTTATCTGCAGAACTTTACCGCCGCCCAGGGCCAGATCGACCAGCTTGCCGCCGGCAACGGACTGCAGCCCGGCACACCCGCAACCTGGAGCGTGGAGGGCGTTCTCTATGCGAGTTATCCCGAAGCCCTGCTCGCCTGGATCGAAAAACTCAAGGCCCAGGGATGAGAACCGCCGCCGCGCGCGGAGTGAAATGAAAAAGCCCTGACTGTTCAACAGTCAGGGCTTTTTTCTTGCGTCTCTTGCCGGTGCGGCGGCCGCTTTTCTCGGGACCGGGCCCCGTTTTTATGCGCCGGGCCGGTCAGGCGGATTCGGCCATGCCGTTCTGGCGATCATAGTCCTTGCGCTGCTGGACCGAAAGGATGGCCTTGCGCAGCCGGATCGATTTCGGGGTCACCTCGACCATTTCATCCTCCTTGATGAACTCGATCGCCCGTTCCAGGGTCAGGGGAGTGAACGGGGTGAGCTGGACTGCCTCGTCCTTGGTTGAGCTGCGCATGTTGGTCAGTTTTTTTTGTTTGGTGGGATTGACGTCGATATCATTGTCCCGGTTGTGCTCGCCGATGATATGGCCTTCATAGGTGGGCTCGTTGGGGCCGACGAAGAGGGTGCCGCGGGGCTCGAGGTTGCCGAGCGCGTAGGGCACGGTCTCACCCGAACGGTCGGAGACGATCGAACCGGTGAGGCGCGAGACGAAATCGCCGCGATAGGGCTCATAACCGTCGAGCAGGAAATTCATGATGCCGGTGCCCTTGGTGTCGGTCAGGAATTCGTTACGGTAGCCGATGAGAGAGCGCGAGGGGAGCGAGAATTCGACCCGGACCCGGCCGGTGCCATGGTTGACCAGATTGAGCATGCGCGCCTTGCGCCGGGAAAGCTTTTCGGTGACGATGCCAAGGAACTGTTCCTCGCAGTCGATGAAGAGGTGCTCGATCGGCTCGTGACGAACCCCGTTGATGTTCTTGTAGATGACGCTCGGCCGTCCGACGCAGAGTTCAAAATCTTCGCGGCGCATCTGCTCGATGAGGATGGCCATCTGGAATTCGCCGCGCCCCTTGACAATGAAACGGTCGGGGCTTTCGCCCGGCTCGACCCGGATCGAGACATTGCGCAGCACCTCCTTCGACAGACGCTCGCGCAGTTTGCCCGATTGCACATGCCGCCCTTCGCGTCCGGAGAGGGGGGAGGTATTGATCGTGAAAAGCATCGAGATGGTCGGCTCATCGACGGTGATGCGCTTGAGGGGCTTGGGGGCCTGGGCCGTGCAGATGGTGTCACCGATGTGGACCTCTTCGATGCCCGCCAGGTTGATGATGTCGCCGGGCTGAGCCCGGTCGGTCTCGCGCAGGGTGACGCCGTCGTAAACCTGGATGCGGGTGATCCGCAGCGGGATCCCGCCCTTTTCCTCGGTGATGCAGATCAGGGCGTCGTTGTTATGGGCGCTGCCGTTGAAAACCCGGCCGATGGCCAGACGGCCGAGATAGTCGGAGTAATTGAGGTCCGAGACCAGCATCTGGAAAGGCTCCTCCGGATCGTAGGCCGGCGGCGGAATATGCTCGAGGATGGCGGCGAAAAGCGGGCGGAGGTCGTTTCCCGGCTCGCTCAGGGTGTTCTGGACGACGCCCTGGCGGCCGATCGCATAGAGAATGGGGAATTCGATCTGCTCTTCGGAAGCGTCGAGGTCGATAAAGAGATCAAAGATCTCGTTGAGGACCTGCTGCGGCCGGGCATCCTTGCGGTCGATCTTGTTGATCACCACGATGATCTTGAGATCTTCCTCGAGGGCCTTCTTGAGGACGAAGCGGGTTTGCGGCAGGGGGCCCTCGGAGGCATCGACGAGGAGGATGGCGCCGTCGACCATCTTGAGGGCGCGTTCGACCTCGCCGCCGAAATCGGCATGGCCCGGAGTGTCGAGGATGTTGATTTTGATCCCCTCCCAGGTGACCGAACAATTTTTCGCCGCGATGGTGATGCCGCGTTCGCGCTCGAGATCCATGTTGTCCATGATGCGCTCCTCGACCTGCTGGTTTTCGCGCCAGAGCCCGCTTTGACGGAACATCTGGTCGACGAGCGTGGTTTTGCCGTGATCGACATGCGCGATTATGGCGATATTGCGGATGAGGGGATTGGTGGCGGTCCTTTTCACTCTTGCTGGCCTCGCATGGTTAAGGTGCATTTGAGCATGGCGGCTCATGATTGGCGGATTGAACAGTTCATAATATACGCACATGTTTTACCATTAACTAAAGAAAAATTGAGCGATTTCGCGGCCGGGCCGGAGCGTGCTGTGGTGCTGAGGCAAAAAAAAGGCGGATCCCGAAGGATCCGCCTTTTTACAGCAGGTTAATGGATGAGCAGAGGAAGGAGTTATTTGATGAGGGTCATCCTCTGGCTCAGCTCGGCGTCGGGCATCTTGAGAAGGTAGAGATAGGCGCCGGTGGGCAGATCGTGCCCGGCATCATCGCGTCCGTCCCAGATCGCTGAATAGCTGCCGGTTTCAAGCGGCTTGGAGACCAGCAGACGAACGCGCTGTCCCTGCAGGTTGTAGACGGCCAGAGTAACCTGTCCGGCCTGCTTGATGGAGTACGAGATGCGCGTCTGGGCGTTGAAGGGATTGGGCGAGTTCTGTTCAAGGCGGTTGGCCGCCGGCTTGGCCACCTCGACCATGACCGGCCCGTGCCACTGCATCATCCCGTCGGCGGCAATGTCGACGATCTGATAGTAGTAGACCCCGCCCGCCTCAGCCGTCTCATCCACGTAGCGGTAGCGGTGTGCGCTCGCGCTGCTGCCCGCCCCCGGGATCATCCTGGTGTTGATCTGCGTGAAGATGCCCCCCTCCTCGGTGGCGCGATAGACGTTGAAGCCCAGGTTGCTGGTTTCGGACTGGGTCTCCCACTGCAGCACCACCGCGCCGCCCATCGCTGTGGCGAAAAAGGAGCTCATTTCGACCGGGGTGTAGACGGGGACCAGATAGTCCTCAACTTCACCGTCCGGCGCCGGACCGCCGGCCTGCAGGCCGGTGACCGAGCTGAAACGGAAGCGGCAGAAGGAGAAGAGTTCCTCGAGTCCGGTCATCGGCACCTCGACGGAAAGGGGATTGACGCCAGCGCTCAGGGCGAGATCGATGATGGCATGTTCACCATCCTGGTCCCAGGTGCCGTCGCCGTTCCAGTCGAACCAGACGTTGAGGTAGCCGGGAGCGGCCGCGGTGACCTCCATCTGTCCCGCCTGCCCCTGATAGAACTTGCTCTTGAACTCAACCCCGTCTTCATCATCGATGCCGATGGTATCATCACCGTCGGCCTTGTCGCCGGGCTGGCCATCACTCTCGGTGTCAATGGCGGCGCCGAGAAAATAGCCGGGTTTGTAGGTGTGACGTGCGCCGTCGTGGCTGAGCAGTGTGGGGAAACCATGCTCCATCGCATCCCCCATATCCACTTCACCCTTGCTGGTGGCGAGCACCATACCGCTCCAGAAGATCGAGTCGCCGATGTCTTCAGGGGAAGAAATGGTCATCTTGACCTCGGTGACCTCACCGGGCACGGCCTTGAGGATGATGGTTTCGACCAGCACTTCGTCACCGAAATTGGGATCGTCATAGTTCTTTTCAACCACGCGGGGGCCGGCCTCGGCGCGCAGGCGGGCGATGCGGCTGGAACTCTCCTTGTCGGTGATCACACAAGTGATCTGGACGTCGCGCGGTCCGAAGGTGGCCGGTATGGTCTGGACTTCACTCCAGGTATTGGGCCGGTCGCCGGCTTCCCACCACAACCCCTGATGGACGAGCTTGCCGACGGTGAAGGGGGCTTGGGGATTTCTGCGAAAGAGGTAGGCGACCACTGCGCGGGCGCAGCTGTAGCCGGGGTTGGCATCCCCCTCCATGTAGACCTTGATGAAAGAGGCGGGCTTGAGCATCTTTTCATAGTGATAGCCGTACCCTTTGGTGATGACCGCCGGCACATCAAGATGGTACTTTTCCAGCGGGGTGACGATAAAAGCCTCCTCCGGGGGGGTGTACTCCGGCGGAACCTTGGCGACAACCTGGACCAGCATGCTGTCCACTGTTTCGGGATTGGGGATGTAAATGATCTGCGGACTGGCCGAGACCGATTTGTTCCCCAGACCGAGAGCGATAACCTCAAGCTGCTGCCCTTCCGCGCAGACAAAGCTCGAGCCTCCCTCCTGGGCCTCTCCGGCCAGGGCCCAGATCAGAAGCAGGCCCGCAGCCGCCCGGACGACGATTTGTTTCCTTCTGTTCATCTTGTTCCTCTCCCCGGGTCAAAGTCGGGCGCTCCCAGGCAGTTCCCCTGCCATAAAACAGCGTCACTTTTGTCCCTTTTCTTTGACAGTGCCATGAATTGTATTATTTCTATCCTGTTAAAATACAATTCATTATGGATTGAATTTGCCGCTCCTCGAAGCCTGTTTTACAATAATCAGGCCAGAGTCGAAAATTCTGGCTTTTTATATCCAGGATGATTATTTTTAGGCGATGCCCAAGGGCGGGAGCGCACGCACGGCGCCCCACCGCTCGCGAGGATTTGCATCCAGCCCGTCCCGAGAGGAGAGAGAATGAGATTTTCCTGCTGCTGTCTGCTGCTGCCGTTCATTCTGCTGTTTCTGTCCTTTTCCCCGCGGAGTGCAAAGGCCGGGGAGTGGCAGAAAGCTGTGCCGCCCCTGGCGACGCGCTGGTTTGCCGAGGCGGGGCCGGAAAAGGCCCGGCCCGAGTACCCCAATCCGGCTATGGCGCGCGAGTCGTGGATGAACCTCAACGGTCTCTGGCGCTACGCTATCCGGCCGCGCGGGGAGCAGATTCTGGCCCAGGCACTCCCCGGTTCGGGACCGGCGCCGATGGGTTGGGAGGGGGAGATCCTCGTTCCCTGGCCGGTCGAATCGGCCCTCTCCGGGGTTCAGCGTCCGGTCTCACCGGAGCAGCGTCTCTGGTACCGCCGCACTTTTACCGTTCCCGCCGGTTGGCGCAAGGAGCGGGTCCTCCTTCATTTTGAGGCGGTGGACTGGCAGACCCAGGTCTGGGTCAACGGCATTGAGGTCGGCTATCATGAAGGCGGCTACGACCCTTTTACCTTTGATATCACCGCCGCCCTTGAATACGCCGGCGAAGAGGTGATCACCGTCGCGGTCTGGGATCCTACCGATACCGGCACCCAGCCGCGCGGCAAGCAGGTGCTCAAGCCCGGCGGCATCTTTTACACCGCCTGCACGGGCATCTGGGGGACGGTGTGGATCGAGCCGGTGCCTGTGACCCGCATCAAGGAGTTGCGCATTGTTCCCGATGCCGCCGCCGGCGCTGTCACTGTGACCTGCCGCATCGCCGGCGCAGGGTCCCATGAGCGCCTTGCCGTCACTGCACTCGAGGAGGCCCGGGTGGTCGCTTCCGGGAGCGGCGCCGCCGATGCCGCCCTCCGGCTGACCATTCCCGGGGCCCGGCTCTGGTCGCCTGCCTCGCCCCACCTCTACGACCTTACAGTCCAGCTCCTGCGCAGCGGCAAGGTGATCGACGAGGTTAAAAGCTATTTCGGCCTCCGCACCATTGCCATCGGTCCGGACCAGGCGGGTGTGACCCGGCTCCTTCTCAACGGCGAGCCCCTCTTTCAGGCCGGTCCTCTCGACCAGGGCTTCTGGCCCGACGGCATCTACACGGCGCCGACCGAGGAGGCCATGGTCTATGATCTTGAGGTGCTCAAGAGGATGGGCTTCAACATGCTGCGCAAGCATGTCAAGGTCGAACCGCGCCGTTTTTACTGGCACTGCGACCGCCTCGGCCTGCTCGTCTGGCAGGACATGCCCAGCGGCGATCGTTCCATCTCGCCCCAGGATGACGATATTGTGCGCAGTACCGCATCCGCCAGCCAGTACTATCTCGAGCTGGAACGCATGATCACCAGCCATTTCAACCATCCGAGCATCGTCATGTGGGTCCCCTTCAACGAGGGGTGGGGGCAGTTCGAATCCGGCAAGGTGGTCGATTTTATCCGCGGCCTCGATCCCACCCGGCTGGTGAACCAGGCCAGCGGCTGGACGGACCGGGGAGGCGGCGATGTGGTCGACTGGCACCGCTATCCGGGGCCGGCATCGCCCGCGCCCGAAGCCCTGCGCGCCGCGGTCCTGGGCGAATTCGGCGGCCTCGGGCTCAAGATCACCGGCCATATGTGGACCGAGGAGAACTGGGGATATCAAAAGATGGATGATATGGCCGGACTGCAGAAACGCTATGAGCAGCTCTGGATGCAGGTCTGGGAGCTGCAGGAGAAGAACGGCCTCAGCGCCGCCGTCTACACCCAGACCACCGATGTCGAGACCGAGGCTAACGGCCTCATGACCTATGACCGGGAGGTCATCAAGCAGGAGATCACCCGGGCGCCGCTGATCCATACCGGCCGGCTGCCCGCGCTGCCGCTCGCACGATGATCCCCTCCACACCGTGGAAGGATGGAATAGTATGAAGCAATCCGGGTATACCATGGCGGTCCTGCTGCTTCTGACCGGGATCGCCTCTGCGGGGGTGCTGGTGCTGGATTCCCCCGACAAAAATATCACCATCAGCGTTGATATCGCCGATAACATCCGCTACGCGGTCGCCTGGCGCGGTCAGGAGGTCATCCGTCCCTCCGAGATCTCGCTGCTTCTCGACCGGGAGCGCCATCTCGGGGACAGCCCGCGCCTGCAGAAGAGCCGGCGCGTCAGCGTCGACCAGGTGCTGGAGCCGGTCGTCCGGCAGAAGAGCGCCCGCATCCGCGACTGCTACAACGAATTGACCCTCGATTTCAAGGGCGGGTACAGCCTTGTCTTCCGCGCCTACGATAACGGTGTCGCCTGGCGCTGGGTGACCCGCCTGCCCGGCAGGGTGAAGGTGATCTATGAGCAGGCGGTCTTTGATTTTGCCGGCGACCACATCGCCTATTTCGGCGAAGAGCCCAGCTTTTACAGCCACCAGGAGCGCCGTTATCTGCCGGTTCATCTGAAGGATATCACCAGCAGCCGCCAGGGTGTGGCCCCGGTGCTGGTTGATTGCGGTTCAGGCCCCAAAGTGCTGGTCAGCGAGGCGGACCTCTGCGATTATCCGGGGCTCTGGTTCACCGGCAGCGACCAGCGTCCGGCCGCGCTGGTCGGCCGCTTTCCGCAGGTCTGTTTGACCGACACCGTCACCTCGGATCGTGATGTCGAGCCGCTCACCCGCGCTCAGTATATTGCCGAGACCGCCGGCAGCCGCAGTTATCCCTGGCGCCTGCTGGTCATCACCGGCCGGGATGCCGAAATCGTCAGCAATACGCTGGTCTACCAGCTCTCGCAGCCGGAAAAGATCGCGGACCCCTCCTGGATCAAGCCCGGCAAGGTGGCCTGGGACTGGTGGAACGCCCTCAATCTCTATGGCGTCGATTTCAAGGCCGGCCTCAACACAGCCACCTACAAGCACTATATCGATTTTGCCGCCGACTACGGTATTGAATATGTCATCCTCGACGAGGGCTGGTATCAGCTCGGGGATCTTCTCGCCGTCCATCCGGAGATCGATATGGAGGAGCTGCTGGCGCATGCTCGCGAGCGCAAGGTGGAGATCATTCTCTGGGTCACCTGGAAGAGCCTGCTCGACCAGCTGCAGCCGGCCCTGGCCCGTTTTGCCGGCTGGGGCGTCAAGGGCATCAAGGTCGATTTCATGCAGCGGGATGACCAGTGGATGGTCAACTATTACTGGAAGATCGCCGAGGAAGCGGCCCGGCACCGGCTGCTGGTCGATTTTCACGGCGCCTACAAGCCGGCGGGGCTCGAGCGCGCCTGGCCCAATGTGCTCACGCGGGAGGGGGTCATGGGGCTGGAGAATGTGAAATGGAGCAGGGAGGTGACCCCGGAGCACAATGTCACACTGGTTTTCACCCGCATGGCCGTCGGACCGATGGATTATACGCCGGGGGCGATGGTCAATGCCACACCGGCGCAGTTCAATCCCGTTTTTGATCTGCCGATGAGCATGTCCACCCGCTGCCATCAGATGGCGATGTACGTCGTCTATGAAAGCCCGCTGCAGATGCTCGCCGACTCGCCGAGCCGCTACCGCCGGGAGGAGGAGTGCAGCCGCTTCATCGCCGGTGTCCCTGCGGTTTGGGATGAGAGCGTCGTGCTCGACGCCCGCATCGCGGACTATGTCCTGATCGCCCGGCGCAGCGCAGGGGTCTGGTACGCGGGTGCGATGACCGATGGTTCGGGACGCGAGCTCAGTCTCGATCTCTCCTTCATGCCGCAGGGCCGCTACACCATGACCCTTTTCAGCGATGGACCCAATGCCGGGCGCGCCGCCATGGACTATGGCCGCACTACGCGGGTGGTCACGGCCGGAGAACGCATCCCGCTCACGCTCGCGCCCGGAGGGGGGGCGGTGGCGCGTTTTGAGCCGGCCGGGGAGTAACGCAAATCACCGCGCCGCCGCTGCGGCTGCAATTATTACTGTTTTTATTCAGCTATTTTTTGTAATTTATGGGTCAATACTACTTCCTAACAGACGAGTGCACGCATGAAAAAAATGATCCGGATTCTCCTCCTGTTTTCCCTGGCTTTTCTTTTCCTTCTTTGTGCCAAAAAAGAGATACCCTATGTCGTCAAGGTGGCCAAGCAGACCATCCCCTCCGTTGTCTTTGAGAATAAATTCCGCAGCAGCCCGGAATACCGCAGCGATATCGTCTACACTGTTGATGTTCTCAAGGAGTTCATTGACGACAACTATGTAGACAACCTTCTCTTCGAGGCGGAGGGCTATGCGCGCGGACTCGAACGGGACAGCGTGGTGGCGGTCCGTCTCTTCACCGAAAAAGGGCGCATTCTCACCCGTCCCAAAGGTCCGCTCTATGCCAAAATTGTTCCTGCGGAGATCACGGTGACGGATGAGGAGGTGCGGGCTGATTATGAATCTTCCCGGTTTGAATACAAGATCGCCAATATCTATTTTAAGAACCGGGCCCGAGCGGACAGTGTTTACACCCTTTTGCAGAAGGGGAGCGATTTTGCCGAGCTGGCGAAAAGGTACTCCCAGGATCCCCGCACGCGGGATGCCGGCGGCGAAGTGCCCAAATACCTCCGCTGGGGCACCATGGGCTATGCTGTCGATGAGGCCCTGCGCACTATGGAACCGGGCGCGATCACCTCTCCGCTGGTTACCCTCTTCGGTATCCACATCGTCAAGGTCATAGACAAGCGCCCCTATGCAGCCCCGCCGTTCGAGGACATCCAGCCCCGCCTCCGTAATCAGATCAAGGCCAAGCGGCTCAACCAGCTCACTGAAGCCTATTCGATGGGCCTCTATGACAAGTACAATTTCAGGATTGCCGCCGGATTGCTCCCGGAGATCCTCTCTTTCTACCGCACAGAGAAGATGGTGGGCCGTCTGGATCTCGCCGCCATGCCCGTAAAGCTGCAGAAGGCCAGGGTCGCGGAGTGGAAGGGGGGAAGCTGGGATGTGCGCAAGCTGGCTTTTCAGCTCGCAACAGCCCCTTCGAGGCTGCTTTTCCCGTGGAACTCGGTGGATGATGTCGATGATTTTATCCGCAAATCGGCGATCGCTGAACTGATGCTCGCCGAGGCTGAGGCGCTTGGTCTCGATGAGAGCGAACAGTTCAAGGCAGAGTACAATGCCCTGCGCAATCAGATTGTCCGCACCCGCTGCCGCGAGATCCTCGCTCCGCAGTTCCGTACACTCACGCAGGAAGAGGTCCGCGCTTTTTATGAAGAGTCCAGGGATCAACTCGGCGAGATGACCTTTGCGGAGGCGCGCCCGACCCTGGAGCAGCAGCTGTTGATCAACAAGAACCGTGACCTGCGCAAGAGGGTGGCCAAGGAGCTGCGCGGCAAATATCCGATCCGGTACAATGAAGCGGAGCTGCGCCGCATCGCCCTCACGCTCGGTTCGGGTGGAGTAGCCTCAGCGAATCCGGAGGAAGAGGCTGCGGGTCAGGGTGACGAGGAGTGAGAGAGCGCAGCGGAGGTCATACAGCAGCCCGCTGGCGGGGCAGCCCGCGCTGCATGGGGAGAGCGGGGCAGGATTCCCTTGCTTGTTACTTTTTAATGGGTTATATTAGCCTGTGATTCTTGCTGGCATCGAGATTAAGGAACCGGTCGTCCTGGCGCCGCTGGCAGGCTGGACCGATACGGTCTTCCGGCGGCTGTGCAAAGAGTTCGGCGTCGGCCTCATCTTCACCGAGATGGCCAGCGCCGATGCCCTGGTGCGCAACAAGGCGCGCACGATGGATATCTGCCGCTTCACTGCAGAGGAGCGCCCCATCGGCATTCAGCTCTTCGGGGCTGAGGCCGGAACCCTCGGCCGGGCGGCGGAGATTGTCGCCGAACTGCAGCCCGATTTCATCGATATCAATTTTGGCTGCCCGGCCCGCAAAGTGGTCAAGCGGGGAGGCGGGTCGGCGCTGATGAAGGATCTCTCGCTCATTGAAGAGATCGGACGGGCGGTGGTCGGAGCCACGCCCATCCCGGTGACCGCCAAACTCCGCAGCGGCTGGAGCGACACGGTGGTGGTAACCGCCTGCCAGCAGCTCGAACAGGCGGGCGTCACCGCTGTCACCATTCATCCGCGCACCCAGAAGATGGGTTTCAAGGGCAAGGCCGACTGGCGGCTGATCGCCGAGGTCAAACGGGCACTCCGGATCCCGGTCATCGGCAACGGGGACATCACCTCGCCGGCGGACGCCCGGCGCATGTTCGAAGAGACCGGTTGTGATCTGGTGATGATCGGCCGCGCAGCTCAGGGTAATCCCTGGATATTCGCGAGAACGATCGCTCTGCTGCGCGACGGTGTCGAGCCCCCGCCGCCTTCAGCTGCCGAGCGGGTGGCCCTCTGCATCCGCCATCTCGATCTGCAGGCCCAATATTACGGAGACCATGTGGCGGTCTATACCATGCGCAAGCATATCGCCAGCTATCTGAGAGGAATTCCCCATGCCGCTGAATGCAGGGATCAACTCTTCCGTAAAAATGATATCGGCGAGGTCAGAGCGGATCTGATCGCTTTCGCTTCCGGCTTGAAGCCGGAGAAGGTCTGCGCATAATAGAATTTTAAGGCAGGAGCACCGCATCCTGCCTTTTTTTACATTTTTCAGATAACGGCCGGAGGAGGGGCGCTGCCCTGTTCCTTCCGGCTTCAACCCCGTACTTGTTTCCGGAGGATGCATGTCGAAACGCAAAGCGATTATCATGGGTGCAGCCGGCAGGGATTTTCATAATTTCAATCTCTATTTCCGTCAGAACGGCGACTATGAAGTGGTGGCTTTTACCGCAACCCAGATTCCCAACATTGATGACCGTAAATATCCGGCTGAATTGGCTGGAGCACTCTATCCAAAGGGCATCCCCATCGAGCCCGAGGATAGCCTGCCCGAGCTTATTCGCCGTCACAACGTCGATGAGGTCTTTTTCGCCTACAGCGACGTGCCCCACGATTATCTGATGCACAGGGGATCGCTGGTCAACGCGCTCGGGGCCACCTTTTCCCTTCTCGGCCCCAGGTTTACGATGATCAAATCCAGTATTCCGGTGGTGGCAGTGTGCGCTGTGCGCACGGGCTGCGGCAAGAGCCAGACTACACGCCGTGTCGCCGAGATCCTCATGGCCAAAGGCAAACGGGTGGTCGCCATCCGTCATCCGATGCCCTATGGTGATCTGGTCAAACAGCGGGTGCAGCGTTTTGCCACCCTTGATGATCTGAAAAAACATGAATGCACGATCGAGGAGATGGAGGAGTACGAGCCCCACATCTCGCGCGGTGTCGTCGTCTATGCCGGCGTCGATTACGGCGCCATTCTCGAGCAGGCCGAGCAGGAGGCCGATGTCATCCTCTGGGACGGCGGCAACAACGATACCCCGTTTTACGCGCCCGACCTTCATATCGTCGTGGTCGATCCCCTTCGCCCCGGTCATGAGATCGGCTATCATCCCGGTGAGACCAACCTGCGCATGGCCGATGTGGTCGTTATCAACAAGGAGGTTGAAGCCGACCTCGAGGCTCTGCACGTGGTCAAGGAGAATATCCGCCTCTATAACAGCCGGGCGATGGTCATCGACGCCGCCTCGCCGATCCGGATCGAAAATCCCGAACTGCTTGCGGGCAAGCGCGCCCTGGTGGTGGAGGATGGCCCGACCCTCACCCATGGCGAAATGACCTTCGGCGCCGGAATTGTCGCCGCCCAGCGCTACGGCGCAAGCCTGGTCGATCCGCGCCCCTTCCTCAAGGGCTCGCTGGTCGGGACCTTCGCCAAGTATACGGGCATCGGCACGCTGCTGCCGGCGATGGGCTACGGTGAGGAGCAGATGCGCGACCTCGAGGCCACGATCAATGCGACCGACTGCGATGTGGTGGTCATTGGCACTCCGATCGATCTGCGCCGGATCATCAATATCAAAAAGCCGACCGTCCGAGTTCATTACGATCTGCAGGAGATCGGCACGCCGACTCTGCAGGATGCTCTGGCCGGATTCTAGGCGTAGGCCTCCGGCATGACTACCGAGATCGAAAAGCCTGTCGCCGTCGTCGCGCTGGGTGGCAATGCCATCACCCGCGAGTTCGAGGAGGGCGACATTTATCAGCAGTTCGCCAACACCCGCCGCGCCTTGATGGGGGTGGCGGACCTGATCGAGCGGGGGTACCGCCTGGCCATCACCCATGGCAACGGCCCGCAGGTCGGCCATGGCCTCATTCGTGTCGAGCAGACCCGTCACCTGGTGCCGCCTCTGCCCCTTGGCATTCTTGTCGCCGACCTCGAAGGCGGCATGGGTTATATGATCGAGCAGTCGCTGATCAATAAACTGCTGCTGCGTGGCGTCAGCCGTGAGGTGGTCACACTCCTGGCGGAGGTGGTCGTCGACCGGAACGATCCCTCCATCCACAATCCGACCAAATTCGTCGGCCCCTTTTACCGCCAGGAGGAGGTCGCCGAACTGATCGAAAAGCGGGGCTATATCATTCGGGAAGATCCGGGCCGGGGTTATCGCCGGGTGGTGCCCTCACCGCGGCCGCTCCATGTCGTCCAGGCCCAGACTATCCGCAGGCTCGTCTATGAGGGTACTATCGTCATCACCGCGGGCGGGGGGGGAATTCCGGTCTATCTTGAGGAGGATGGCCGTCTCGAGGGGGTCGACGCCGTCATCGACAAGGATCTCGCTTCAATGGTGCTCGCGCGCGAGATCGGCGCTTCGGAGCTTTATATCCTCACCGCCGTCGACCGGGTGGCCCTGAACTACAATCAGCCCGGACAGCGTTTTCTCGACCGGCTGACCGCCGCCGAGGCGAAAAGATATCTGGCCGAGGGGCAGTTCCCCAAAGGCTCGATGGGGCCCAAGATCGAGGCGGCGGTGCAGTTCATCGAGGAGGGGGGCAAAAAGGCCGTCATCACCTCGGTCGAACGGATGTCCGAAGCCCTGGAGGGCAGGACCGGCACCGAAATCGTCGCATGAGCAAGAATGGCTTCCCGCGCCGGCACGACAGGAAGCAATAACCGGTGCAGGCACGAAAGAACTAATTGATTGTGTTGGTTATTATTAACTGTGCTGCTCAGCGTCTTGGCGCTGGAATATTTTCGTGACTTGACAGGGAACAGGCAAAAATGGCAGAAGAAATCGTCCGGAAAAAACGCGAACCAGAGATCACCATCAACACCGCCTGGTGCAAGGGATGCGTCATCTGTGTCGAGCTATGTCCCGAACAGGTTCTGGTGATGGAGAGAGGCAAGGCCCAGGTGGCCCACCTGGAGAAATGCACCGTCTGCGGACTGTGCGAGCTGCGCTGTCCCGATTTCGCGATCGTGGTTGTGGACAAAAACAAAAGCCCGAAAACAGGTGAATGAACGATGGCAGAAGAGAATAAAGTCAAGGTACTGACCGGCAATGAGGCCTGCGCCATGGGGGCTTTGGCGGCCGGAATGCGTTTTTACGCCGGCTACCCCATCACCCCCTCATCGGAGGTGGCCGAGGTGCTGGCTGAGGAACTGCCCCGGCTTGGCGGGGTCTTTATCCAGATGGAGGACGAGATCGCCTCGATGGGGGCCATCATCGGCGCTTCTCTGGCCGGAACCAAATCGATGACCGCCACCAGCGGCCCCGGTTTCTCGCTGATGCAGGAGAATATCGGCTTTGCCGCCATGGCGGAGGTGCCCTGCGTCGTCGTCAACGTCATGCGCGGCGGTCCGAGCACGGGACTGCCCACCCTTCCGGCTCAGGGTGATGTCATGCAGGCGCGTTGGGGTACCCATGGCGACCACTCCATCATCGTCCTCACCCCGTTCAGCGTCGCCGAGACCTTTGATTTGACCGTGCGCGCCTTCAACCTTGCGGAGCAGTACCGCACGCCGGTCATCCTGCTGCTTGACGAGATCATCGGCCATGTCAACGAGAGAGTCACGGTCGTCGATCCCGGCACGCTGGAAATTTTCAACCGTGTCGTCCCGACCGAACCGCCTGAGCAGTACAAGCCCTACCGCCATACCGAATCGGGCGTCCCCCCGATGATCGCCTATGGCGAGGGCTACCGCTTCCACGTCACGGGACTGGCTCACGACGAGACCGGTTTCCCGACCAACAGCTCGGTGGAGATCGGGCGGATGATGGAGCGGCACCAGCGCAAGATCGAGCAGGCGCGGGACCATATCGTCCAGGTGGATCCCTTTATGATGGAGGATGCCGAGATCGGTATCATCGCCTACGGTTCGAGTGCCCGTTCGGCGCGCCATGCTGTGCGGCTGGCGCGCGAGACCGGCAAGCGGGTCGGCCTGCTGCGTCTAAAGACTCTGTGGCCTTTTGCCGATGAGGAGATCCGTTCCTACATCGGCCGGGTCAAGAGCTGGATCGTGCCCGAGATGAACCTGGGGCAGATCGCCCATGAGGTTGAGTGGGCCCTGGCCGGCAGCGCGCCGGTGACGCGCCTGACCAAAGTCAACGGCGATCCGATCAGCCCACCGGAAATCTACCAGATCATCCCCGGTTGAGTCGATAAAGAAGGAGAGAGGCACGATGTTCAATTACGAGAGTTATCTGCGGCTCGATAAATTCCCCCTCATCTGGTGTTCCGGGTGTGGGGACGGCATTGTCCTGAAATCGATGATCCGCGCCATCGATAAACTGGGTCTCAACAAGGATGACGTCTGCATGGTTTCGGGCATCGGCTGCTCGAGCCGCCTGACCGGCTATGTCGATTTCAACACCCTGCACACCACGCATGGGCGCGCCCTGACCTTTGCCACCGGCATCAAGATGGCCAAGCCCCGCCTGCATGTAATTGTGGTGACCGGAGACGGCGACGCCACGGCCATCGGCGGCAATCACTATATCCATGCGGCGCGGCGCAATATCGATATCACTGTGATCCTCTTCAACAATTTCATTTATGGCATGACCGGGGGGCAAGTCTCTCCCTGCACGCCCAAGGGCAAACGCGCCAGCACGGCGCCCTACGGCAATTTCGAGAATGCCTTTAATATCAGTGGACTGGCCCAGGCCGCGGGCGCCAGCTTTGTCGCCCGCGCCACGGTCTACAACGCCGTCCAGCTCGAAAAGCTCATCCAGCGGGCCATCGAGAAGAAGGGTTTTTCCCTGGTCGAGGTGCTCTCGCCCTGTCCGACGGCCTACGGGCGGCGCAACCGTGAAGGCACGCCCGTGGATATGATCCTCCAGCAAAAGGAGACCACGGTCAGCGTGGCCGCGGCTGAAAAGATGACGCCTGAGGAGCTCGAGGACAAGATCATCACGGGTGTCCTCACCGACGTCGATCGGCCCGAATGCCGCGCAGAGTATCAAAAGCTGATTGATTCATTGAACAAGGAGGGTTGAGCGCAATGAGTTTTCGTTATGAAATCCGTCTGAGCGGCGAGGGCGGACAGGGGCTGGTCCTGGCGGGCAAGATTCTCGCCGAGGCTGCAGCGGTCTACGACGACCTCAATGCCACCCAGAGCCAGAGCTACGGCCCGGAAGCGCGCGGCGGAGCCAGCCGCTCCGAGGTGATCATCTCGGATGAAGAGATTGATTATCCCAAAGCGGTCAGTATCGACCTGCTGCTCGCCCTGACCCAGGAGTCCTGTGACCGCTACCACAAGGATCTGAAGAAGGGGGGGATTCTGCTGGTTGACAGCGATGCGGTGAACCGGCTCCCCGAAGGTGAGTTTCGCTCGATCAGCGCGCCCATCATCGGGCTGGCCCGGCAGCGGGTCGGCCGGGCGCTGGTGGCCAACATTGTCGCCCTGGGCTTCATCGCCGGCATCTCGGGCATCGTCTCGGAGAAATCACTGCGTTCGGCGATTGAAGCGCGGGTCCCCAAAGGCACCGAGCAGCTCAACCTCACCGCCTTCGCCACCGGACTGGAAGAGGCGCGCGCCCTTATCAAGGAGTAGTCCGGACCATCCGTCACACCTATACGATTCAGGAGAACTATGCAGAGAACGCTTGCCATTTGCAAACCCGATTGTCTGGCCCGCGCGCTGGCGGGAGAGGTGTTGAGCCGCATCGAGGCCGGGGGCTTTCGTGTCGTCGGCATGAAAATGATCCGGCTGACACGGAGTCAGGCGGGGAGTTTTTATGATGTCCATCGCGAAAAACCCTTTTATCCCGAACTGCTCGATTTCATGACCGAGGGTCCGGTGGTGGTTGCGGTGCTCGAAAAGAGCGATGCGGTTGAGTCCTGGCGGGCCCTGATGGGCGCCACCAATCCCGCCAATGCCGCGGAGGGGACGATCCGGCGTGATCTGGCCGAGAGTATGTCGCGCAACGTCGTGCACGGCTCGGATTCGCCCGAAAATGCCCGCCGGGAGATTGCTTTCTTCTTCAGTGAGAGCGAACTGCTGGCTGCAGAAAAATGAATATAATTCAGAAAATCGCGATTTTTATCTTGACTATGTGACGCTTTATTGCTAAATTTTTGCTCGATTTTTGGAATGAAAAAAAGTGCTACCTCTTAATATCGCCAATATGGCCTGCGGGCATTATGAAGAACCCCGTGAGGCCTCTGCCGCGGATCTCAACCTGCATGAGCGGGAGGAGTTCCAGGCGCCAATCACCATGGTTATCCGCATCGACAAGGCCTCTGATGAACTCATCGTGACCATCGATTGGCGGACCGTGTTTTCCGGCAGCTGCGACCGCTGTGCGGAACCTCTTCAGACGCCGCTCAGCGACACCCTTGCGGTGGTCTACACCTTCGATCCGCAGGAACGCGAGGAGGCTGATGAGGATGTGCTCCTCATCAGTGAATCGACCCGTGAGGTCGATCTGACCGACCACCTCCGCCAGAGCGTGATTCTGGCGCTGCCGCTCAAGCAGCTCTGCCGGGAGGATTGCAGAGGCTTATGCAGCCGCTGCGGCGCCAACCTGAATTCTGAAACATGTAGTTGCCCGCCGGATCCGGTTGATCCGCGTTGGGAAAAGCTTGAACAGCTCCTTAACAGAAAGAATTAGCCATGCCACTACCCAAAAGAAGACACTCCAGTGCACGCCGCGACAAGAGACGCGCCAACTGGAAAGCGGCCATACCGACGGTTTCCGAGTGCTCGAATTGCCATCAGCCCAAACTCCCCCACCGTGCTTGCCCCAGCTGTGGCTATTATAAAAGCCGTTCGGTCTTTTTGCCCAGAGAGTCTTAAGTCAGATTCCTTTTCCCACCAATCATAGCGTGACCTCAAGAATCAGAGCGATTGTTGAGGTCACGTTCATTTGAACTCGTTCCGGAGTCGAAATTTGATCAAGATCGCGTTGGATGCCATGGGAGGGGACAACGCCCCTCACGATGTGGTGCACGGAGGCGTAGAGGCTGCCCGCGCCGCCAAGGGCGATCTCGAGGTCGTGATGGTGGGAGACGAAGAGACGGTGCGGCAGCACTTGTCGCATCATTTTCACATCCATGAACTCAAGATATCGGTCGTTCATGCATCGCAGGCGATCGGCATGGACGAGGCGCCTGCAGCCGCTGTCAAGCAAAAGCCCGATGCTTCAGTCAGTGTGGCCATGCGTCTGCACAAGGAGGGCAAGGTGGATGCTGTGGTGAGCGCAGGCAATACCGGCGCCCTCATGACCTCAGCCCTGTTCAATCTCCGGCGCATGGAGGGCATCCGGCGGCCCGCGATCAGCACCCTCATGCCCACCGAGAAGGGGCGTATGCTGCTGCTCGACGTCGGCGCCAACGTCGATAACAAGCCGTAGGACCTGGTCGAGTTCGCCGTGATGGGCAGCACCTATTACAGCCATCTCTTTGATGAACCGAACCCGACCGTGGGGCTGCTCAATATCGGGCATGAGGCGATGAAGGGTAACGAGATGAGCCAGCAGGCTTATGAGCTTCTCTCCGCCTCAGGCGTCAATTTCATGGGCAATGTCGAGGGCGGTGATGTCCTGCGCGGCAAAGCCAACGTCGTGGTCTGCGATGGTTTTATCGGCAATATCGTGCTCAAATTCGGCGAAAGCCTGCTTGGCATGTTCAACTCGAGCCTGCGCCGCATCAGCCGCAAATATATCTTTTCACAGCTTGGAGCGGTGATGATGAAGCCGACCTTTGACGGCATCCGCAAGATTTTCGACTATCAGGAGTATGGCGGCGCACCGCTGCTCGGAGTACAAGGCATCTGTTTCAAGGCTCATGGCCGCTCAACACCGCGCGCTATACGCAACGCCATCCTGGCCACCAAAAAGATGGTCGATGGCAATGTCAACCAGCGCATCCAGACGGAAATCGGGAAACTCGCCTTTTCCGAATGATTTTCTGACCCATGCCGAGGATACTGCGATTGAATAATCCGCTCCATGCGATGATCACAGGCACAGGTTGTGCCGTCCCCGGACGTGTGTTGACCAACCAGGACCTGGAAAAGATGGTTGACACCAGTGACGAGTGGATTCGCGAGCGCACAGGCATTGCCGAGCGCCACATCATCGAGGAGGGGCGCTACACCTCCGATCTCTGCGCCGAAGCGGCTCAGCGCGCCCTCACCGAGGCCGGCGTTTCGGCCCTGGATGTCGATCTGATTTCCGTGGCCACCGTGACGGGCGATATGGGTTTCCCCTCCACCGGCTGTATTGTGCAGGAAAAGATCGGCGCTCATAACGCCGCTGCCTTCGACATCGCCGCCGCCTGTTCGGGTTTTCTCTACGGCCTCTCATGGGCTGAAGCCATGATTGCCGCCGGCAAGGCGCGCACGGTGCTGGTAATCGGCGGGGAGACGCTCTCCCGCATCACCGACTATCAGGACCGCACTACTGCGGTCCTCTTTGGCGACGGCGCCGGTGCAGCGGTTCTTCAGCCCTCGGATGGCCGGCGCGGCATCCTCGGCAGCTATCTCAAGAGCGACGGCCGTTTCGGCCGGCTCCTTTATCTTGACGGGATGGGCACCCAGTATCCTCCCTCGCACGAATCGATCGACCAGCGCGCCGGTTATATCCGGATGGAAGGCCGCGAGGTTTTCAAACAGGCGGTGACCGCCATGGGCGATGCCGCGGAGACCGTCCTGCAGCGCGCCGGCCTCACCGGCGCGGATGTCGATCTGCTCATCCCCCACCAGGCCAATATGCGCATCATCGATGCGACGGCCAGGCGCGTGAAGGTCCCGCTCGAGCGGGTCTTCGTCAATGTCGATCGTTATGGCAACACCTCGGCCGCCTCCATTCCGATCGCCATCGACGAAGCGCGGCGGAGCGGCCGGCTTGGTCCGGGCAAGCTGGCTCTGCTGGTTGCCTTTGGTTCCGGTCTGACCTGGGCTTCAGCTCTGGTGCGTTTTTAAATGGGTGTACGGGCTTTTATTTTTCCCGGCCAGGGCTCACAAGAGGTGGGGATGGGCAGGGATCTCTACGAGGCCTAT
>Ga0116149_1002031_pt1 | contig 23156 bp, 18 predicted proteins | sample AD_UKC057_MetaG_FD_89787 | JGI IMG/M metagenome (GOLD analysis project Ga0116149, IMG submission 89787) | Active sludge microbial communities of municipal wastewater-treating anaerobic digesters from USA - AD_UKC057_MetaG | ecosystem: Engineered > Bioreactor > Anaerobic > Digestate | place: USA... | reverse complement strand
TTTATGGAAATTGAGTATGTTGGTAAAATGACGAAAATTAACGGTCAAAAATTTCAAGAGTTAATTAATTATCTTAACCTTAAAGAAAGTCAGATCATATCCGGTTGTGGTTACCCAGATTTACTAATGGAAAAAAATAAGATATAACTTATAACTTATACATATGAATTTTGAACAAAATAATAATTTGAAGAATGAATCATTGGAACCAAATGAGATAAGCGACCCTTCTTCTAGAGAAGTATCTAATAATGATTCTATTATTTCGGAGCAGGAGTTAATTGATTTAAAAAAGAAAGATGAAGAAAAGACAAATTTTGAGCTAGCTAAAATTAGGGAGTCTATTAGTGGTAATTTAGATAACGACAAAGAATCAGAAAGAGTTTTTGATTTAACAATAAAAGAAGGTGAAACTGATTTTGATTTTTTGGGACGCTTATCTAAATTTTTAGTTGATAAACAAGAAATACAAAATATTAAAAATAATCCTGACGGAAATGATAAAATAATTAAACTTTTAAAGAAAAAAGAAGATCAAATAAATGAGGTTTATCAAGATAAAGATAATGAAAAACTTATTAGGCTTTCATTTATTGAAGCAACGAAATCTTTAGGCAATAGTGAATTATTAAATAATAAGGAAAATGAAAGATGTTTAAATGACATAGATATTTCAATCAGTTCTAGAAATATGAGCTGGGATTTAAATGAAAAGTCTAAACATGAAGATAGGATTAATTTTTTTTCTGAAACAAATCAAGAGAGATCTTTCTTTCCGTCTCGTTACAAAAAAGATAACATTTACTATTCCGGCAGTCTTTTTAATGTCCACTCTAACTCGCCTGAAGCTAGAGAATATTTAAAGAATAAATTAGACGGAAAAGTTATATACCTTTTAGGTGGGGGTAAATCAGTGAATGACTTACTGCAGGACAATCAAATAAACCCTAAACAGATTGTAAATATTGACCCATTTATATCGGAAGAGGACATCGAAAAAAATAAAAAAGGTTTTTATAGGTCGATTCCCGAAAGGGCGGATAGTAAAAATTTAATAGAAAAAATTAATAACGAAAAGATAGAATTAGCTGATGAAATTTGGGCCTCTTATTCAGTGCCTTTTTATAATGAGTCAGTAGAAGAAATTGATAATCTTATTAGTAATATTAAAGGATTATTAAAAGAGGGGGGAAACTGTCGCATAACCCCAATTAGCACTCAAAACGAAAAAGCTAAACAGGCAATACTGTATAATTTAAAACAAATTGTCGACTCTAAAGAATACAATATACATGCAGATAAAGATTATAGTCTCAATTATTCTCTAATCTTAGCCACACTAGTTCGAACTTCGTCCACGACTCCGAGCCAACGCAGATTAAGCGAGGTTAAAGCCTCGTTTTTCTTTTTTTAAAACAGCTTGCAGTGGTAAGTTTCATTAATAAATTTCATTAATAAATAAATCAAAAACGTGAAAATATGAAAAAATATCTATATTTTCACGTTTATATTGACAAAAGAGTGAAAATAATATATAATGTTGGTATATAATTTATTATTTTTTAAAAATATGACAAAAACGTTGAATATTTATAATAAAATAAATTCCTTAAGAGAAAGATATTATAAGGCGGCTATTAATAAGGAGCCCCTTATTTCGTTAATTGCTGAGGCGGAAGTGGCGGATCAAGTATATAATTCAAACGCCATTGAAAACAGCACTCTTAGCCTAGAAGAGACAGAGAAAATCCTTCTTCAAATTGATTTAGATCGCTATATATCTGAAAGAGAAATATTTGAAGCTAAAAATTTAGGAAGGGTTGTTTCTTATATTAATAAGCGAGCCAAGGAGCAAGAATTAGATCTTGACGTGATTTTATCGCTTCATAAAATGCTTATTTCTAATATTCGTGATGATGTCGCTGGAAGATTTAGATCTGATAGTGAATATGTTCGTGTTGGCAGTCATATCGCCCCCGGTCCTAAAGAAATAAAAGATCGACTCCAAAAAATGCTAGCGGAATATAATGCTACTAGTCATGAAAGCATTATTAAGCGTATTGCCAGACTACACCTTACCTTTGAATATATTCATCCTTTTGTTGATGGTAATGGTCGCATTGGTAGAGTTATTAATAATTATTTATTGATAAGGGAAGGGTTTGTTCCGATAAACATAAAATTTATTGATAGAAAAAAATATTATGAAGCCTTTAGGGAGTTTGACGAGAAGGAATCTACAGCTATCATGGAAGAAATAACCGCTAAGGCCTTAACTAACAGTTATTATAAGCGATTAGCTTATTTAGAAGATAAAAAAATTATTACTCTTTCTGAATATGCTAAAATTAATAAACTGTCTCACTCTAATCTTATTAATAAGGCTAATCGTCAAACAATTGAAGCATTTTTAGAAAAAAATATTTGGAAAATTGGCGTCGATTTAAATAAAGAAAAATGATTCTCTACTTGGCTACAATTTATTGATAAAAATGGTGAGATTAACCAAAAAAGGTTTAATCAATTTTTAAAGACCGAAGAACTACCTTATAAAAGTACAAAAGCCTATATGTTGGTTGAGGATTTCTTAAGAAGATATTTGCCAGAAAATCGTCGAGGCAAGGTGATTTTAAAAGAGGTAAATTCGGAGAGAAAAGATTTTTGGTTTAAATTGCGCAACGACATACAATTAATTAAGCTTGAGTGGGATAATCTCTTAAAAAATGGTAATGATTTTGATAGTTTTATTAATGGTAATGAGTCAATAAAAGAGGTTTTAGGTTTTATTGATTTAGAAGATAGAAAAAAATATATAAACTTTTTAAAGACAATGTATAACCTCAATATTTCTTGGACTAAATTCCCAGAACATAAAAATGAAGATATTAGAAAAATAGATGAAAAGATAAACCAGGCTATGAAAGATGATTTATATAAAGATAAAGAATTATTTATAGTTTGCCGCCAGTATATTGACAATAAATATTAAAAATGGTAATTTAAATAGTTCAATAAATGCTCATTAAAATTTAAGAAAGGAAATAATCATGACAAATTTATCAAATTTTTTGTTTTACAGAGGCCGAAACAATAAAGCCTTAGGGCAAGATGTATTGGTGTTGGTTAATGAACTTTTAGGAAAACCCTTCGGGATTTCCCCTGAATTCAAGTTAATAGATTTTGGCTCTTGGAGAGATGGGTGTCCTAATGATAGGATTATTGATTTTAATAATATCGAAGGGAAAAATATTATTTTTTTTGATTCCCTGATTTCGAAGACGGCAATGTTAGATTTTCTAAGTCTGGTATACGCATTTAAGCATCAGTATAAGGCTGCTCGGGTAATCGCTGTCAACCCATTTATATTAGTACGTAGAAACGACCACGAAGAAAAGTTAGAGGAAATTCAGTATCTCAAGCAATATCTACATTTCCTTTCAGTGGCCGGTGCTGATGAACTGATTACATGCACGCCCCATTCTGACTATATGGGTATTGAAGCTCAAAAATTTGGCATAAAATTCAGGCCAGCATATATGGATTTCAGCCGCACGCTGAAAACCATAATACCAAAAAACGAAAATATTTTCGTATATTCGCCGGATAAAGGTTCAATTCCGCGGGCAATCGCTCATGCTAAAAAGATTCCAGGCTCGGTTGTTGTTTTTGATTTGAAAGTTCGAAAGAAGAACAATCAGACAGAAATCGTTAATGCCGACGAAGAAAATATCGAAGCTATAAAACAAACCTTTAGCCAAGAATTTGGGCTTGATATTAAAATGATAAAGCATATTTCTGAGGTTGATGTTACCGGTGCTAACGTCATTATAATTGACGATGAACTAGCCTCAGGAGGTACTGCTAACAGCACTGCCAAAAAATTAAAAGGCTTAGGTGCAAAATCAGTCTACTTTGCATTTACGCATCCTGTATGCGTAAACGGTTGGAAGCTCACAACTTTTTTCGAAAATCCTTTCGAAAAAGTGTTGGCTGGAGACACAATTATCCGCGACGACACCAACCGCACCGGTGGTAAAATAGTGGATTGTTCCACCAGCGAAGTAATCGCCGCTGCCATCTATGAGGCGATTATTGAATCGCTAAACAGATAATATTTGTAAATTTTAGCCGCTTCTCTAGAGAGCGGCTTTTTTACAAAATTATATTTTTTATTACCTTAACAACAAAACAGAGTATAGCGATTAATCGCTTTTTGGTTAAGTATAATTTGGCAGATGTAAATTTTATGAAAAAATTAATATTTTTGCTTAGTACAAAAAATAAGTCAAAAAAACAATTAGGACAAGAAGCGAGAAAGGCGATAGAAAAATATCAAAATTTTGCAAAAAATTAAATAAAGTTATATAATAGGTAATAATTCCTGAACAATATGAAACTAATTAATCCAACAAAAGTGCTTTACATTAAACTAGGAGGCGCTGGTGCGTACGAGGAAGAATGTATAAATGAAAATAAAATTATGATTGATTATAAGGAGATTGATCATAATTTTTGTTTAAATGGAGAATGGAATAAAGTTGAAAAACAAATAAAAGACTTGTCTAAAAATAGGTCTGGCTGGGGTAATGCTAATAATCATTTGCGCCAGTTAAAAGATTTTTATGAGTCAGGGGAAGATATTTTATGGATTACCTTTTGTGCTAATAAGCTTTGGTGGTGCTTTGCTGAGAATAAAGTTTACTCATACCCAGATGGCAAGAAGTATAAAAAGGTAGTTGAAAAATGGCGAGACACTAATATTGAAAATGAAAAATTGTTAATGGGTAGATTAAGCGGTAAATTACTTAAAACTCAGGGGTATCAGGGAACTATCTGTAATGTCGAAGATGGGAAATATGTTATTAATAAAATAAACAATCAGAAAAATAAAGACGTTGAAACAGTAGAAACTAACTTAGCAGAATTAAAAAGTAGTTTAGCTAATTTAATTAAAAATCTTTGGTGGGACGATTTTGAAGTCTTAATTGATCTTATTTTCCATAATTTAGGCTGGAAAAGGGTCGGGGCTTTAGGTAAAACTCAAAAAAGTATAGATTTGGAGCTAAGCAATCCTTTAACCAATGAAACTATCATTGTTCAGATAAAATCTAAATCAAGTCGGGCAGAGTTTGATAGATACAGAGAGGAGTTTAAAAATATAGAAGCAGACAGGAAATATTATATTGTTAACTCTTCGTCAGAGTTTAAAATAAATTCAAAAGATGATACTGTTAAGTTATATTTTAATGATGATGTTGCTGATTTGGTTATTAAAAGTGGTTTAATTGATTGGGTTATCAATAAGGCAACCTAATTTTAAATATATAAATAATCAAGAAAACTTTAACAAAGAAGAGCGCAGACAGCGTTACCGCAAAGAGGTTGAGAAGGCAAAACAGTTCTTTTTTAAAAAGAAAAATTTTTTGCTTATTGTTTTAGTTTTTATTATTCTAATTTTCTTAGCCTCTAAATATAATAATGAGCTACAAAGGGACGTTAATGAAAAAGTTGATAATGTAGTCAGGCAGGACTTGGTTGAAGAAGATAATGTGCCCGAAGAAACTGAAGCTGAAAAAAATGAAAAAAGAAGAATTGTTTCTGAAGCCTTAGGTGGTCAACAAATTAACTTTGCGGGACAAGATTTAAAATTAAAAGGCTTTTTTAATCCAGAAAAAGGAGTAATGTCTGTTTACTATGCTAATGATGTTTTAGAGCCAAAAAATGAAATAGCTATTTATCAATACCAAGAAAAAATATCACCTTCGGAGTTATTTAAAAAAGAGTCTATATACCTAGTTGATATCGCTAGTGATGCTATTTATCTTACAAGTGAAAGCTACAATGAAGATAACTATATTATCGCTTTGAGCGATTTTTATAATGATTTTTCCTCAGCCTCTCTTTATTTAATTAAAATATTTGAAAAAGATGGCAATACTTACAAAATAGTCTACAGGAAAAATATTAAAGATGACGCAGTAAATAAGTCTCAAAAATGGGTTAACGGTGATTATAATGGTCTGGTTGATAAATTAACGGATATCGATCTAAGTCACGCACAAAAAGTCTTTAATGATAGCTTGAAGATAAAGAATGATTTATCAAAAAATAATATCTACAAAGATATAAAATGGGGTACCAAAACATTTAAAGAAGATAATGCTTATGCTCGGATTAATTTAGAATACCCAGAATTTAAAGGTTTTATTTTCGCTAATGATTTAAATAAAATTATTAAAGATATTATTTTTGACACACTTGAAAATGATAGAAAGTTTATAGAAGAATGGAAGCTGGATGAGAGGAATACTTTTATAAATGACGAGGGGGTTGTTATATCGGATTGTTATGGCGATCAAGACTATTTCTACTCTTGTAGTGTAGATCTTCATAGTTCTTTTGAGGTTAAATCAATAATAAATAATATTATTAGCATTGAGCTTATTTTAACCGACTATACAGGTGGAGGAAATGGTAATCATAGTTATGTTAAATCGATTATTTACGACTTAAAAAACGGTAAACAGCTATTCCTAGATAACTTATTCTGCGGTAATAATTATTTAAATAGAATAAAGGATATTTTAAAAGCCAATATCATTACTGGCCCGGTTTTTGATAACAGCCTCAATGAGTTAACTGATGAAATCTTATTATCACATTTAAGAGAATCTTCTTTTAATGACTTAGGTCTGACATTAACTTTTAACCCCTATGTTTTTACCTCAGGAGCCTATGGAATTTACAATATCTTTATTCCTTATAGCTTATTAGAAGATAACATCTGTTTTAATGGTTATGAAAATAACGAGATTCTTATTAAAAGAAGCCTTTTAAATTTATATGTTCCAGTTGGATTAAGTGATTCTTGTGGATTTATGGCCGATAACTGCGAAGATTTTAGATTTTACGAAGGAAAATTTAATGATAGAGATAATGCTTCTATTTCAGTTTTATTTAATGACTACAAAACAGGTATTTTGCTAAATAACGGGAAAAGGGAGAATATCGTTGTTGTCCCTTATTTTTGGCTACGGGCTTCAACTGGCCAGAATTTTAGTCTTTATGTTTTAAAGATTAATGATAATGATTTAACTCTGTTATCTCGGATAGATGTTGGCAATAATTCGCCAGAAAACTTAAGGATAGAAAATAACAAAATTTATTTTAACTCAACTAACCCCGATGGCTCTGATAACTCTAAGGAATGTTATTTTGAGAATAATATAATAGAGGAGAAGAATTTAATTTGCAGATAATGTAAATTTTATGAAAAAATTAAATAAAGTTATTCCAGTTAAATAACATCAAAAATCACCTTTATATAAAGGTTTTAATAATAGCATTCTTTAATTTTTCAATTAGTGAATGCTTTTTTATTTATTACTTAGATTCCAGAAATTAAGTTATTATAGTAAATAATATCGGTATTAGTATAAAAGCTGTCCCGCCGCCTTTATTTTAACAGTAAAAAATAAAATCAAAATTATTCAGCAAATTTTCAAAACAGAAGTAAGCGTGAGTGGTCTAAACTTTAAAATTAATTCGTGACACCCTTTTATAATCTTAAATGGGGTGGTTTATTCTAAAACTATTGACATAATATAAATAAAATGATATAATTTGTAGAAATTAAGAACCTTAAAATTATTGGCCACAGTAGAAAGGAGTGTAATATTATACTTTTTTCTACTGTGGCCAAATCAACAACTGATTAGCCCAACAGCGATATCCAGTAAAAAGGAGGTAAACATGAGAATCAATAATTTAATGCTCAATGTTCAAGCCATTGATGAATTAAAATTAGTTTTCCGCCGCAATGGTTGGAATAAAGTTTTAAAAGGACAAGCAGAAATCAAAACTATCGAACACCTAATTGATTGCGATTCTGACCCTTTTATCCCCAAGGGCTGGTCGCTTGAAGAACACAAAAAAGGTGGATTCTTCAAGTTCGACCCTGCCAAAATTTCCCTCTATCTGCCTAGAAAGCAGAAAAAAGGAATAGAGGGGGAAGAATTAAGGAAAATATTGGCGAATAAACCGGTTATGAACGCCAATATTTTAGACTATCTGTTGAATCATCCCGAGTTGATCCCAAAAGACTGGAAAGATAAATATGTTTTCTTCTGGGGTACGATCTATCGACTTCCCAACGGCGTCCCTGCCGTTCGTTGTCTTGAGTGGGATTATTACAAGCAGAGCTGGGGCTATGTATGGTGGTGGCTTAATCGTTATTTAAGGTTCAATTACCTTTGTCCTGCTGCCACCTTTTCGCAGTAGTGAGGTTTTTATTATTTGACCTTGGTTTATAAACATAACGTTTATATAACCAAGGTCTTTTTTTATAAACAATAATTTTAATTAACTATTATATAAATGTAAAAAATGGTCATTATTATAATAATGTGTTAATATTATTAATAAATACGAATGATTAATTATATTTTATGATTAGAAAAATATATTATTAGCCATATATAAAAATTTGACTCCGTATTAACGGGCTCTCTAATAAATAATCCGTTGAATATTGGCATTTGGGAAAATTAAAATTTTAAAATAAAAAAAACAAGATAATTCTATGAACAAACACAAAATTACGATTATCGGTGCCGGCATGGTTGGTAGCACCGCCGCCTATGGTTTAATTGCTTCCGACATTACTGAAGAAATCGCCTTAATTGACCTTAACGAAAAATTAGTAAAATCACAGGTGATGGATTTACAGCATTCCGTCCCTTTTTGGGGATATACTGATGTTAAGGTTGGAACTTATGACGATATTAGAGATAGTAAACTAGTAGTTATAACTTGCGGCGCGGCTCAGAAATCGGGTGAAACCAGGCTGGATTTGTTAAAGAAAAATTCCGCCATTATCAAAGATTTAATGCCTAAAATATTTAAAAAGAATCCCAACATAATCGTCTTAATGGTAACTAATCCGGTGGACATACTTACCAACCTCGCCATTAAAATGTTTCCCAAAAAGAAAAGGCAAATTTTCGGTTCTGGGACCATTCTCGATACTGCTAGATTTCGTCTTATTTTGGGCGAAAAAATGTCGGTTGACCCCAAAAGTGTTCATGCTTATATTGTTGGTGAACATGGCGATAGCGAACTACCTCTTTGGAGCACAGCTATGGTCGGGAATACAAATATTGATAATTTTTATAAATTGTCAAAATCAAATAAAAAAAGAATATTTGATCAGGCAAAAAACGCCGCCTATGCCATTATTAAAGGCAAACAAGCAACATATTACGCTATTGCCGCCGGCATTGTTCAATTAAGTCGCGCCGTTCTATTTGATAAAAAAACAGTTTTTACCGTTTCCCATCCCTTAAACGGAGAGTTTGGCATTAAGGACGTTTCTTTAAGCTTGCCCGTAGTTATTGGCGGGCAGGGGGTTATACGCCGAATTAACATGGAAATTTCGGCCGAAGAAAAAAGACTGTTGCAAGCTTCAGCAACCAAATTAAAAAAGGCCGAGCAAGGATTGAGATAATAATTGTTTTTCATCATCATAAAAAAATATACCGACATCTGCTTAAAGCCGCTCCTTAATGCCAATACCCGGCCCATTCCGCGCAAAAATTGCCATACAGCCCTAAATAACAGGGCTGGTTTTTTTATTGATTTTATGCTACATTAAGCAAAGATTAATCAATAATTCAGATTAATAATGGCCAGCATTTTTAAGCTAAAATCAGAATTTGAGCCTGCCGGCGATCAACCGCAAGCCATAGAAAAACTCCTCAAAGGATTGGAGGCTGGTTTTGATTATCAAACCCTACTGGGTGTAACTGGCTCCGGTAAAACTTTTACCGCGGCTAAAGTCATTGCCGCCTACAATAAACCGGCTTTAGTGATTGCTCCTAACAAAGCTCTGGCCGCTCAATTATACCGAGAATATAAAAACTTCTTTCCGGAAAATGCTGTTCATTTTTTTGTGTCATATTATGATTATTATCAGCCGGAAGCATATTTACCTATCACTGATACCTATATTGACAAAGAAGCGATGATTAATGAAGAAATGGACAGATTGCGCCACGGAGCTACTTCGGCTCTTTTAAGCCGGCGTGACGTCATTATTGTCGCCTCCGTTTCCTGCATATATAATCTCGGCGTACCTCTTAATTACTTGGGCGCTTCTTTACATTTAGAAATAGAGCAAATGATTACCCGCCAAGATTTAATTAGGCAGCTGGTGTCCATGCAATTTAAAAGAGTAAATGGTGAAATTCAGCGTGGACAATTCCGAGTACGGGGAGATGTTTTTGAAATCAGGCCAATGTCGGAAAACGTGGTCTATCGTTTAGACTTAGAAGGGCAGAGGGTAAAAAGCTTAAATATCCTTGATAACACTACCAAAAATATTCTGAAAAATTTGCAAGAAATTGTGATTTTTCCGCCCAAGCACTTTATTTCTACAAAACCGCAAATTGAACAAGCGCTTAAAAACATTGAAGAAGAATTACAAGATAGGCTGGCCTACTTTAAAGCTAATAAATTATTTCTGGAAGCAGAAAGATTGGAACGGCGCACTCGCTATGATATCGAGATGCTGCGCACTTTAGGTTATTGCCACGGCATTGAAAATTATTCCCGCCATTTATCGGGCAAACTTGCCGGAGAGGCCCCGGATCCACTTTTAAGCTATTTTCCTCTCAAAGACGGCAAACCAGACTTTTTAACCATTATCGACGAATCCCATATTACCATTCCTCAAATTAGGGGTATGTATAATGGTGATCGGGCACGCAAAGATACCTTAGTTAAATTTGGCTGGCGTTTGCCCAGTGCCTTGGATAACCGCCCCCTTAAATTTTCCGAATTTCAAAAAAGAGTAGGTCAAGTTATTTGCACCACCGCCACTCCTGGAAATTATGAAAAAAAACATTCTCAGCAGATTGTCGAACAAATTATTCGCCCCACGGGCTTAGTTGATCCGGAGATTGAAATCAGACCAGTTTATGACAAAACAACTAATTATAGCCAGATTAATGACATTGTGAACGAGGCAGAGAAATTGGCTGCTAAAGGAGAGCGCGTGATCATCAACACCTTAACCAAAAAACAAGCAGAAGATCTCAGTGCTTATTTAAATAACAAAAAAATCAAAGCCAATTATCTCCACTCGGACATTAAGACCTTCGAACGCACTGATATCTTAAAATCTTTCCGTGAAGGTGTGTTTGACGTCCTCATCGGCGTTAATCTCTTGCGCGAAGGCTTGGATTTGCCGGAAGTGACTTTAGTGGCGATTTTAGACGCCGACCGCGAGGGCTTTTTGCGCAGCGAAACCTCGCTGATGCAGATAATGGGCCGCGCTGCCCGCAATGTTTCCGGAAAAATTATTCTTTATGCCGATAAGATGACCGATTCAATGAAAAGAGCCATAGCAGAATCAAGCAAAAGACGCGAAAAACAGTTAGCGTATAATAAAAAACACGGCCTTAAACCGAAAACGGTTATAAAAAAAATTGAAAGCATGCTGGGATTAGAAGAGGAAAGGGAAGAAAATAAAAATTTCAAACAAAATAAAAATAAGCTGCAAAAATATGAAAACCGAAAAGATAGGTCCGCTTTTTTGAAGCCACGGAATTAATGATTAAGCATTATTTCACCAGAATAATTTATGGCTACTTATAGACAACAAAAATATGCAGGATAAAATAATCATCCGCGGCGCTAGGATGCACAATTTAAAAAATATCAACCTGGAAATACCGCATAACAGCTTGACGGTAATCACCGGCGTTTCCGGTAGCGGCAAATCGTCGCTGGCTTTTGATACTATTTTTGCAGAAGGGCAGAGACAATATGTGGAGTCGCTCTCGCCCTATATGCGCCAATTTTTGGGGCAGAAAAAACCAGCGGATGTCGATGAAATTTTAGGTTTAGCTCCGGCGATATCCATAGATCAAAAAGCTCTATCCCATAACCCCCGTTCCACCGTCGGTACTTTGACAGAAATTCATGATTATCTGCGCCTTCTTTATTCGCGGGTGGGCGAAGTCTTCTGTCCTCACTGCGGCCTTAAAATCGAAAAACTAACACTGGAAGAAATGATTGATATCATTATCTCTCGAGGCAAAGAATATAAAGAAGAATATGCCGTTATCTTTAGTCCGGTAGTACGCGGCCGTAAAGGCGAATATTATCAGCTTTTATACGACTATTTAGCCTTAGGGTATTCGGAAGCCAGGGTTGACGGAGAAATAAAAAATTTAAGAGAACCAGTTAAACTAAAAGCCAAAACTAAGCACGATATTGAAATAGTGATTGATAAAGTAATGATTAAAGACGAAGGCCGTTTATTTGAAGCCGTGGAAAATGCCTTGCAGTACAGTCAAGGCTTGGTCATTGTTAAATTTCAAAAAAATGAATTTCTGTTATCATCGAACTGGACTTGTCCGAACGACAACTTCGCTTTTCCGGAAGTAGAACCGCGCCTTTTTTCTTTCAACTCTCCCTATGGCTCTTGTCCGCAATGTTTCGGCTTGGGAAAAATCGGTTTTTTCGGAGATAAAATCTGCCCCGAATGTAAAGGCCAAAGACTGAGACCAGAAGCTTTGTCGGTGCGCTTAAACAACAAAAATATAGCTGAAGTCAGCCATTTAAGCATTGATAAAGCCTATGACTTCTTTTGGAAATATTACCAAAAGATGACTAAGCGCCAGCTGACAATTGCCGACAATGTGATGGCTCAAATTCTCAACCGTTTAGAATTTCTAGATAAAGTCGGCTTGAACTACCTGTCTTTAGACAGGGAAGCGGAAACTCTTTCCGGGGGCGAAGCCCAGCGCATTCGCTTGTCTTCCCAAATCGGTTCCCAGCTTTCCCACACTCTTTATGTTTTAGACGAACCGACTATTGGCCTGCACGAACGCGACACCGACAGACTCATCAAAACACTGGAGACCCTAAGAGATAAAAATAATACCGTCATCATCGTTGAACATGACGCGCGCACGATTTTAGCTTCAGACTATCTGCTTGATTTAGGACCGCTGGCTGGCGTTCACGGCGGCCAAATCGAGGCCATGGGCGAGACTAAGAAATTATTAGCGGCTGAAGAAAAAAAACCGGGCAGCCAATCGATGACTCTGCAATACCTGAGCGGTCATCAAGAAATTTCCTTACCGGAAAAAAGACGCAGTCAGAATCATGGCAGCCTAAAAATCATCGGCGCTAAAATTAATAATCTAAAAAATATAAAAGTAGAGATACCACTGGGAAAACTAGTTGGTATTAGTGGCGTTTCCGGCTCCGGCAAATCATCTTTACTGTATGATGCTTTATATAAAAATCTATCTTATATAAAAAATAACCCCGGTAAGAAAAATAATCTTAAAGGAGTCACGGAAATAAAGGGGGCGGAATATATTAATAAAATTGTAGTTATCGATCAATCGCCTATCGGCCGTACGCCCCGCTCTAATCCCGCCACCTATACCGGCATATTTACGCCAATCAGGGATTTCTTCGCTGAATTGCCGGAAGCTAAAGAGAGAGGCTATTCTATCTCCCGCTTCTCCTTTAATCGACCCGGTGGTCGCTGCGAGGCCTGCGAAGGCGCTGGCTCCAATCTGATTGAGATGCATTTCTTGCCGCCGGTGCTGGTAGAATGCGAGGTATGCAGAGGAAAACATTTTAACCGGGAAACCCTGCAAGTGAAATATAAGGGCAAAAACATTGCCAACGTCTTAGAAATGACGATTGATGAAGCGATAGAGCTGTTTGAAGGAAATTATTATATTACCGACAAGCTTAAAGTTCTACAATCGGTCGGCTTGGGCTATCTCAAACTCGGACAATCGGCCACCACTTTATCCGGAGGCGAAGCGCAGAGAGTAAAAATTGGCAAAGAACTGACTCACACTTTAGGGAAACGCAGCCTCTATTTATTAGACGAACCGACTACCGGTCTCCATTATTATGATATCGCTATGCTGCTTAAAGTTTTAAACCAATTGGTGGAGAAGGGAAATTCCGTATTAGTTATAGAACATAATCTGCATATGCTCAAATCCATGGACTACATCATTGATTTGGGGCCGGAAGGCGGCGACAAGGGCGGTAAGATAGTAGCCACCGGCACGCCGGAAGAAATCGCCGCTAATCCTAATAGCTTAACCGGGCAATATTTACAAGAAATGCTTTCAAAAAAGAAAAAGGCCGAACATTGAATGCCCGGCCAGTCAACCTCCGTTTTAAGTGGTTAGCTTTTAGAGAAAGACAAAAAAGAAGCATAAAAAAGATAAATATAATAATATCTACGACGAGAGTGAATGAGTTTGGGTCATCAGGCCAAAATATATCATAAAATGTTAGGCCTGCCATTACTAATAAAACGCAACTCACTAAATATCCCAATAAAATCAAAATGAAATTAGATAAAAATATTAAAATTAGACCTTTTGCGGAACAAGTCTATCAAATAACTAAAAAAATTAAGGTGGGTCAAGTGGCAACTTACAGACAAATCGCTCAAGCAATAGGCAAACCTTTAGCCGCCCGCGCTGTTGGCCAAGTTCTGCATAACAACCCCTTTGCGCCGCAGGTACCTTGTCATCGGGTGATTAAAAGCGACGGGCGTCTTGGCGGCTTTGCTAGGGGAAGCAAAAAGAAACTAAGCCTTTTGCGTCAAGAAGGAATAATAATTAAAAATAATAGTCTGGACTTAAATAAATATCAAGCAAAGCTGTAAATATGGCTCATCCTCTAAAAAATTTATTAAAAGATATCCCTAAAATGCCCGGCGTCTATTTTTGGTACGGACAAAAAGGAGAAGTCTTATATGTTGGCCGGGCGGTCAATTTAAAAAACCGCCTAAGTCAATATTTTCAAAAAAGGATAGACTCTCGCATCTCTGAGATGGTGGCGCAGGCGCAAGATTTAAAATTTATCATCTGTGACAGCTTGCTGGAAGCGATTATTTTAGAGGCGGCTAATATAAAAAAATACTGGCCCAAATATAATATTGTCGACCGAGATGACCGTTCCTTTATTTACATCGCCATTAATCTAAAAGAAGAATTTCCCAAGCCAATCATTATCCGCGGACAAGATTTAAAAAAATTTCCCGCCCGCGACTACCAGTTTTTTGGACCATACCAATCATATCGTCTCATTAGCACCGCTTTGCGGCTATTGCGTAAGGTTTTCCCCTATAGCACCTGCCGGCCGCATCAGGGAAAGGCTTGTTTTGATTATCAAATCGGCTTTTGCCCGGGAGCCTGTATTGACGCTATCAGCCCGCAAGAATATAAAAAAAATATTAAAAAACTAATCTTGATTCTTAAGGGCGAACGCCAGCGCCTCTTATTAAAATTAGAGAAAGATAATCCGGAACAGGCTAAAGCCCTGCGCCACCTCCAAGAAGTTTCTTTATTAAACAAAGAAGATGATTTGCAGTCACCGCGGCTTAAACGGATAGAAGGCTATGATATTTCCCATTTCCAAGGCAAAGAAAGCTATGCTTCCATGGTGGTTTTTATAAACGGCGAAAAACAAGCAAATGAATATCGTTTGTTTAAAATTAAAGAAGCGCCAGCCGGAGACGATGAACGCGCGCTCCTAGAAACGCTGAAACGTCGCTATCAGCACAAAGAATGGCCGCCAGCGGAGATGATAATGATTGATGGCGGCAGTCCGCAAATCAGCTTCTTAAGCAGAGAATTAAGCAAACTTAATATTATTCTACCTTTAGTCGGCATATCTAAGTTTGGCGGCGATAAGCTAGTTTTTCCTAAGGGCGTCAAGCAAAATTTTAAAGATTTGGCCGAATCGCTTAAACCAGTTTTATTGAAAGTAAGGGAAGAATCGCACCGCTTTGCCAATTATGCTCGAAAAAGAAAAACAAATACAATTAATTGACAATTTTTTATAATCTGTTAATATATAAATACAAATTAAGCAAAACCGCAGACAGCAAGCAAACAAATAAGTCTTGCCGAGGTAAATGTTAGCTATTTTTAGCTTATTTATTTCATCTGCGGTCAAGCCGCAGTTTTTTATTTAATTGCTTACAAACCAGCGTCTAAAAACGCTTTTAAAAAATATGCCAAAAAGCAAAGTCCAAAAGCAGGAAATCCTGCGGAGCCTGGAGAAGAAGATTGGAGACGCTAAATCAATCGTCTTTGCCGGCTTTAATGCTTTGGGGGTAAAAGACAATGAATCTCTGCGCGACCAGTTACGCCAAGAAAACGGCGAATACTATGTAGCCAAGAAGACTTTATTGGGTCTAGCTCTCAAAAATCAAGGTGTGGACGGCTTGGATACTAAGAGCTTGGGCGGTAAAATCGCCGCTGTCTTCTCCTACGGAGACGAAGTGGCCGCCGCCAAGGTTCTCGACAAATTCCGCCAAGACAAAGAAAAGAGCGACAAACTCAACTTTATCGCCGGCATCTTGGAAGGTAAATTACTGACCAAGGAAGAAATCGAGGCCTTAGCGAAATTACCGAGCAAGCAAGAATTGTATGCCAAACTGGTGGGCTCCCTTAATGCCCCTGTCTCCGGTTTTGTTAACGCTTTAGCCGGAAACTTACGCAACCTTGTATACGTCCTTAAAGCGATTGAGGAAAAAAAATAATAATAAATAGGGGTCAGGAAAAGGAAAAGCTTCCGTTCCCGCCTAATATAACATTATGTCCGAAGAAGTAAAAAATGACGCCGCTGAAGAAGTGGTGGTACCGGCTAAGTTCCAAAGCTTAGTTGGCGAAATTGAAAAGATGAGTGTTTTAGATTTAGCTGAGCTCGTCAAAATTTTGGAAAAGAAATTTGGTGTTTCTGCGGCCGCGCCAGCAATGATGATGGCTCCGACCGCCGGTGGCGCTAACGCTAGCGCGGCTGCTGCTGAAGAAAAAGACAGTTTTGATGTGGAATTAACTGAAGGCGGCGCTAATAAAATCAACGTCATCAAAGTTGTCCGCGAAGTCACAGAAATGGGCTTAAAGGAGGCCAAAGACTTGGTTGATGGCGCTCCGAAAATCTTAAAGGAAGGCTTAAAGAAAGAAGAAGCCGAAGCTTTAAAGAAGAAATTGGAAGAAGCTGGCGCTAAAGTAACTTTGAAATAAGCGCAAATTCAGAATAAAAAATACCCCACGTAAAATCTTTTGGTCACGTGGGGTATTTTTATATTCAAAATTAATTTATTCTGTGGGTACTATATAAATAGAATTATCATTTAAAACATAAATGGTTTTTCCATCAGCGCTAACACTAAAATCTTTAAGATTATTTAAAGAGGGAAGACGAAATTGCTTGACTAAAACGCCCTGTTTATCAAAAATTAAAATGCGCTGGCTAGATTTGTCCATTATAAACAGCTGATCGTTAAACACTTTAAGCAGGGAAGCGCTGTTTAAAGAAGGGTCAATAGAGGCTAAAGAAAAATCCTTAGGCTCGCCATTATAATAATCTTGAATTTGTCCGTTACTCTTCAAAAAAATAATATCACCAGTAACCGCCATATCAATCACGTCGCCAAGATAAGCTTCGCCATTCAAACGCGCTACCTTGGAACCAAAGCCAGTGGCGTTCTTGGATAATTTGTAAACCTGATTCTGATCAGCCATTAGTAAATATAAATTAGAGCGATAAAATTGGAAAGCGTTAATTTTATTATCAGCACCCACGCCATCGAGATTTAAAGTCGTAACTTTGCCGCTGACTGTATCCAAGGAAATTAAACGATTGCCACTAAGATAGTAAATTGAACCAGCCTCGCTGACAGGCTTATCCAAAGCATTAAAATCACCGTTAAGCAAGAAAGAGGCGGTATTTTTATCTTTTAAATCAAAGGTATAGACGGCTTTAGCGGCGCTATCGGCGACGTATAATTTTTCGTCCAACAGAATAAGATTCCTGGCCTCTGCGGAAGGATTGTAATGACGCAAATCAGTAAGTAATTCTGGAGACTCAACATTGGTTAATTTTTGTACTTGCGCTTTCTGAGCTTCAAGTTGAGCCCGCAACTGATCACGCTTGGCAATTTGTTCGTCGCCTTTTACCGGCAAAACATCAATAGCCGCCAAACTTTCACCAATCAAAGTTTTGGCACCTTCTTGATTGTCGTACGACAGATAAGAATCAATCATGCTTTTTTTTGTCTCTAAATCGTTAATTGAATTATGAAAATACTCAATATCAGCTTGACGACGATTATTGATACTAGAAATTATCAAGCTAACACTTAAAATTAAAAAAGCCAATAACAAAAGGACAAGCATCTGTTTATTGCGAGGATGAAGAGAGTTAAGCCAAATTTTAACGTTTTTAGCAAATTTACGCCAAAATGAAGGATTAAACAAATTAATAATAGTGGCGCTGAGTGTCTTTAAAAAGCCAGTCAGACGAGAACGACTGCGACCAAAAGCAATTTTTTCCTTAATCAAGTTGGGGGTGGCTAGAGTTTTTGACTGCTTTAAAGATGGTGTTTTTTTGATATTTTTACCGCTATCCTTAATAGACAGAGACGGTCCTGGCTTAAAACTGCCGCCCTTCACTTTTTTCCATATTTTATTGATGTTTTGCCAATTAATTAGACCAGCCGAAGCTAACATTTGTTCGGTCTTTTTTTCTGTGTAATTTAAGTGGGAAATAGAGTTGTGGGCGGACTGAACCGTGTCTCCACCCATATCCTCTTTTAGCTCCGCTAAGCTCAAACCAAAGGTATTCTTAATAATTATACCCAAAAAAGGAACGTAGGAATTCAGACGCGTAAGATTATTTTTTATTTGTTCCGCCGCTACCATGGGGGGGAGCTTGGTAATAATATTAATTAAATCGTGATTGGATAAATATTCTGGTAAAGCCTCATTACAAAAAAGAAAATAAGAAGAAGCAGGGATCTCTCCGCTAATTACTGAAGAAAAAAATTTGGGCGAAACCGGACCAGTGCTTTCCGGCTGATTATCGGCTTCAACGGCACTAGTTTCGACGTTTACTAATTCATAATCATCTTGACGTTTATATATTAAAAAAGCTTTATTGCGGCCAAAATTAGAAAATAGCAATTTATTATCAAAAATCAAGCCTAAAACTAAATTAGTATCCTCGGCCCGTAATATAATTTTTTCCAAAGAAATAAATTCCAGTAAAGATTTATTGAGTTTAGCTAAAGCGGCCTCAAAAATATTATCCAAACTCAAACCTTCAATTTTATCCTGTAAAAATATTTTCTCATCGTTATAGTAGAAATCATTCAAACGCTCAATAATAAAATCAATAACCTTTTTAACGTCATTCTTTTTGCCGTCAATTTCCGCTAATAAAAATAATTTACCGGCTAAATTTTCCTTAATTGCATCCGGCTGAAAAATAAAAACTTCCCGGCTGCCGTTCTGATGCTTGCCGGTATTTAAGGTAAAGGAAGAGATTTTATAATACATATAAGCTTAATCTCTTGACGCCATCCGCGCCAATTTTATTTGACTGCTAACCTTTTCTATTATACTATAAAATAAGCAAGAAAAAAAGAGATAAAAGCACTTTAGAAAAAAGATAAAATAAAAAACAATCTTATGTTGGCGCAAATTTTTGGCTCTAATGCTAGAGTAAAAATAATGAAAACTTTCCTTAGCAAGCCTGAACAAAAATATTATACTCGACAACTAGCCCGAGATCTAAATCTTCAGGTAAATTCAGTGCGGCGAGAATTGAAAAATCTAGAAGAAATCGGCCTAATCAAACAAGAAGAGGCAAAAATTTTATCTGAGGTCAAAGAAACAAAGATTAAAACCGGCGCTAAAAATCTCAAAAATGAAAAAAAATATTTTATAATTGACCGTAATTTTCTGCTTTTTCCAGAACTAAAAACTTTATTTGCTAAAGCCAATCTCTTGTCTTGTCAAGATTTTTTAAAGAATACGGCTGAATTTGGAGAAATAAAACAATTATGGCTGAGCGGGATTTTCAGCGGTGACGGAAGCGCCCCGATTGATATGTTGCTGGTGGGAAAAATCAAAAAAGATAAATTTATAAAAAGACTGCAAAACCTAGAGGCTGATTTAAATAAAGAAATAAATTACACCCTGATGGACGAAGCTGAATATGAGTATCGACTAGAAATCCATGATATTTTTCTAAATCGCATCCGCCAAAGCCGACATTTAAAAATAATTAATAGCGAAAAAGAAAATAATTAAGGACATCTATGAAGGTTAAAGCTAATTTAAAATATTTTGCTTTACTAAGCCTGCGTCTATTATTATGGGCGCTGGCGATTTTTTTCTTATCACTCATAATCAGCTTAATAAGTAGTTGGTCCTATTGGCGAGATTTCGGCCAAAACGCTATTGCCGGCAAAGAGCAACTGAGCGGAGCGATTGTTTCTATTCGCGCGAAAGATTGGGATGGTGCTCAATTAAAACTGCAATCGGCGCAAGATTATTTTAAAAATGGACAAAAAAATTTAGAAAAACTGCGCCAATCTTGGTTTCCGGCAAAATTAAAATTAGGCAGCCGGCCAATAGATGACTTGGGATACCTTAATAATAGCGCTCTAATAATTAGCGGCAGCGCCTTGCAGGTTAACTCTCTACTCAAGAATATCAGCGCCGATGCCTTTGCTAATGAGCGTGATTTCCAGAGTCTAAGTCAAGAAAAAAAAGCCGCCTTTATGCAATCCCTTATTGCTCTTGAACCGGAACTTAATGCCTTAAAAGCCAACCTTAATCTCGCTCTTTTTAATCTTGATAAGATTCAAACTGTTGGCATTCTTTGGCCTTTACGCGGTCAACTAGCTGAACTGCGAAATCAAATTGCTGATGGTGAAAATATATTATCCAATTCTTTACCAATTATCCGTTTACTTCCGGCCTTTAGCGGCTATCCTCAACCAGTACATTACTTAATTATGTTACAAAATAATGACGAACTGAGACCGACTGGCGGTTTTTTGGGCTCCTATGTCCGTGCCGATATTACTAACTTCGGTGAATTCCAAAAATTGGAGGCTAATGATATCTATCATCTTGACATGCCAGCCATTGGTAAAACCGCTTTTGTCGCTCCGGAACCGATTAGCAAATATTTAAAAGTTGATAACTGGTATTTGCGCGACGCTAACTGGTCGCCGGATTGGCCGCAATCAGCTAGGCAAATTCAAATCATGTTTCAGGCAGAAAGTGCCGCCAGCGGAAAAGCCGAGCCCAATTTAGACGGTATTTTCGCTATCACTCCCGACTTTATCGCCAATCTATTACGCTTAACCGGGCCGATAACGGTTAGGGGAGAAAGTTATGCCCCGGAAAATATGCAGGCATTATTACAATATAATGTGGAAGTCGCCTACAAAGAAGAGGAAATTTCTTCCTGGGATCGAAAAGATATTATTAATGAATTAATTCAAGCCCTAAAAGAAAAAATTATCGCCCTCCCTTTGGAAAAATATCCAGAATTAATCAGCTGTCTTAATGACAGTTTAAAGAGAGGGGACATTCTCCTGTATTTCAATAACCAAAACCTTCAAACATTGGCTCAGAACCTGGGGGGTGGAGGAGAAATTAAGCAAGTTAGCGGTGATTATCTAATGGTGGTCGACGCCAACTTAGCCGCTTTTAAAAGCGACGCCGTGATGCAGAAAAATATTGCCTATCAAATCGAAAGAAAGCAGGAGCGCTTGCAGGCAAATTTAAAATTAAATTATTATCACAATGGCGGCTTCGACTGGCGCACCACCCACTATCGCAGCTACACTCGCGTATTAGCGCCCTTAGGTAGCGAATTAATCAGATTATCAGGACTTGAAGCAACAGCAGCGGAGGACATTATCAGTTATGATGATGATAGTCTGAAAAAACATGTTTTCGGTTTCTTTTGGAAAATCGAACCGGGTAAGAATAAAGTGATAAATTTAGAATATTATTTGCCCGCAAAACTAGGTGACAATTTAAGTACAAATAATGTATACACTCTTTACATTCAACGCCAACCTGGTAGCCGCATAGCTAACTTGTCTTTTTCCTTTAATCCCAATAAAAACATAATACAAATAAGCCCCCAGAGTCTGGAAGGGGAAATTAAGTCACAAAAAGCTTATTTCACCCTTGACTTGAATAACGGCAGCCAAGCTATACAAATAAAAACAGACTGATCTACGGCAAAATAGACATCTGTTAAACCAAAAAAGGAACGATCACGAAAGTTCGCGCAACATATAAGCTAGGTCCGCTTGCTCACTCTTTAAAAGAGAGGCGCAATAATCCCAGCCAAAACTAAAGCCGGGCTTTTATTTTTATTATATTGACTAAAATAAAGAAATATATTATAATTATAAAAATTCTTTAACAATTTGTCTAACCATAAATCACGATAAATCATGAAAAAATTAATTCTTATTACTGTTTTTTTTGTTTTTTTTACAATCGCCAGTTGGGCACAAAAACTGGCGAATCTCTGGTATTTGCCCACTATGACAACATACCAAGCAGAAAATGTAAGTCAGTACGACTTACTGGTGATTGATCCTGAAATATTAGTCAACCACTCATCAACTCTTGATGAAATGATGGCTAATAATCCTAAATTAGAGATTTTTCTCTATATTAATCCCACCGAGATTTTTGAACCGATGTGGCCAGATAAGCCCTGGAGTATTAAGCTTTATCAGGAATTAACAACAAAAAAATCATGGTGGTTATACCATCCAAACGGAGAAAAACTCGGTATCTGGGCGGGAATGAAGACTCTTGATATGAGAGCTAATTGCCCGGAAATAGACGGGCAAAGATATTGGCAATGGATATTAGACCAATATCTGAAGCTTTTGACAGATAAGCGCATCAGCGGCTGTCTTATCGATAACGCCTGGGGCGATGACCGTGCCGGTATCCAATGGCTAGCCAACTACAACAGCCAAAAAGGCCTTGATTTAAATGGTGATAAGAAAGCTGACACAAACTGGCAAGAAATAAATCTCGCCTGGGCTAAAGGCTTTCATTCCTTCTTCGGGGAATTACGCAAAGTTAAAGATAATCTTTGTATAATTGCTAATCCCGGTAACCTGTCATACCGAGAAGTTGACGGAAAGCAATTTGAAAACTTCCCTTATCCGCACCATCATCTAGGCGGTCCCGACTGGGAAGTAAACATGATGATAGCAAAAAAATATAAAATAGCTATCATTAACCCTGATGAAAAAGATT
>Ga0116149_1002030_pt1 | contig 23156 bp, 20 predicted proteins | sample AD_UKC057_MetaG_FD_89787 | JGI IMG/M metagenome (GOLD analysis project Ga0116149, IMG submission 89787) | Active sludge microbial communities of municipal wastewater-treating anaerobic digesters from USA - AD_UKC057_MetaG | ecosystem: Engineered > Bioreactor > Anaerobic > Digestate | place: USA... | reverse complement strand
TGGGGACTGGACATCGGCGGGCGTTTCTGCCGTGCCATTAAAGGCGAGGAAGAACCCTACTGCAGCGGCGAGGAAGGCATGAAGTCCCTTGAGGTCATTCTGGCTGCGGAAAAGGCTGCACTCAGCGGGCGCACCGTTCGAATCAAGCATTAAGGAATCGTCAAATGGCACGAACGGTACTGGTACCCTTAGGGGACCGGAGTTATGAAATTCAAATCGGCCGGGATGTTCTGTATCAATTGGGAGAATATCTAAAAAAGAACCCCGTTAGCGGCACTGTGGGGCTGGTGACCGACAGTACTGTGGGACCACTTTATGCAGACGGCATCCGTTCCCTGCTTACTGCGGCCGGAATCAAGTGTGTTATTCATACGATGCCTGCCGGCGAAGCCCATAAGCGCCTCCAACGGATAGAAGATATTTGCGGTACCCTGCTGGAAGGCGGACTGGATCGGGGCAGCCTTCTCCTTGCTTTGGGCGGCGGCGTGGTGGGTGATGTCGCCGGCTTTGCCGCGGCGTGTTTTATGCGGGGAATTCCCTTTCTGCAGATTCCCACCACCGTTGTCGCGCAAGTGGATTCCAGCGTCGGCGGTAAGACGGCGGTGAATCATCCCCAGGGTAAAAATACGATTGGCATGTTTCACCAGCCTTGCGGCGTCCTCATTGACATGGACCTCCTTAAGACGCTTCCCACCCGTGAGATATGTGCCGGTTGTGCGGAAATCATAAAACACGGCGTTATTGCTGATAGTAACTTATTCGCACATATGGAGCAGCATGCGGGATTGATACGTGAGGGCGACCTGAGCGCCCTTGAGTATCCCATTGCCCGGTCCTGTTAAATCAAGGCGGCCGTAGTCGCTGAAGATGAACATGAACTGGGGTTGCGCGCTATTTTGAATTATGGCCATACCTTCGGCCACGCCATTGAAACTGTAAGCCATTATGCGACCTTTTTACACGGGGAAGCCGTCGCACTGGGCATGTGTGCCGCCGGTGTTCTGGGCGCCGATCTGGGATTGGTGGATGCCGATTTTATATCCCGCCAGCGTACCTGTCTGGCCGCCTACAGCCTGCCTGTATACTGGCCGGAACTTCCTGTGGAAGAAGCGCTGGCTGCCATGAAAAAGGACAAAAAAGCCCGTGCCGGCACTTTGAAGTTTATTGTGCCGACAGGCCTGGGAACGGTGGTGCAACGAACCGATATTACCGAAGAACAAGCATTGCGGGCCTTGGCCTCCCTGAAAGAGTAAGATACAGATAATCAGAGGAATATAAATATGTTATTTGGAGGCGAAACTGCCCAGAGTTACTTTGAGGAAGGCCTCACCGCCGCCATGAAAGGTGACCTGGAAAAAGCGATAGGCTATTTCCGCCGCGCTTATGAACTGGATTGCAGCCTGCATAGCGCCCAGCATCAAATAGGCCGCTGCCTCCTGCGCCAGGGCAACGCCGAAGCCGCATTGCCGTTACTGCGCTCCGCGGCCCAAAAAATGCCCGTATCGGTATCACCTGTGCTGGACACCGGGTTCGCACTGCTCCAGCTGAGACACATTGATGAGGCACGAAAAACATTCTCTTCATTATTGCAGACGAGACCGGACGAGCCCCGTGCCGTCATGGGACTCGCCTATTGTGCTTTCGATCGCGGACAATGGGAAACCGCGGTCAATCTCGTCCAGCGAAGCATCGAAATGGGCAGGGTGCAGTTCGACACTCATTTTCTGCTTGCCCGTGCGGCTGACAAATCCGACCTGATCGATGTATCTATCAGCCACTATAAAAAGGCAGAGGAACTTATCAACAAAACGATTGAAGCCACCCCGGACCAGGCGGCAGGCTACTACCTGCGCGGTCATGTTTTCTGGGGATTAGGACAATTGGGCGCAGCCCTGGACGACATGGAAAACGCCGAGAAATATATGCAACCTGGACGGCGCTATTATGCCTATAACGAATCGTTTTCCAGTGAGGATATATGTGCGGCCAAAGAATCGTTGCGCGCCGCGCTGGCTCCCCCTCCGTCAAAGGGATAAACCCGCGCCGGAGACAGGAATTCGAATCCCGGCAAAGGAATAGACTATAGTTTACAATGTTGTCCCGGAGAAAGCGGTTGCCTTGCACAAGGAAGTTAAGAAAGGGTGAGCATTGAGTGATATCAACATGCAACTCGCCCGTGAGTTTTTTGAACTCAACCTGTTCTACGTGTTACCGCACTGGCAGTTCGATACCGGTCAACAAGATGCGGAATACTTGGGATCGCTGCTTTTTGTGGAACAACACCGGCGTTCTTTGCCGGGGGAACCGGAGTGTTTGTTACGCGTAGGTGATATCAAATCGGTACAGCGCGCGGTAGTGGAAGTTCGCGCCTGGCACGCCGATAGACTTTACCCTTCCGTCATCGAGGCAAATCCCATTTTTGCCCGGGTCGCCTCGCAAACGACACGTAATCTGGCCGAAAGTATTTTTGAAGGCGAAGAATATAAAATTATCCTGGTCGTTTCAGAATTTTCCTCAGCGCCCGCCAGACGCGACCAAGCGGTCCAAGCGCTGCATGCGCTTGGTATCCACCATGTTCTTGAATTCCCCACAATACTCGCCGAAATTCTGCGTCTTGTATCCGCGCAGGGAAGTTATGCTCCCTCCTACACGTTGCAGACTATCAGACTTCTAAAACGGTATGATTTTATACGACTACAGCAGTTGGAATTGTTTTTCCCAGCTCTTCGTCCAGATGCCCCCGTTCTGCCGCCCGGGGAAGGAACCATCACGCCTGATGAATATGACATCAACGAGATGATCATACCCCCAGGGGCGGAATAAGATCCTCCCCCAACCGAAGCCAGCCAGGCCCGCCGGATAACTAGTGAACCGTGGGACTGTACCCCTCTAATACGGCAATCATAGTCTGCTGGGTTTCGGCGTTTCTCCCCGGCCCCACCAGGTAAGACAGGGCATAATCCAAAGACTCCATATCCGCCTGCCCGTCTGCATGAATGAACCTTTCGAGCAGGACTTCCCGTTCAAGGGGTTCAATCAATCCAAGCAACTCAAGCCGGGTTATCGCATGATGCACATCGAGGCTTATCTTCATGGATTCGTAAAAAGCCAGTTGCCGCATCGGTGGCGCATACCGCAGATAGGCCGGCTTCTGGTTTAAATGGGTATTGATTATTTCTATGGCAGAATCAATGTCTTTTTTGGTATACCCTTGCCGCAGGAGAAAGGAACGCATGGACTTTTCCGTGGGCACTTTGCCTTTACTGGAAGCCACATGCTCCAAGATCACATCGACGAGTTTAGTTAAGGAAACCTTCATCTACCTCTCCACGAATAACAGCCCCGCTTTCATCCGTTCCCATGCCTATATTGTAGAATTTCCTCCCAGCCTGAATCAAGGAGCAGACAAAATCCTAAATCCGCACGTAAGGAATGGCGAGGTCGATAGAGGCGGCATCCTGCCGCTTCCATCGTGACTGCGACCCGTATGTCCGTCTTGATACAAAGCGGCCGGATGACGCTTCTACGTTCCTTGTCCTAATTGGCTTTACGCCAACAACTCGGTTTCTTACGTGCGGATTTGGGAATCAGCAAGATTTTTTCAAGGTGGCGGTATCCGGATACTTCATGATAAAATGAAGGTCGTGGTACAACTTGCTGGAAGCTAACATATTATGATGAACATCAAATGTAAGTGCAGGAACGTCGCTCCATGGCGCCTGGCAAACTGAAATATGGTTCAGGTCCGTTTCCTGCATCGCTCTATAGGCGTGAGTGTATACCTTCCGGTCACGCCAACGCCTGTTGCAGAGTTGTTGCACGGCAGGCTTGAACATACGGTAAGGAAATGCGCACATCTCCCAATTGTTTAGAACCGTTTGCATTTATGTAACCTTAAATCTGAGGGCAATTCCATGAAAATCGGTTTCATTGGCTGTGGCCGTATCGCCGACTTACACGCACGCGCTTACAGGGACCAGTCAAAAGCCTGTCTATATGCCGTTTGTGACTCCGATTCTGAAAAACTGCGGGCGCGACAGCGCGACTGGAACGCGGAAAAGGGCTATGAAGATTACCGGGACCTGCTGGCCGACCCGGAAATTACCGCTGTTGAAATATTGTGCCCTTACGATATCCACGAAGAAGTGGTCATTGCCGCGGCCCGGGCGGGAAAGCATATCGCCTGCCAAAAGCCCATGACTACCTCCCTGCACAGCGCGCGCCGGATGGCCGAAGCCGTCCAAAAAGCCGGTGTGCATTTTCAACTGACCGAAATTTATGTCCACTATCCCCCTATCGCTTTCGCGAAAAAACTGATAGACGATGGCGCCATAGGGGAACCGGTCGGCATGCGTATTGATTTTGTGTCCAGTCCGCTCGGAGGATGGTTCGTCCCCCCCTCCACGTATGAACAGCAAACGCGTATCGCGGGGAAAGGTTTTGGGCTTTCCACCTTTGATCATGGCCATCACGAATGGGCAACCGCCTGGTATCTGCTTGGAGCGGCGGAACGTGTTTCCGCCTGGATTGACAGTAACGACGGCATGCTGGACGTACCCGCAACGATTATGTGGAAGTGCAAAGGCAACAAACGTTACGGCATTTGCGAATTTCTGTTCGCTTCCTCCATGCCGGTTCCCACAAAGTATTACTCCAACGACGAACTGTATCGGATTGTGGGTACGAAAGGAATCCTGCACATCAACCGGGGCACGGGCGATATGATGGAAGGCCCCTCCGTAAGCCTCTTCAAGGATGGTGCATGGACACACTACCATGACATACCTACGGATTGGGGACTAGGATTTGTCAATGCGGGACGGCATTTCTTCGACGTCCTTTCCGGAGACGCCCCTCCCCTGCTCTCCCTGGAGCAAGGCGCCGAAGTGCTTCGGTTCGGACTCGCCATCATGGAATCGGCCAGAAAACGCAGGGAAGTCTACCTGGATGAAGTGGAGCGTCCCGCGGCATTATTATCCAACATAAGCCGCAGGATGCGGGAGCGTTCTGAAAGCGTAGTCGCACCAAGAACGGCCAGATTCCCGTGGTTTCACAGGGATGTCTCGCGTTTTGCGCCTGAAGCGGAGCGACTGACCGAAAATCTAGCCAGCCAATTTGACGGAGCCGCCGTTCCTGAATGGAATGCCGTGATAGCCCTGGAACTACTGGATTCCAAGGGACACGCCAGCCAGACCTATACCTTCCATTTTAAACAGGGCACATTAAATATAGAAAAGGGGGTTCTTGCCCAAGACGCCCTATTAACCGTGCATCTGGAAGCAGGCTTATGGGCGGCCATCCTGATGAAAAAAAGACGGATAGAATTGGCTGTTATCCAGGGAAAAATAAAATTTGAAGGACGCGGAGAAGAAGCCTTATATCTCAAAAAGGCTTTCCATTTTTGATTGACACCTATCCATACACCATACTTGAAATACCATTCGCGACAATACTTATGAACATATATGATTTGATTATTGTGGGAGCGGGCCATGCCGGCATCGAGGCCGCCTTGGCTTCCGCACGTATGGGTCGCCTTACACTGTTGGTCGGTATGAATCTGGATGATATCGGGCGCATGTCATGCAACCCCTCCATCGGCGGCGTTGCAAAAGGCCAGCTTACCCGTGAAATAGACGCTTTGGGCGGTGAAATGGCGCGGTGTATAGACCAAACCGGCATACAGTTCAAGATGTTGAACCGCAGCAAAGGCCCGGCGGTACATTCTCCGCGAGCCCAGGCGGACAGGGTCTTATACCAGCACTACATGAAGGCTGTTTGCGAATCCACGCCAAACCTGTATCTGAAACAGGCGGAAGTAACGGAAATTTTGATATCAGGGGGAAAGGTCGGGGGCATCCGCACTTCTTTTGGCGAGGAGGTGTTTTCCCGGATCGTGATTGTCTGCACCGGCACCTTTCTGCGCGGCAGGCTCCATTATGGCATGACCACGGTGCCTGGAGGCCGTGGCGGCTCAGCCGCAGCGGATGGCCTCAGCGCCTGTTATCGCCAGCTGGGTTTTACCGTGGGCAGGCTCAAGACAGGCACCTGCGCACGCATTCACCGGCGCAGCATTCACTTCGACCGGTTGGAGGAACAGCCTGGCGACCCGGAGCCCCGGCCTTTTTCCTTCTCGACACCCATTGAAGGATTTGATCGAAACCTGGTCTCCTGCTGGCTCACGCACACCACGGAAACGACCCGTGAAATTATCCTGGCCAATATGGACCGCAGCCCGCTCTACTCCGGTCGCATTGAGGGTATCGGAACCCGGTACTGCCCGAGTATAGAGGACAAGATCGTCAAGTTTCCCGAAAAGCTTCGGCACCATCTTTTCCTCGAACCCGAAGGGCTTACTACGGCGGAATACTATGTTAACGGCCTTTCTACCAGCCTTCCCGAGGATGTCCAGCTGGCGATGCTGCACAGTTGTCCCGGCCTTGAAGAGGCGGAAATTATCAGGCCGGGTTATGCCGTGGAATACGACTACATTCCACCCACCCAACTCAAACTGACGCTGGAAACCAAGCACGTGGGAGGACTGTTTCACGCCGGACAAATTAATGGCACCTCGGGATATGAAGAAGCGGCGGCACAGGGTTTGTATGCGGCATTAAACGCGCTACGGCAACTTGATGGCCTTCCCCCACTAATCATCGGACGTGATGAAGCGTACCTGGGCGTACTTGTAGATGATATCGTGACCAAAGGGGTTCTGGAGCCCTACCGGCTCTTCACCTCCCGTGCCGAATTCCGGCTTCACCTGCGACATGACAATGCCGATGTGCGGCTCGTCAGATATGGCATTCGGAATGAATCCCTTTTGGGTCGTGTGGAAGAGCGCGAAATCCGGGTGGCTTCGGAGATTTCCCGGTTACAGGAATGCATACTGTCTCCTGGGGAAGTACTGAAGGGCTTTCTTGCAGAACATGGTGAGGCGCCGACCACAGTTCCCTGTTCGGCAGAACAACTGTTACGACGCCCGGATATTACCCTGCACGATATCTGGAAATTGAACCCACCGGACGTCCCCCTGGAATTCGAAGCCCGTGAGCAGGTGGAAATACGTATCAAATATGGAGGATATCTTGAGCGGGAAGCAAAAACCATAAAACGTTTTGAAAAATCGGAACGACTGCGCATTCCGGACAGTTTCGATTACGACGCTATCCCCGGATTGCCCCGTGAAAGCCGGCAGCGTCTGAAAGAGGCAAAGCCCCTGACCTTTGGCCAGGCTGCACGCGTGCCGGGAGTGCGTTCCGCTGATATTGCGGTCCTGCACATCTATTTGGCGAAAATACAGAAATCGAACCCGCTGCAGAAACATGAATAGATAACCCATTTATTTTGTTTACTTCAATACGAACCTTCGATTCGTTCCACGCGTGGCTCATCAACCATAGACCGGAGGAGAATAGTTGTGCATTCGCCCGATCGAGTAAAGAACAATTTGTCTCGCAGGTATTTTCTACAACAGGCGGCATTAGGCGCCGCCGCCGTATCCGGCGGCCTCTTTCATATAGGACGTGCGCGGGCACAGTCCAAAGGCAGAATGATAATGCTTGGTTATGACGGCATGGAGCCTTCCGTGGTTGAGGCGATGCTTGAGCGGGGTGAACTGCCCACCTTAAAAGGACTGCAGGAACAAGGAACCTATTGCCGTTTAACCTCCACCACCCCGCCTCAATCGCCGGTGGCCTGGAACAGTTATGCCACTTGTAAAAATCCCGGCGGCCACAACATTTATGATTTCATACGACGGACTCCCAAAGGTCCGAAGGGGCCGATGCCGCTGGTGGGTACGGGCAAAATTGATCCTCCCGTCCTTGATGAAGGAGGCAGTCTCAAGTCTCCCGCTAAAGGCACGAATTATCGAATGGGGAACCCGTTCTGGTCCGTGGCCGATGCGCAGGGCAGACGCGGCAAGATACTAAATATTCCTTTCGCATTTCCCCCAGACCCGCTTAAAAACGGAATCATGCTGAGCGCCTTGGGCACACCCGACCTTCGCGGAACAACCAGTACCTACTTCTCCCTTTCGGACAGTTTCACCCCGAAACAGTTGCAGGAAGACCTGGGCGGCGGACAGCGCATTGCATTATCTTTCAGCGGTGAAGACGAAACCGGTTTTACCGTTCCGGGTCCGAGAGACAACCGCTACCGTTTTGGCGACCCGAATGCCTACACGCAACGTTCCCTGCGTATGAAAATAAACCGCAAGGACAATCGCGGCGTAGTGGTTGCCGATGGCAAGCAAGTAGAAATAGAGGTGGGCTGCTGGTCGGACTGGCTGGAATTACGGTTTGAGATGTCTCCCAAGGTGGAAATACTTGGCATTACCCGCTTTTACCCCCTGGAAATCGGCGAACAGGTTCGCATCTATATGGCGTGCGTGCAATATCATCCAGACGCTCCTTATACGACTTTGACCGAGCCGGAATCCTACAGCACGGAATTAAAAGGACGATTTGGCCTGTATAAGACCATTGGCTGGGCCTATGATACCCATGCCATGCGCCAGTATGACCTTGATGAAGAGGGTTTTCTAAAAGATATAGACTATACCATGTCCTGGCGCGACCGGCTCACGCTGGATGAGTTGAAGCGGGGTGACTTTGATTTTTTACTCAGCGGCTGGACCGCGACCGATCGTGCCGGGCACATGTTCTGGCGGTTCCGGGACGAAGGGCATCCCCTTTATGACGCGAGTGCTCCGGAACAGTGGCGCAACGCTCTCGAGTATACCTACAAGCGGGCCGATATGCAGGCAGGCGCCGTGTTGAAACAACTACGCGAAGAAGATACCCTAATTGTTTTTTCAGACCATGGCTTCGGATCCTGGCGCACCGAATTCAATCTGAACGTATGGCTTCAGGAAAATGGCTATCTTGCTGTGGATAATCCAAAACAAGCGGAAATGGGATTTTTACAGGGTATCCGATGGAGTGAAACCCGCGCTTACGCGGTTGGACTGAGTTCCCTGTACCTGAACCTGGCAGGCAGGGAAACCGGCGGCATTGTAAAGCCTGAGGAGACCGATAGGCTAATTGACGAATTGCAGGCCAAACTCGGAGAAGTCATCGACCCCAAAACCGGTTCCAAGGTATTCTCCGCCCTTTATTCGGGCCAGGTATATTCGGGAGAAGCCAAAGCGGACGCTCCTGATATTTCCCTGGGATATGCACCCTACTACCAAAATTCCCGGAGGACATCACGCGGAGGGGTCGGAGGACCGCTTTTCGAACCTGTAAACGACAAATGGAGCGGCGAGCATGCCGCCAGTGATTTCAAGAATCTGCCCGGTGTTATGTTTGCCAACAGACGACTGGAAAAACACGACCCCCATATCAAAGATCTGGGGGTTACCATGTTGGCATCACTGGGATTGGATATCCCCTCAGACTACGAGGGAGACAACATCCTCTGAGAGCCGGAACCTGCCTCCGCCTCGCACGTTCTATGTGTCATCCTGCTGACGGCCCGAACACCGACCCGCAACAAACCCAAAGGAATTGGAGAGATGAAAGCATTTTACTGCGTGGGCACCCACTGGGACCGGGAATGGTATGAACCCTTTCAAGAATTCCGCATCTGGCTGGTGGAACTCATCGATGAATTAATGGATTTGATGGAAAAGGACCCGCGCTACCTTTGCTTTCACTTGGACGGACAAACCATCGTCATCGAAGATTATCTTGAAATTCGCCCAGAAAGACGTGAACGGCTGTTGCGCCTGTTGAAAGAACGCCGACTGCTGATTGGCCCCTGGTATAATCTGCCCGATGAATGGCTGGTCTCAGGGGAGAGCCTGATACGCAATATGATGCGCGGATACCGCATGTGCCGGGAATTGGGCGTTGCTCCCCTTGACTTTGCCTACACACCCGATCAGTTCGGCCATATCGCGGCGCTACCAATGATCATGAGCGGCTTTGGGCTGCGGACCGGCATTGTGTGGCGCGGTACCCAGGATGAAACCTGTCCCGCGCACTTTGTCTGGGCAGGACCGGATGGCAGCCGTTTGGTGTACTACAAATTGATGGACAAAGGCAGTTACGGGCCTTTCGATTTCCTTGTCCGCACCCCCATTAAAAAAGCGGGGTATACCGATGCCAGCTTCAAGGAACATTTCGAGCCCTACTTTGCCGAGGAACAGGCACGAGGCGCCGCTCCTGTTGTGCTGATGCTTGACGCGATTGATCATCAGCGGCCCGACCCGGAAATGCCGGGGCTTCTGGAAGAATTACAGCACCGTTATCCCGAAATAGCGTTTGTCTGGGGAAGCCTGGAGCAATTCGCGGCTGAACTGCAAAAATACCGGGACGAGTATCCTGAATGGAAAGGCGAATTGCGCGAACCGGCCCGGGATCACAAGCGGGTCGGCCAATATCTCATCGTGCACACCCTTTCTTCCAGGATAGACCTGAAAAAACGGAACGACCTATGCACGGTCCTCCTTGAAAAATGGTGCGAGCCTTATGCGCTTTTCGCGCGTATGCACGGCAGCGTGCCGGTCCTTAATTATCTGGAAAAGGCCTGGGAATACCTGTTAAAAAATCATCCCCACGATTCCATCTGCGGATGCAGTATTGACCAGGTACACCGGGACATGCATTACCGCTTTGACCAGGCGGAGATGATAGGAACAGGACTGTTGCGTCGCTGTTTGGCATTCATCGGTTCAGCCTCCTCGGACCATGAAGCCTGGCAACGTCTCGCGGTTCACAATCCCCTGCCTTTCGCGCGCACCGGCGTGTTTGACATGGCCCTTTATTTTCCATCGGATTACGGCGTCAAGACCGGCCACACCTTTCACGACGGCCTCGCTACTGGAGAGGAATACAACAAGTTCCACCTTGTGGATGCCCTCGGGAACCGGGTTCCCTACCAGCACCGGTCTATTGAACGGGGCATTGAGTGCCGCATTCTCACCTCCTCCGGGCGAGAAGCGATTGTTCCTGGCGATTGTTACCACGTGGCTGTTGAAATGGAGTTGCCGCCGTGCGGCCTAACCGGGCTTTCGATTGAAGGTACTGACGATGCGACACGCACATTCGGAAGCCTGCTGTGCGGCCCCATGTCCGCTTCTAACGGCTTGATTACAGTCTCCGTCGATAACAGTGGAGCCGTCTCCCTCGCACAAAAAGAAGGGCCCTCGTTTGAAGGGTTGTTCCTGTACGAAGACTCCGGTGATTGCGGCGACGGTTGGACCCGCGGGATTCCGGTCAATGATACAGTGTTCCGCTCCTATGGCTCCTCCGTTATAACCGGAATCGAAGAAAACGGTCCCCTGCGCACAACGTTCCGTATCGAACGTCAATTCTCGCTTCCAAGAGCGTTAGACCCGAAAACGAAAACACGCTCCATGGACAGGGTTACCGTAACGGTAACCGACTTGGTATCCCTTGAAAAGCACTGCGGTGCTGTGCTGGTAAAAACCATTATAGAAAATACAGCGGAAGACCACCGCTTGCGTGTAATCTTTCCTACCCGTCGCGATGCGGAACATTCCTTTGCGGACACCCCGTTTGCCATTGTGGAAAGGGAAATACAGATTCCGGAACATACTGCCATATGGCAGGAACGCATCAATGAAGAAAAGCCGTTTACGTCCTTTTGCGGATGCGCAGATTCCCAGGGCGGGCTGGCCGTTGTTTCTCCCGCCGGACTTCACGAATATGCGGTTTTGCCTACCGCCGCGCGTGAACTTGCCGTGACCTTGCTGCGCGCATTTGGAAAAACCGTTGGAAAACCCCGGGAAAAAGACGGACAATTAAAAGGGTCCTTATGTCTGGAATATGCCATCGTTCCGTTCTCCGGCACTCCACAGCCCCGGACACTATTGAATCTAGCTTCAAGACTGCAAACACCTGTTCGTGTCCACGCAACGGCAGAACGTCCAACCCCGAAATCATTCCTGTCTGTCCGGCATGGAAAAGCAGTCATCACAGCAATAAAGCCGTCCACTGACGGTAAAGGTGGCATCGTCCGATTTTGGAACCCGACCAGCGAGGCTATAGAGGATGAGTTTGTTATTGCACGTCCCGTAACCTCAGCCTATTACTGCAACCTTAATGAAGAACCCGGCGAAGCGATTGAATATGCAGGCGCGTCTATCCCCGTCAGACTGGCGCCGGGCGGGCTTGGCACCATTTCTTTCACCTGGCAGGACTAAGGAAAGAGCGAATCATTTGGTCCAAATGACCCGGTCTATCAAGGGAAGATACTCGGACCATTCCTGGCCTTTCTCGCGAGTCTCCCGGATAATTCGAGAAAAAGCGGCCGTTTGCGCATCCAGGTTGTCTATATGATGCAGCACAATCGCTTCGATGGTGCGCGGCGTTACGGGAGAACCATTCACCAACTCTCCATGATGGGAGAGAATACAATGAAGGAGTTCGAGCCGGAGTTTGTCCGGGAAATCCGGAATGGCATCTATTTTTCGCTGTACCATGGTGCAGCCAATCTGCAGGTGGCCAAGCAGTTTGCCTTCTGTCGTATAGTCCGCGGCAAGCCCATGGGTCATCTCATACACCTTGCCAACATCATGAAGAAAGATCGCGGCGATAAGTACATCCCTGTCTAATTCCGGATACAATTCACACATGACCTCCGCGATACGTGCCATCTCATAACAATGATGGATGAGTCCGCCCACATACTCGTGGTGCCATTTTTTACCGGCCATAGCCTGGACGAATGCTTCCCGGAACGATTCATCATTCCAAAAAGAAAGGCAAACTGCTTTACAGAAGGGATTGCTCAAGCCCTGGATCAAGCCTTCGAAATTATTGGCTATATCGCCCAGGTTCTCCGGTTTGTTCACCAGATCGCTTATGGAGTAATCACTTTCATTCAATGCGAACACCTGTTCAATACGTATTTGAAGACGGCCCTGGTAAACGCAGACGACCCCGCGAATGCCGACGACATCGCCGACTTCAAACAGTTTTGCGGCCTCGGCGGCATTATTCCACAACACGCCGCCGATGTCTCCCGTTTTGTCTTTAAGCACCATACCCAGGAATTTGCCGCCATCCTGCTTGGACCTCAAGTCCTTTCTGGCGGCGACAAAATAGTCGTTGATACGGTCCCCTTCCTGGAGTCTGTTCACATATTGGTTTTTCATAGACAAGGTTCTTTCTGCTTGTTAAACGAAACATCGCCCGCCTCAACATGCCTGAAGAACCCTTGGGAAGAACAGGGCTGAAAGGCATATCCCGGACCACGGGGCGGATTCGCACCTTTTGGGTCGATTGAAAAGTCCGGCTGCGCGCATCATCAGCCCGAAGACCGGAACACTTGAAGGTATAGTAACATACTTGCCCGTCAGGAATCAGACCCCCTTGATACTATCCAATCGGGGCACGGAATAGGTGCCCATACGCATCTGGTCAAATACGCTGACATCCGTGCAAGTTTCTCTGGCGCGTTCCAGATCGATAACATTCGCCTTGAACATCTTTAACAGATAGGTTTCAAACAGTATCGAATGAGAAACAGTTTGCTGCATCCCCACACGAATCAAGTCCGTATCCCCTTTGAGAATTGCATCGCCAATAGGCTTGATATCGTTGAACATGAACTCCAGTGCAGGGACACGCCCTCCCCCAATCCGTGGAACCAACCTCTGGCAAATAACACCTTTCAGGCAGTCACGTAATTGGAGCCGGACCAAATCCCTTTCAATCGGGTCAAAGAAGCTGACTATACGGTTGACAACTTCATACGAGGTGTTGGAGTGCAGTGTGCTGATGACGAGGTGTCCGGTAGCGGCAGCATTAATGGCCGCCCGGATGGTATCCGGATCGCGCATTTCTCCAATCAGGATCACATCAGGATCATGACGCAGCGCGCCGGTGACAGCCTCGGCGAAAGAACCGACATCGCTGCCGAGACTGCGTTGGGACACAATGGACTTTTTGTTTACATGCACATATTCCACTGGATTTTCAATGGTTAAGATGTGCAGCGACTTGTGTGTGTTTATCCAGTCCACAAGTGCGGCCATAGTAGTTGTCTTGCCGCTACCGGTCATGCCGCTGATAATAATCAGGCCGCGAGGTGTTTTGGCCAGTGCCTGCATCTGTTCGGGAGGCACATTTAATTCTTCAAAAGAAGGGACTTTTTCCGGCAGATAGCGGAACGTGCAATGGGGGGTTCCGTGTTTGATGAAGGCCGACACGCGGGCATACCCCACCCCCGCCTGGTGATAACTGAAGCTGGTTTGCTTGTAGTTCTCAAACTCCTCCCAAAATCCAAGCGGCGCAATCCGTTGGACCAAGTCAAGAATCTGGACACTTGAAAGGGGGGTCATGATTTCTGAATAACGGGTGTCGTTGTCAATACGGAACACGGGATTCAGCCCTGAGGTCAAATGGACGTCGCTTGCATGGTATTGCACCATGGCATGAAATAACATTTCAACGTTAATGTTTTCGACGCGGAAATCATGTCCTTCCGCCCGCCAGACCTCCGGCAAGGATACCACCGTGCTTAGAGTATTTATGGCCTCCAGTATCTGCGGCGTAAACGCCTTGTCCTTGGGAGGAGAGATTATGCGCCACGAATACTCCTGGTCCTCCAGCGTGATTTCATTCGGATGGGATTCGGCGAATTGGACCAATGTGTGTGTTTCGTCCAAATCCTTGGGCAATACGATATCGTAGTGCTCAAAGTCGCCATGAAGATCAGGACGCTTCACTTCTATTACGATTTTGTCCGTCCACAACCGGATTCGGCGCGGCACCCCTTCCCGTTTGACGATGTCCGCCTCTACAAGGCGAAGGATATTTCTCAACGTTTGCTTTTGACCCGTTCCAAGAACAAATTCAGACATACACCACCTCCCGCTGAGTTTGTCGATTCTGCCGACACTACGGTCGCATTCAGCGCTTTAGCTGAACGATGCAATTTTACACCTTTATATTTTTTATATCAAGGCTTTGCTAATGATTGTGTACGCGTTGATATCAAAGCCATACTTCCCAAACTGTTTATTCCACACCATTTTCCCGGGTCACCAAAATAAACAAATTGAAACTTTAACAATAATCAGCCTCCTAAAAAAAACTTTTGTTCTACAAACTGACTTTTTTGCACTCGTTAGCGTCAAGGGGAAAGACCCTGAGAATAACAGGCCCCGAAAACATCCTCCCTGTTCCGAGTCAGTTGAATTACTTCGGATGTTCTGCAAAAATAAAGCGCCCCCTTGGCTATTAAACCTCCAAGGGGGTGCTATTACTCGTGCGAATAAACAGGATTAAACGCCTTTGACTTCGATGGTAGCGCCTGCTTCTTCAAGGGCGACACGAAGTTTATCGGCCTCTTCCTTTGACAACTTCTCTTTAATGGTCGAGGGAGCCTTGTCCACCAGTTCTTTGGCTTCTTTTAACCCAAGGCCTGTCTTATCCTTTACGACCTTGATGACGCCTATCTTCTGGGAACCGAAGTCTTTCAGAATGACATCAAACTCAGTGGGTTCTTCCACTGCGGCCGCAGCATCACCGCCGCCCATAACCGGCATGGCACCCATCATCATGGGGGCAGCCGCCGTTACGCCGAACTTTTCTTCCAGAGCTTTGATTAACTCGCTAAGTTCCAACACGGTAAGACCGGCTATATTCTCGATAATCGCATCCAATTTTTCAGACATTTTTAAAGTTCCTCTTATTTTTTTTCGGCACAATGCCGGATAAATATGTTTTAACTAACCTTCGCTTCAGCCAGCACTTATGCTGCTTCCGCTTCTTCCTTCTGTTTGCGAATTTGGTCCAATGCATTGACCAGGTTACGGGGCACTGCGGTCAGTACGCCAAGCATATTACGCATAGGCATGGTGAGGGTACCGACAACCTGCGCCAAGAGCTGCTCTGCGGGAGGCAAATCAGCCAACCGTCCCAACTGCTCGGCTGTAACTACGGTACCATTTAAAATACCTCCGTGCATGACCACAAAAGGCACTTCTTTGGCGTATTCTTTCAAAATTTTCGCAGGCGCTACGGGGTCCTTACAAAACGCCCATGAAGTAGGTCCTTCCATCAGGCCGGCGGCAGCGTCAAGGTTCAACTCATGTAACGCACGGCTTGCCAGGGTATTCTTGTATACCTTGAACAGGGTATTGGCTTCGCGCAGTTGTTTGCGTAGTTCCGTTGCCTGGGCAACGTTCATGCCCACATACTGGGTAATAATGGCCACTTCATTGTTACTGATATGCTCCTTGATTTCGGCAACAATCTTTTCTTTTTCGGGTGTAGGCAAAAGGGTTCACCTCCTTCCATAGGGGCATCTGCCTTACGGAATTGCGGGCATAAAAAAACGCCCACGCCGTCAAAACGACAGCGCGGGCGGCGATATCTGACATCTATCAGTTCCGTCCGCAGTCTCGGCAGGGTATTAAGGCCTCTCGGCCACCGGCTGTCTCCGACCAGCAGTGCAGGTTAACTTCGTATACGAGTGCAAGTATAACAAAAGGGAAAGGAATGATACAAATTCAATTCCGAAGGGATTTTCGTTTGGTCCAATCTTATTTGTATTCTTGAAGCGATGGCGTTAATTCAGTATGATAGCTCTTGTCGCTTTTTCTGGCAGATACGTTTCATCCGCCTGACGAGCATGGAAATCACACCGTCTTGAGACACACCAGTTATGCTACTTACCGAAATTGTTGCTAATAAAAGAAAAGAAGTTGCCGAACGCAAGACGAGGACGCCGCTGCGGGAGATAGAAGAATACCTGGAACGCGCCCCCCGGAGAAAGGATTTTCGACTTGCCCTGCGCTCCCCCGGTATCAGCATTATCGCCGAAATAAAGCGGCGCTCCCCTTCCAGGGGCGAGATATTGCCCGGGGTGGACGCTGCGGAACTTGCGGCGATATACGAACAAGCCGGTGCCCGGGCCATTTCTGTGTTGGTGGACGAGAAATATTTCGGAGGATCCCTTGACGATTTGACCAAGGTCGCAAACCATACAAAGCTTCCCTGCTTGTGCAAAGAATTCATCATTGACCCCTACCAGATATTTGAGGCACGGACCGCAGGCGCCGACGCAGTGTTGCTGATTGTACGAATACTCACCGATGATGAATTAAAGGAGTTCATTCAACAAGCGGCCAGGCTTGAAATGGCGACGCTTGTCGAAACACATTCTGAGGAGGAAATCCAACGCGCCTTAAAGGCCGGTGCCCATATCATCGGTATAAACAACCGCGACCTGGATACCCTGGCCGTGGATATACAAACCACCATGCGTTTAAAAAACCGCGTTCCGGGGGGCAATATTCTGGTCAGCGAAAGCGGCATCAAGTCCCGGCGTGAAGTGCGCCTGCTGGACGACAGCGGCGTGGATGCCGTCCTGATTGGAGAAAGCCTTCTCACCAGCAAAAACATTCGGGAAACCCTTGAGGCGCTCCTTCATGATGACGAAAATTAAAATATGCGGTATTACCAATGTTGAAGACGCGCTTGTGGCCTGCGAAGCAGGTGCGGATGCGTTGGGTTTTGTGCTGGCACCCGAAGCGAAAAGAAGAAACCGCTATATTGAACTAGAAGCAGCGGCAGCCATTATTGCCCGGCTTCCCGAATTCGTTACCACCGTGGGCGTGGTTGTCAATGAAACGGTGGAACGCATGCGGGAAATGCTCCGGGTATTTGACCGGTTGCAGTTGCACGGAAACGAGTCTGCGGAAATCTGCGCGGCCATCGGTCCGCGCGCCTATAAGGCCTTTCGTATACACGAAGGTTTCAACAAGGAAGAGGTAACCGCGTTCCCCGGAATCCTTTGCCTGCTGGACGCCTGGTCGGCCGATGCACACGGCGGTACGGGGTGCCGGTGTGATTGGCAAATTGCGATAGAAGTGGGACACGTGAAAAAAATAGTCCTGGCCGGCGGCCTTACCCCGGAAAATGTCGAAGAGGCGGTACTGCGGGTGCATCCCTATGCCGTGGATGTGTCCGGCGGTCTTGAAGACGCACCCGGAAAAAAAGATCATGAAAAAATCCATACCTTTATCTACAACGTGCGAAAAGCATCCCTGGCCTGACGCGCGGGGCCGTTTTGGCGCTTACGGGGGCAAGTATGTCCCCGAGACGCTGATGTATGCCCTGGACGAGCTCGAGGCGGCCTACCGGTCCGCCATGGCCGATCCCGCGTTTCAGGCAGACTTGGAACAACGCAGACAGCATTATGTGGGTCGCCCTACCCCGCTCTATTTCGCGGAACGCCTGACCGCCTCCCTGGGCGGCGCGCGTATATACTTTAAACGGGAAGACCTGGCCCACACCGGTGCCCACAAGATAAACAACGCCTTGGGCCAGTGCCTGCTTGCCCGGCGGATGAATAAACCCCGGGTCATCGCGGAAACGGGCGCCGGTCAGCACGGCGTAGCCACGGCGACGGCCGCAGCGTTGCTCGACCTCGAATGCGAAGTGTATATGGGCGCAGAGGATATGGAACGGCAACGTCTGAATGTATTCCGCATGCGCCTCCTGGGTGCGAAGGTCACCTGCGTTAACGCGGGATCGCGTACCTTGAAGGATGCCATTAACGAGGCATTGCGTGATTGGGCGGCCAATGTGGAGCACACCCATTATGTGTTGGGCACCGTTCACGGGCCCCACCCCTTTCCCATGATTTGCCGCGATTTTCAGGCGGTCATCGGGCGCGAAATGCGCGGGCAGATACTGGAGGCCGAAGGACGCCTTCCCGATATGCTGATTGCCTGTGTCGGCGGCGGCTCTAATTCCATAGGGTTGTTCTATGATTTCCTTGGAGACGAGTCCGTGCGCATGATTGGTGTTGAAGCTGGAGGCACGAAACTCGTGCCGGGCATGCATGCCGCCCGGTTTGCGGGCGGGACCGTCGGCATGCTTCAAGGCGCCATGAGTTATGTACTTCAGGACAAAGACGGATTGATAGGCGGTACACATAGCGTTTCCGCCGGATTGGATTACGCCAGCGTAGGCCCGGAACATGCCTATTTCCATGATAACAAGCGCATCGAATACACCTATGCGACCGACCAGGAAGCGTTGGATGCGTTTCAGCGTTGTAGCCGGCTGGAAGGCATAATCCCGGCACTCGAAAGCGCCCATGCCCTTGCCGAAGTTGTCAAACGCGCGCCAGCCATGGCCACCGAGGCCATTATCGTCATGAATATGTCCGGACGGGGCGACAAGGATGTGGAACAGGCGGCCCGTTTTATCATGCAGGGCGAGGAGTTGTAATATGAACCGAATCAGCCGCCGCTTTCAAGAACTCGCAACCTGCGGGAAATCCGCTTTTATTCCCTTTATTGCCGGAGGCGATCCGAACCTTGCCGTTAGCGAAGATATTTTCATCGCCCTGGAGGAGAACGGGGCGGATATTATCGAATACGGTGTACCCTATTCCGACCCTTCCGGAGACGGCGCCGTAATTCAGGAAGCCTCTTTTCGTGCGCTACAGGAGGGCGTTACGTTGCACGGCATTCTGACTTCGGTCGAACGCATCCGGAAACGCAGCCAGTCGCCGCTACTACTGTTTACCTATTACAACCCCGTACTGGCTTATGGAGAGGCCGCTTTTGCGCGCGATGCCGCCAATGCCGGCGCGGACGGGGTACTCTGTGTGGATCTGCCCCCGGAAGAGGCGGACGCTTACCGCGACGCACTTCGGTCCAACAGCCTGACCTCGGTATTTCTGGCGGCGCCCACCAGCACGGACGCAAGGCTGGCACTGATCGGGAAAGCCTGTGATACCTTTGTCTACTATATTTCCCGTCTGGGCGTCACCGGGGAGCGTGCGGACCTCACCCATGACCTTGCCCGGGCCGTGTCACGGGTACGCGAAAAAACAGGCAAACCGGTTGCTGTCGGTTTCGGCATTTCCACCCCTGAACAGGCCCAAGCCGTGGCACGCCTTGCTGAAGGAGTCGTCGTAGGCTCCGCACTGGTCCGCCTTATCGCACAGGTACAGGAGAAAAATAGTGTTGCCCTGCAGGCGGGCGCTTTCGCCGCGGAACTTTCACGGGCGATTAAAGGGGATCTTCAGGACGGCTGGATTGGCGCCCTATCCAGGGAAACAGGATATCAACGAGGCAACCGAGGTCGTGGTGGGAATCCTACGTAGATCGCTGCGCTGAATCAGCACGGTGGCACAGTAATAATCCAACCGGGCAGGCTTGCCTGCAACACAACAAAAACGGAGATTTAAGACCATGTATGTTCCACGTATGATTTTTCTTGCGCGCGGCTTGGGTCGCCATCGTGAAAAACTGTCCAGTTTCGAAATGGCGCTGCGCAACTGCGGCATAGCACAATTCAATCTGGTTCGTGTTTCGAGTATTTATCCCCCGAACTGCAAATTAGTCAAACCGGAAAAAGGGCTTGCGGAGTTGAAAGCCGGACAGGTTGTCCATGTGGTCATGGCCGAAGCGGCGACAAACGAACCTCAGCGGCTCATTGCGGCATCGGTCGGCGTGGCCATTCCTAAAGATGTCAATCAGTTTGGATACCTGTCGGAACATCACGGCTATGGCCAAACCCGTGAAAAGGCCGGTGATTACGCGGAAGACCTGGCCGCAGAGATGCTGGCCACCGTGCTCGGCGTTGAGTTTGACCCGGACAAGAGTTGGGACGAGAAGCGGGAGATTTGGCGCATCAGCGGGAAGTTCGTACGGACCACCAGTATCACGCAAACAGCCCTGGGTGACAAAAACGGGCGCTGGACTACGGTCATTTCCGCTGCGGTACTGGTACCTTAGGCGAGGCACGCGCTTCGCCTCCCGGATTGGCTTGCAAAGGGATTCCGCTTTTGGAACTCCTGGCAGCGCCTGCACTCCAAGCAACGGAGAAACTCTTCAATGACACGAGGAACCTACACCTATATTTTCGGTCCCGTGTTGTCCAGGCGATTGGGCAAATCACTCGGTATCGACATCATACCGTTTAAGACCTGCACCTATGACTGCATTTATTGCGAACAGGGCAGGACCACCAACCGGACCTCGGAACGGAAAGAATATGTTCCTGTAGAGGAAGTCCTGACGGAACTTTCGCAGTTTCTTGCGAAAGGTATTCTTCCCGACTTTATCACGGTCTCTGGGGCAGGCGAACCCACCCTGAACAGCGGCCTTGGAGATATCGTTCGGGGCATAAAAGCCCTGACTCCCTTTCCTGTAGCGGTAATTACCAATGGTTCGCTCCTTTGGGACGTCAGGGTACAGCAAGACTTGCTTGCCGCGGACGTTGTCATGCCCTCCCTGGATGCGGGCAGTGAGGCCCTCTTCCGGCAACTCGATCGCCCTGTGAACGACATACCCTTTGAAAAAATGGTCCGCGGCCTGATTGACTTCCGAAATGCGTTTCCGAATGAAATATGGCTGGAGATCATGCTTGTGGACGGTATCACATCCAGCGAGGACCACGTTCGTGCAATCGCTGAATGGGTCAGGCAAATCCGACCGGACCGTATTCAAATCAATACGGTGGTACGTCCCCCCGCGGAAACGTTCGCCCGGCCCATTGACCGCGAACGTCTCGAAACGCTGGCGGCATTGTTCGGACCGGACGCTGAAATTATTGCGAACTACAGCGGCACTTCCTTCGCACCGGAAGATACGCCCGATGCGGAGCGTATTGTGGAACTCCTGAAGCGCAGGCCTTGCTCCCTCCGGGAAATTGCCGAGGCGCTCGGTTTGCGACAAATTGAAACGGCCAAAACGGTCCAACTCCTGGTTGAACAAGAAAGAATCGTGGAAAAACACTTTGGCGACCAATGGTTTTTTGCTTGTCCCGGCGAAGAATGAAAGGCGTCAACGCCCGAGAGACACATGCAATCATCCCGGGCAAGAAGGTAAGACATGCCGCACAAAACTTCTTGCGGGCGTACAAACACGCAGCACCGGCCTTGGTGTTGTGTTTTTTTTTACCGTTGAACAGTCACCCTATACAGGTACTCGGCCGTTTAATTTAGAAGGGTACTTTCCATGAAAAACGGAAGCGTAATTCACAATGCGCCCCGATTCATAACGGAAGCAGGCAAAAGCGGGTTTCAGGAGGTCTGGTATTTAAAACTAAACGACCCCGGGACGGCAAGGGCCTTGTGGCTGCGGTTTACCATCCTGATACGCCGGGATAAATCAAAAGAGGTCGCCGAGGTCTGGGCCATCTTTTTTGAACACGACACGGGCCGGACTCGAAAAGCCGCCGCGAAACAGACCTATCCCCTGAATTCTTGTGTCACGGTCCCGGCGTCCCAAAACGTATTTAATGGGTTACGTATCGAAGATAATTATCTTGGCGAGGACAGGACCAACGGGCATATCCATAACGATACCACCCGAATCGCCTGGGACCTGCAAATCATACCCGGCGCCGCGGGCGGTCATGACTTTGTGCCCGACAGGCTGCGCAAGTTGGGGCTGGTCAAAAACCTGGCGGTGACTGTTTTTGAACAGCAGCGCTATACCGGCTGGTGCGAGGTGAACGAGACGCGGTATGCCTTCACTGCGGCCCCGGGCATGCAGGGGCACCTGGCGGGGCCCCAAAACGGCCATTCCTGGTCCTGGGGCCACTGCAACTGTTTCGTGGATGATGCAGGCGCCCCGGCCGGTTTAATTTGGGACGGTTTAAGCGCCCGTGCCAAGTTCGGCGGACTGGTCCCCCCCGCTCTTACCAGCATGTTTATCCAAATCGGGAGAGAAACCCTCTTCCTGAATACCGTAATGGATGCCCTTCGCTTCCAGTCCCACTGCAGTTTTGACGGGTGGCACTTTACTACAACCAAAAACAGATACTCTTTTGAGGGCAACCTGACAGCTCGCCTGGATGACTTTGCCTGCGTCACCTATGAAGACACAGACGGTTCCAATCTGTATTGTCATAATACTAAACTGGCGGATATGACCCTGACCGTCACGTCTCCAGAGGGCAGGCGAACCCGGTACACCAGCACCGGAACGACCGCCTACGAAGTCGTCACACGAGAACCCCACCCCGATATCCCCGTGCTACTCTGAATAGATTTTCAAAAAAGATTGTGTTCCCAACTGGAATTCTTGTCATTACCCACATCTTTCCCTTCAGGATGGGGTATTGAGATGCCGACGTATGTATTCAGAATCCCAACGGGATTCCATATCATAGCCCAGCGGTTGCGGTACCCCGCTACCCTGGGTA